>Ga0222423_1000793_pt1 | contig 17778 bp, 14 predicted proteins | sample 3A0metagenome_FD_182472 | JGI IMG/M metagenome (GOLD analysis project Ga0222423, IMG submission 182472) | Enriched microbial communities from leaf-cutter ant dump, University of Wisconsin, Madison, United States - 3A0 (version 2) | ecosystem: Environmental > Terrestrial > Nest > Insects nest >...
CGGGGGCTGCGGCGCTCGTGCACGCGCAGGACAAGATCGTCATGCGCCGCCGCCTCACGGAGCTCGGGGTGCCGTGCCCGCGCTGGTCGCCGGTCGCGACGCGCGACGACCTCGCGGCGTTCCTCGCTCAGGAGCCCGGCGGCACCGCGGTGGTCAAGACCGCGCGCGGCGGGTACGACGGCAAGGGTGTGCGGGTCGTCTCGTCGTCCGACGAGGCCGAGGACTGGCTCGCGGCTGCGGCGCAGCCCGGGGGAGTGCCGGTCCTCGTCGAGGAGAAGGTGCCCTACACGCGCGAGCTCGCCGCGCTCGTCGCGCGCCGCCCGTCCGGCGAGGTCCGCACGTGGCCCGTCGTGGAGTCGGTGCAGCGCGACGGGGTGTGCGCGGAGGTCGTCGCGCCGGCCCCCGACCTCGCGGACGCGACGCGGGACGCGGCGCTCGACGTGGCGGTGCGGGTCGCGGAAGGGCTGGGCGTCGTCGGCGTGCTCGCGGTCGAGCTGTTCGAGGTGCCCGACCCCGACGGCGGTGCGCCGCGCGTCGTCGTCAACGAGCTCGCGATGCGCCCCCACAACTCGGGCCACTGGACGATCGACGGCGCCGTGACCAGCCAGTTCGAGCAGCACCTGCGCGCGGTGCTCGACCTGCCGCTGGGCGACGTGACGCCGCGGGCCCGCTGGACGGTCATGGCGAACGTCCTGGGCTCGACGCTCGCCGACCTCACCGAGGCGCTGCCGCACGTCGCGGAGCTCGACCCGGGCGCGAAGGTCCACCTCTACGGCAAGGACGTGCGGCCGGGCCGCAAGCTCGGTCACGTCAACGTCAGCGGCGACGATCTCGACGACGTGCGCGCGCGAGCGCTCGCCGCGGCCGCGCTGCTGCGCGGTGAGACACTCTGACCGCGACGACGAAGGAGACGTACATGACCGCACCCGCCCTCGTGGGCATCGTGATGGGCTCGGACTCCGACTGGCCGGTCATGGAGGCCGCCGCGCAGGTGCTCGCCGAGCTGGACGTCCCCGTCGAGGTCGACGTGGTCTCCGCGCACCGGCAGCCCGAGAAGATGATCGCCTATGGCCGGGACGCCGCGTCCCGCGGCCTGCGCGTGATCGTCGCCGGTGCCGGCGGTGCCGCGCACCTGCCCGGCATGCTCGCGTCCGTGACGACCCTGCCCGTGGTCGGCGTGCCCGTGCCGCTGCGGCACCTCGACGGGCTCGACTCGCTGCTGTCGATCGTCCAGATGCCCGCCGGGATCCCGGTCGCGACGGTCTCCGTCGGCGGCGCGCGCAACGCCGGTCTGCTCGCGGCGCGCATCCTCGCGTCCGGCACCGACGACGCCTCCGCCCGCCTCGCGCAGCGTCTCGCCGACTTCCGCGACGACCTGCGCGCGCAGGCCGACGCCAAGGGCGAGCGCCTGCGTGTGCAGGTCGCGCGACGCTGAGCCGGAGGTCAGTATCGCCGACGGGCGCCCCAGGGGGCTGCGAGCCGCACTCGTCGTCGTAGGCGCCCATGCCAGCGGCCGATCCTGGCGGGTGCGGGGAGCGGACGGGACACATCTACGTCGCGAACTGCGTCCATCAGCTCGTCGGGAGTGGAGTGCCCATAGTTGTCACGTAGCCATTCCGGCGCAGGGCTCCGTAGCTCGCCACGCTCGAGGTCTGCGAGACTCCCGATGAGGCCGCTACCGATGTAGGTGTCGGTGAGATTCGCGGGCCCCACACCGAAGTCGCCGAGGACGAGCGCACGTAGACCCTGCGAGGCGGCTTCGACGATCGCGGTCGAGCTCACTGACACGACCCCAGCCTCCGGCGTGAGCAAGTTCCCCATGGAACCGGTCTCCGTCCGGATCAGGCGCACGCCGGTCGCATGTGCGTGTGCTGCGAGCAGCGAATCGTACGGAAAGCGCTCGCGATGCGTCTGTGCTTCGCCTGCCTGCGCCCGAAGCTTCATGACGACGTCGAGATCAGGACGGGCGGCCGCGAGGCGACCAAGAGAACGAACGATTCTCACTCGGTCGTCCGAGCTGCTCGGAAACTTGGCTTGTGCGGCGAACACGACTCGCTGGAGGCGCGGCTGCTCGGTGCCGAGCGGAAATAACGGGTCGCACAAGAATGGTAGCCGATTCACAACGATGCGCGCTGTCGTGCCGATCGTCCGCGCGAGGGTTGAGTACTCGTGGGCCTCACGAAGTGAGTGCACGACAAGTACGTCGACGGTGGCGCGATAGCGCACCGCCCGCTGTGTTGCGGGCAACGCGACCCCGGGCTGGCCGGAGACGACAACGGGCCGTGGGATCTTGTTGGAAAGGGCGCGAAGGAAAGCGTCTGCCACCGGTCCGGTCGTCGCTAGAAGGAGCGCTCGTGGCGGGTCCTCACGTAGGGATCTCGTCAGGGCGCGGAAACTCAACGTCGGCACGTGCTCAGCGGTGAACCTGGTACCGGCGAGGGCCGACGCCAGTTGTGAGGCGGACGGCCGAACGGGCGAATCGACCACGGCGAGGCGTGAATCGACGCCGTGGAGTCGATCCAACGTGGCGGCGGCCCAACGCACGTACGAGTCGGAATCTGCTACGGCCAAGAAGTCAAGGCTCACGACTGCCTCATGATCGACGCGATCGACGTGCGGAACTGTTGTGTCGCGTGCGGAGTCCACCACGACTCGGGTATCTGATGACCGATCAGGGAGACGCCCGACTCCCGAAGAACGCCACGCAAGGTGAGAAGCGGTGTCGACGGCAGACAATGGACGACAGAGCCTGGGGGCAGGCAACGAAGGCTGATCTCGACCGGCCACGGTCCGCGCTCGACTCGGATCGAGGTGCGGTCTGCCACCTGTGCGGTGATGGCGGTCGACTCGCGCCGGTGCGGGATGTAGACGACCTCGTCGTCAGTGGACTCTGCGATGTCGTGCACCCACCGGACGTAGGAGCCCGGATCGACGAGTCCGTCGGATGCCATCGCAGCACCGACGACGACGGTGCCAGCGCCATGCAGCTCCGGACCACGCAACGACGCACTCCACTGGAACGCGTGATGCTGGATCAGGCCGCCGGCCCGAGCGAACGCGCTCTCGAGGTCTTCCGGGACGGGCAGTCCGGTGAACACTGTCAATCGTCCTTGCCGCATCATGTGAACGAACTGCGCGCGGGCGATCAACCCCAGCTGCCGACGCATCGTGCCTACCTCAGCACGCGCACGGATAAGGGGGGCCGGCACGGATCGCGTGAGCAGATCTATGACGTGGAGCGTGGCAAGGCCGTCATCCAGCAGCACGGCCGCATGGGGACGAGCGGCGAGTCTGCGGGCCTGGACAGCCCCGGAAAACGCGTCACCGAACGCATCGATCTGGCTGCGGCGCCACAAGCTCGAGGGGGGTGCAGCATGCAACGAGACGCCGTGCGGGAGCGGCACGGACGCGAGTCGAGCCGCGAGCTCGGCGGTAGATGTGAGGTCGCGTCGATAGACGATGTCAGTCGATCGCCCAAAGAGCCCGGCTGAGGATGCCTCGATCGCGGAGATCATCTGAAGCGGGGACTCAACCCACGCGGTACGTGGCGACATCCAGTCCCTCCTGATCTTCACGTGACCGACGCACACATGGCGCGAGCACGTCCACACTCACGAGCTCCGACCCTCGACATAGCCTCGCACGAGTCCGTTCCCAGGTCTGACTGCGTCGACCGGACCCACCGCAGGGCGCCCTGGAACTCCAACGCCGACGCGCCACGGGCCACCGTGAACGCCCCGGCATCGCGCCGATGTCGACCGCCCACGCGGACGGCATCGCCATCAGTCGGCCAACCTACTGCGCAAAGAACTCGACGCTGGACGCCGGGACGTCGAAGGGGACGACGTCCTCGGGTGCGTGTGCCAGCCGAAAGTGCCCGCGCCGGACGTCCTCCAGAAGGATCTCGTGGCCAGGAACGGGAAGCACGAACGTCGGGCGGCCGAGCGCAGCCGCCTCATACAGCGATGTCGAATAGCCGCCCACCACCATTCGTGATCGAAGCAGCGCATCGAACGTCCCGTTTGGCGCGACATCGATGGACGCCAGCGTCCCGTGTGCCTCGAGTGTCCGAATGAGAGCTGCGTGCTCATCCGGATGGGGCGCAACGACCACTCGCAGCTCGGGCCGAACGTGCACCAGCTCCTCGAGAAAGTGGACGATCCGCCGAGAGATGCGCGGTTGAGACACTACGCATACGTCCCAAATGGCGGATTCGGCGCCTGGATCGCTCATTGCAGCCGAGAGTTCGGGGTGAAAACGCGGAACCACCACTGCTTCCGAGTACGCATTTGTCCGATCGGCCCAGACGTCGGACCAGGCGTAGAAGCGGTCGGCAGAGTACTGGGGCGGCGCGCCGAACCAGTACGTCGGGTGGTAGGCGCCCGTCAGCGCAATCTGAATGTCGGAGACGACCGCCCCGGCGGACCGCGCGGCGGCGCAGATTCCGGCGCTCCAGTAGCTCGACGGGATGATGACTTCGGAAGGCGCGATCCGCGCGAAGACGGGAGCCCAGAACTCCCGCTCGTCCAGGAACTTCTGGACGTGGGAATTCAACTGGCTTCCGAACTCGACCGTGACACCGAGCCTGCTCGACAACGCCTTCTCGAGAGGGCGCGTGTCGAAGGTCGACGCGGCTGGACGTGCGCTGCTTCGACGCCATACGTTGTATTCATAGATCGGGAAGACGCGCCCGGCCCGGTGGCATTCAGTGCTGTACCCATCGGACTGCGGGTACTCCACGAAGATCGTCCCGGGATCCGCGAAGGCCTGCGTCCGCCTGTCAACAGAGCCGCTGACCTTGCGCGGGAATTCGAACACAACTCGATCCGCCTGTGGCGCGCGGTTGAGAGACTTGGTGCCACCATATACGTCGCGGACTGGCGGTGGTGCAGTGAAGTGCCGGCCCCACATGCCGACCGACTCCGCGACCTGGCTCAAGAACGACGCCCGGTAGAGCTCCCAGGCTCGTACGCCATCGGCAGTCGTCCACTCATTGAGGCCAAGCTCACGTTCGGCCGAGCAGACGAGATCGAACAACTCGCGGTAGGTCCAGGGCGCCGACACGCGCCTGCTTCCGCCCGCACATCGGACATCAACCCAGTCGTACTCGCCGGCTAGGTAGAGAGTCGGCGCGACGGCGGAGCCCGCGTTGCGCACGTCAACGCCGCCGCGCGTCCCGATGCCGTCGCCGAAGCTGTCGATCCCGGACGTCACCGGGTGGCGTGGATCGCGAGACAGTACGCGGTACCCGGGTGTAGCTCCCGTAGCGAGGGAGAGCCTGTCGACCTCGGTTCGGCCCGCGGCGGGAGCCTCCCGGAGGAACCTAAGAACCTCCAGCTCACCGCGACTGTTGGTGTTCCCGAGGTAGTGCCTGTGCGGCTCAGATCCGACAGAGTACGAGATGACTTCGTTCCGTGCGCGTGCAGCGCGGAAGATCAGGTTGGTTGCACGGAACGCGCGAGGGGCCGGGATGCCTCGGCGACGATGTCCGTCGTCGAGGACCACGCGTCGCACGGCCGGCCCGCCAGTGATCGTGACAAGATGCAGATCGGTACCGGACATCGTCAATTTGCGGTGCGTGATCTTGGCCCCCGCGAGCGGATCAGGTCCGCTGCTTGAGAGTTCGGTGACCAAGTCGATGCGAGACGAAGTCGCTGGCCCGAGCACCTGACGATACCGCTCAACGATCGGCGCGACGCTGAACAGTCGACCGTACGCCTCGCGGCTATGGCCTCCGAATTCGGCCCGAAGTGTCGAGTCCGCCGCCAATTGCGTCAGGCCGTGCGCCAGTGCCTCAACATCACCCACGGGAGCCAGGAAGCCGGAGACTCCATGATCGATGATGTCGCGCGGACCGAAATCGAAATCATACGCGACAATCGGAAGTCCGGCGCAAGCAGCCTCCGTCAGGACATATGGGAATCCCTCGGAAAGTGACGGCATCAAAACGATGTCAGCCGACGAGTAGATGTCCCTCTCGGAGCCGAGGCCTGCGAAGACGACCCGGTCCGACTGACCGAGCTTCGCGACGAGCGCGCGGACAGCGGCGCCATACGGATTCGCGTCGGCACCCCAGAACACCAAACGTGCCGAGGGGTCAGGGACGTGAGCGAACGCGCGCACTGCATCCAACTGATTCTTGCGTTCCTGGAATGAGCCGACGACCACGATGTCGACGGTGGAATGTGAGCGCCTCGGAATCTCCGAAGGCTCGTGGATGTTTGGAATCCAATGCACGTTACCCGTGCCGAACGTCGGCGTGAACTCGTCATTCATCCCGGATGCCACCGTCTGGACGGCGTCAATGACATGCCGAGCCTGCAGTGTGAGCGCCATGAGCTCAGGATTCGTAGGGTAGTCGCCGTGGATCTGCAACATCGTGCGCGGTCGTCGGTCGGCGGCGCCGAGCGCCGTGGCAAACGCCGCGGCTTGAAGTGGATGCGTGAAAATGATCGTGTCGTCGACGCTGAGCAGCCGGTTGATCTGAGCGAGTGCCGCGAGCTCATTCGCGCTGATCGAATAGGTGAGGGGTCCGATGCGACCGGACATGACGGCGTGATAGCCGGTCGCGAGATGCGAGCCCGAGTCGGGTGCGAGCGTCTTGAGCGACAGGACGGGAATGGCCTGGTCGAACGGCCAACGGGGAAGAATGTTGCCAGCGCCGTGTGCCGAACCGAGGAAGTTGAGGACTGTGACGTCGTAGCCTGCTCGGGCGAGAGAGTTCGCCGTCAAGACGACGGACTTGTCCAGCCCTGTGCGACCCGAGAGCATGTTGCTGCACAGGACGACGGTCAAGGTGCTACCTCTTCACGGGGTGTTGTCCGATGGTGGTCGTGGTCGTGGTCGTGGTCGTGGTCGTGGTCGTGGGCGTCGAGTCTAGGAGCCGCGTGCCGTTGTGTCGTGCACCAAGGGCTCGGCACTCGAGGGAAGCACTCGCCTCAGCAGTCTCAAATCTCCGGACAGTTGAATGAGACTGTCAGGGTGTACATCCGCATCCGCCCGGAGCCTGTCGAGTACGGCATATCCGATGCTGCGGTACCGCACGGCCCAACTCGTATAGGGCTGATAGATCAGCGTCGATGAGGTCAAACCGATCACGTCGTCGACGTGATGTTGGACGATGAATTGTTCGGACGTCCAGTGATCGAAGTCGGGGTCGTCGAGGACGGCGAGCCCCGCCCGGATCAGGGCGAGCGTGAGATCGGCGCGCTCGCGCTCCGTCTCGCGTGGGTGGTGCTTGAGCGCAATGGCCTGGACATCAAGCTCAGCGAGAGCGGACGCAATCGCACGGGCCCAAGGTTCGTAGGGGACTCCGTAACGCTGGGAGAGGAACAGCGGCCTGCCGAAGGGACTCGCATGACCCGAACCGGTTGGCTCAGACCCTACGTTCGCGCCGTCGGGATTCATCTCCATGCGTTCGTAGACGGATGCGCTGATGAGGCGTTCGTCGAGGTGCTCCGGGAATGCGACGACAGCTCGGTCGAAGCTGGTACGCGGTTCCTGGAACGCGCGCGCCTCTCGTACGACGAGTCGGGCGTATGCGCGCCCCAGATCCGTGTCGCTGACGAAGCGGCCGACGTGGTGACCGACCCTGCGCAGCCGTCGGTACATCGTCAGGCGCGGTTTGACGAGTACAGAATGTACCTGCAGGTAAAGGTGGCGGATGCGCGGGGCGAGAGGCTCGCGCTTGAATGGCGGATCGTCGATGCTGCGATAGGTGCCCAGACCCTCCTCGAAGAAATTGACGGAAGATCCCGAACGCTCGAACGCTTTTGCGACGTACCCGTAGAAGGAATTGGTGTTGCAGATCCACAGCCGCTCAACCGGATAGGACTGTGGGAGTTGATCGATGATCTCGACCATTCGGCGCATGCGCTTGGGCAGCGGCGCGTTCGGCGCCTTGGCGATCCGCACAGGAGTCGCCTCGAGGCCGAGCCGGCGAGCAAGCGCCTGCATCCTCGCTAGAACCTGTCGGTTGTTCGGCGTCCACAGGAGAAGCAGATGTGGCAGATCGACATCGGGCGACTGCCTGATGGCGAGCGAGGCCGTACGAACTTGTCCCAGATTGCTGGCGACAAACAGATCGGTGATCCGGGCGTCGACTGGGGCGTCCAGGCCCGGATCGGTGTCGTCAGCTGGTGCGTGCGTCATAGAACGCTTTCTGTCGGGATCGGTCCCAGAAAGCCGCGTCGCCGAGGATCTTGCGGAACCGGACACCTGCGTCGCCGCTGCCGAACTCAGCCCAACGCTCGTGTCGTTCGCCCCACTGAGTGGCGAGGAAGTGCCGAATCGCCTCGTCGTCGTGCGCGTCCGCGTGTGTGATCGATGGAGCGGCGGAGCGGTTCTGCTGCCGCGTGCCGATGTCGAGGCTGGGCACGCCAAGAAAGGGCGCCTCTCGGACCCCCAGCGATGAGTTGCCGACGATCACCGAGGCATTGCGCATGAGGACCGAGAAATAGGCGAAGCGCATGGATGGAATGACCCTGAACTGTACGGCTGGAAGATTGTCGAGCACTGAGAAAATCGCATCCGACCCGGGATCGTTGTTGGGGCAGATCGCTATGAATCGACGCCCTGAGGCGGCCAGGGATGAGTAGAGTGCGCGGGCCTGATCGCCCATCGTGTCCGACTCCGACGTGACGGGGTGGAAGATCACGATCCCGTAGTCGACGAAGGGGATGTCGTAGTGGCCCGTGACCTGTTCGAGGCTGACCTCGGGCTCGCTACCGTGATAGTCGAGCTCGGGAGAGCCGATCACGTAGATGTCGTCCGGATGCTCACCGAGTGCGATGACGCGTCGTCGAGCCGCTTCGGAGCTGACGAAGTGATAGCGGCAGAGCTTGGAGTTGCAGTGGCGGTAGATCTCGTCGATCGTGCCCGAGACTTCGCCGCCCTCGATGTGCGCGCACGGAATGTACCGTGTCGCGCACACGAGCGCGACGGCGAGAGCCTCGACGCGGTCGCCGTGGATGACGACAAGATCAGCCGGCTGTTCAGTGATCCAGTCGGCGAATCCTTGCATGGTCTTTGCAAGAATCAGGTCGTGGGGATCGCCGGGGCTCTGATTGACGAACTCGTAGATGTCGCCCGGCGCTTGCCGACGTACCTCGCGCCTGGTGTCGCCGTATCTCTGAAGCATGTGCATCCCGGTCACGAACCACGCGACACTGAATCCAGCTTCATGCGCGGCTCTGGCGAGCGGCTCGACTTTGCCGAAGTCCGCTCGAGTGCCCGAGACGAAGACGATTCTTCGCTGGCCAGCGGTGTCGAGGTTGGATCCTGGTTCAGAGCGCATGTTCACCGCTGAGGCTCGAAGTCGTCCCAGCTGAGCTGCGTGTTGCGGCGGACGGCGCGCTCGAGGCGGCGCCCGACAACCTTGTTGAACTCGAACCCTGGGATGGGTCCCGAACCGGGCCTGCGGGCCCAGATGTCGTCCTTCGTCAGGACCGCACCTGCCGGCAGGTCGCGGTCGGCGACGACCGACGACCGGGCGAACCTGTACACGTCCTCCTCGGGGGCGGTCCGCTGCTTCGGGTTGTTGGCGGCGATATGGATCTCGCGGCTGAGCTGAATCAGGCGCCGAAGTTCGACGGGATCCATCGAGTTCACGATGTCGGGTCCCTTGCGGTACCGCGTGTCCGTGAAGTGGCGTTCAAGAATGCAGGCGCCAAGGGCTACGGACGCCGCCGCCATCTCAGGGCCGATTGAGTGGTCGGAGAATCCGATGATCGCGTTGGGGAAGGCCTCGCGGAGTTCCGTGACGCCACGGAGGGACACGATTTCAGGAGGCGAGGGGTAGAGGTTGGTGCACTCGAGCAGTGCGTACTCGACTCCACTGCGTTCCAGGATGTCGACCGATTCGCGGAGGGTGTCGATCGTCTGCATTCCGGTACTCATAATGATCGGGCGGCCGAAGGCTGCGATGTGCTCGATCAGCGGGAGGTTGTCACATTCGCCGGAGCCGATCTTGAAGGCGGGGACGTCGAGTTCGTCGAGGAAGTCGGCAGCCTTGCGGGAGAATGGGGTCGAGATGTAGATGATTCCCTTCGACTCCGTGTATGACTTGAGCTCGCGCTCCTCGTCGGGACTGAGAGCGCACTCCTCCATGACGTCCCAGATCGACTTGTTCGCGTTCGGCGGAAAGATCGACTTGGCCTCGTCGGTCATCTCATCTTCGAGGAAGTGAGTCTGGTGCTTGACGATCTCGCAGCCTGCCGACGCGGCAGCGTCAACCATGTCCTTCGCGACCTGAAGGTCGCCTCCGTGGTTGATTCCGAGCTCGGCGATGACGAGTGGCGGGAAGGCGGGGCCGACTTCGCGGTGTCCGATCTTCATGGTTCATTCCTCTCTCGGGTCGCCAGGCGTTCGGCGCATTGGTCCAGGTCGGACGGGCTGTCGATGTCCACGGAGTCCTCGACAGGCATGACGTAAGGGCTGATCGAGTGTGTCGCGAGGGAGCGGTTCGCGCGGTACCAGGTCGCACCGAACACATAGATTGCGCCGTTTGGTCGCCAGACTCGCGGGAGGTCTTGACGGTTGGCGAAGGGATGTGAAGGACTGCGGAGTGCGGTGAATGTGCCACGTTCGATCGTGCCGTACTTCAGGACGCCAGGATTGGCGGGGCAGACGGACATGACAAGGTCGGCGGACCCGCGTTCGAACTGGTCGACTGCTGCGCGGATATCGGATGGCCTGCGCAGCGGGGATGTGGCCTGGAGCAGGGCCACGGTGGTTTCGTCGGTGAAGATGTCGAGGCCTAGTGCGTCGGTGATGACGTCGGCCATGGGTGCGTCGTCGGTCGCTAGGGCGGCAGGGCGGGGGCGCATCACTACCTGTGCAGGATGGGCCGATTCAAGGATGTCAGTGATGTCCGTGGTGACGACAACGGTGGCTGCACCCGCTTCGAGTGCCTGATCGATCGCGTGTTGGTAGAGCGGTCGGCCGTTCAGGAGGGCGGTGTTCTTCCCGGGGAAGCCTTTCGACCCGCCGCGGACGGGGACGACCGCGACGAATTGAGTATTCAGCCGTTCCTGGTCGGTCAATGCCATTCCGTTTCGGTCTGCTTCCGTCCGGCCGCGTGTTTCGTCGTGGGTGTGAGCGTGCTCATTCCCGGGGGCTGGGAAGCGCGCAGCCCCTCGACGCGCGCACGCCGATCAGGATACCTGGATCCGTCGCGGTCTCGCGTCGCGTCGGCGACGGGTCGGTGGCCGCAGGAGTCCCAGGTCGGCGGGTCACTCGACGGTACCTGGTGCGAGGGTGCCTTCGGAGAGCGCGCGGAAGAACTCGGGTGCGCGGTCGGGGTCGAGCAGGACCGTGGACCCCACTCCGCCGGGGCGGTAGTCCATCGACTTGACGGGCGGTGTACCGGTCACTCCGTCGGGGCCGGTCGCCGCACGAAACGCGAGTGCGAGTCGCGCGAGGGTGATGACGTCGCTCGACTGGTCAACGGTGAGCGCGGCCGTCGCGGCGCTGATGAGCGTGACCTGTCGGGACGGGTGCAGGGCGAGCGACTTCGGGTCGACCTTGCTGAGCACGGCGCCGACGAGCTGACGTTGACGCTCGGCGCGGCCGATGTCGCCGAGCGGGTCGGCCTTGCGCATACGGGCGAACTGCAGCGCCTTCGCGCCGTCGACCTCGTGGCACCCCGCCGTCCACGTGAGGTGGGAGTCACGGTCGTCGACGTCGGCGTCGTGGCACAGCCGCACGCCCCCGACGGCGTCGACGACGTCCTTCACTCCGGCCATCCCGATCTCGGCGTAGTGGTCGACGGTCAGCCCGGTCAGGCCCTCGACGGTCCTGACGAGCAGCGGTGCGCCACCCCACGCGAAGGCGGCGTTGAGCTTGTTGCTGCCGTGTCCGGGGATGTCGACGTACGTGTCCCGTGGGAGGGACACGAGCGCGGTCGGGCCGGACTCGGGTACGTGGAGCAGCAGGATCGTGTCGCTGCGCTGGCCCGTTGTCCCGTCGTCCTTGATGCCCCCGTCGGCACGTGAGTCGGAGCCGGTGATGAGGTATGTCGTCCCCGGCGTGCCCGAGGCGCCGGACAGTGCATCGGTGCGCTGGATCTTGCCGTTCGCCCAGACGACGAGCCCGACGGGCCACGCGAGCAGCGCGACGAGCGCCAGCGCGGCGACGATCAGCACGATGCGCCCGCGTCGGCGTTTGCGCGGGGCGTCGGGCGAGGGCCGGTCCGTCGGCGCGGCGCTGGTCGGGCCCGTACCGGGGCGTCGACCCGCGGGTCGCCCGGTCGTCGTGCCTGCGCGCCGCACGGGGGGGTGCGGTCCGGGGGCGTACGAGGGGGGTGGGTCGACGGCCGAGGACGACGACGAACGGGGGGCGCCAGTCGTGCGCCGCGGTGCGGGCGGCGGGAGCGGACGCGAGCCCGCCGCCGGCTCCGGTGAGCGGCCGACGACGACGGCGTCGTCGCCCTGGGGGCGCGAGGCCCCGCCGCCGGGCGCGAAGCTGGGTGGCGTCGGACGCTCGTCACGTGCCGTCATCGTCGAGCTCCGGACAGACCGCGGGACATGCCCGTGATCGTGCCAGGGCCGGGGCGGTGCACCGACGACGCCACTCGGGCTCGGCTGAGGTCGGAGCGCGGCGGCTCGGGATCGGTCTGCAGCCGTCGGCGGGACGGGGACGTCGTGGTCACGGTCCCGATCGTAGATAGCGCAGTGCCGGATGTCGGGGAGCGCGGACGGAGCGGGCGTGGAGAACCTGTGCACGCGGACACGTCCCACGCGCGGCGGCCCGGCGCAGCGGGTGAGTCGGGTCGTCTATCCTGATCCGGCGAATGCGCCCTGCTGGCACTCTCCTGCGTGCGGGGCCGGACCGTCTCGTGACGGAGGACTGAGCACCACATGCCGACCATGGACGCCGCGCGCGACCTTGACTCTGAGCTGCAGATCTACACGCCGCACCGCGCGGGTCTGCCCAAGTTCGGACCGTACTTCCGTGACCTCCGCGCCCGCCTGCCGTTCGCAGCCGAGTCGTCGAAGGCGACGATCCGCGCGTCTCACACTCAGACCGTGTTCGGCCAGCTCTGGCTGATCATGAATCCGCTGCTCATGGCGTTGGTGTACTACCTCCTCGTCGGGATCTTGAGCGGAAGCGGCGGGATCGAACGCCTCGCGCACATCGTGACGGGCCTCTTCATCTTCCAGTTGGTGTCTGGATCGATGTCCGCGGGCGCCAGCTCAGTGACTGGCGGCGGACGGCTGATCATGAACATGGCGTTCCCGAGATTGCTCCTGCCGTTGTCGGCCGTGCGGACGGCCTTCTTCCGCTTCTTGCCGACTCTCCCGGTGATCCTGATCATTAAGCTCTTCACCGACGAGCCTTGGGGATTCCAGATGATCTTCGCACTGGTCTTCATGTTGATCATGACGGTCTTCGCGGCGGGGATGGCGGCCGTCCTCGGGACGCTCCAGGTGTATTTCCGCGACACATCGAGCTTTCTCCCGTTCGTGACGCGCATCTGGCTCTACATGTCGCCCGTCCTGTGGACCATCGACGATCTGGGCGGTCACGGCAAGCGATTCGAGCACATCATGGTCATCGCGAACCCGCTGTTCTCGATGATCGGGAGCTGGACGAGCCTGGTCCTGAACGCCGAGATCCCGCCCCTGAAGCTGTGGGTCGTCGCCGCGACCTGGGCGATCGTCATGCTGGTCGTTGGTTCGCTGTTCTTCATGTCGAGGGAGCGTGAGTTCGCTGTCCGCCTCTGAGCCCACCCCGAGCACGCACGGCACGACGGCGCAGGGGAGCCGCCCGTCGGACGCGGCACAGCCCTCGGCACCTGCGAGCCCGTCCCCGGTCGACGCGGCGTCGGCGCCGCAGCCCGCGAGTACGACCGAGCCCCAGCCGAGCACGGCGGAGCCCCGGTCGTCCGCCCCTGCGGCACCTGAGCCGCGACGTGGAGCCGCCGCGGTCGCGGAGAAGCACCTCGAGCGCAAGTTCGAGGTCGACGAGAGCGCGCTGCCGGCCGTCAGTGTCAAGAACCTCTCGATCACCTACCGCACGACATTCGAGAAGGTACCGACCTTCAGGAGTGCGATCGTCCGGTTCGGCCGGGGCGAGCGAGCCGTGCGCGAGGTCGAAGCGATCCAGGACCTCTCGTTCGACGTACCCGTCGGCACGGCCCTCGGCATCTTGGGTGCCAACGGCGCGGGTAAGTCGACTCTCATGCGTGCGCTCGCTGGCGTGCTGCCGCCGTCCAAGGGGACGATCGAGGTCCGTGGCAAGATCAGCTCGCTGCTGTCGCTCGGCGTCGGCTTCAACGGGGCACTCACCGGTCGAGAGAACGTCGTGCTTGGCGGGCTCGCGCAAGGTCTCTCGCGCGAGCAAGTCGACGCGCGTGCCGATGAGATCGCGGAGTTCGCCGAGATCGGCGAGTTCATGGACATGCCGCTGCGGACCTACTCGTCGGGCATGTCCCAGCGCCTGGCGTTCGCGGTGTCGGTGCACATGGAGCCCGACATCCTGCTGATCGACGAGGCGCTCTCGGCCGGTGACGCGAAGTTCAAGAACAAGGCCGCCGCCAAGATGGACGAGCTCATGTCGTCCGCGCGCGCAATGTTCCTGGTCTCTCACTCCCTCGCCTCGATCCGGCAGCTCTGCAACGACGCCATCTGGATCCACAAGGGCAGGCTCATGATGCGGGGGACGCCGCAGGAGTGCGGTGACGCCTACACCCGCTTCCTCGAGGTCGGCGAGACCGCCTTCACGCTCGAGGACTTCTAGGCGCCGAACGCTCGGCGCGCGTGCCGGAGCAGCACGCGCGCCGAGCGACGTCAGGCCTGCGCGGTCGCGGCGTACGCCGCCTCGACGGCGCCCTTGGCAGGCCGCCACCACGACTCGTGCTCGCGGTACCAGGCGACCGTGGCCTCGAGCCCCGCCCGGAAGCCGGTGTACTGGGGCGTCCAGCCGAGCTCCGTGCGCAGCAGGGTCGAGTCGATCGCGTACCGCAGGTCGTGCCCCGCCCGGTCGGTCACGTGGTCGAAGTCGTCGGGCTCGCGGCCGAAGATCTCGAGGAGCGCGCGGACGACCTCGAGGTTGTTCTTCTCCCCGTCCGCGCCGATGAGGTAGGTCTGGCCGATACGGCCGTCCTCGAGGATGCGCCAGACCGCGGAGTTGTGGTCGTCGACGTGGATCCAGTCGCGCACGTTCGCGCCGGTGCCGTAGAGCTTGGGGCGTACGCCGTCGATGAGGTTGGTGATCTGGCGCGGGATGAACTTCTCGACGTGCTGGTAGGGGCCGTAGTTGTTCGAGCAGTTCGAGATCGTCGCGCGGACGCCGAACGAGCGCACCCAGGCGCGGACCAGGAGGTCGGAGCCGGCCTTGGTCGAGGAGTAGGGGGACGATGGGTTGTACGGCGTCGTCTCGGTGAAGCGTGCGGGGTCGTCGAGCTCGAGGTCGCCGTAGACCTCGTCGGTCGAGACGTGGTGGTAGCGGACGTCGTGGCGCCGGACGGCTTCGAGCAGCGTGTAGGTGCCGATGAGGTTGGTCTGGACGAAGGGCCACGGGTCCTTGAGCGAGTTGTCGTTGTGCGACTCGGCGGCGAAGTGCACGACGGCGTCGCTCTGCTTGACGAGCTCGTCGACGAGCTCCGCATCAGCGACGTCGCCGACGCGGACGTCGATCTGGTCGGCGACCGGCTCGAGCGAGCGGAGATCGCCTGCGTAGGTGAGCTTGTCGAGCACCGTGACCCGGACGTCAGGTCGGGTTCGGACGGTCTGGTGGACGAAGTTCGCGCCGATGAACCCGGCACCGCCGGTTACGAGAAGCCGCATATCGGAAGCGTAGTCAGCCCTAGAGTGCTCCCGAGCAGGGTTGGCGGGCGAATCGGAGCTGGTATGCGGTGGGTCGTCGTGGGGGCGCGCGGGATGCTCGGGACAGACGTCGTCGAGCGACTGCGGCAGACCGACGACGAGGTGGTGCCGCTCGACCGCACCGACCTCGACCTGGGAGACCCGGACGCGTGTCGTGCGGCTGTCGTCGGAGCGGGCGCGGTGGTCAACTGCGCGGCCTACACGGCGGTTGACGACGCCGAGACGCACGAGGCCGAGGCGTTCGCCGCGAACGCGGTCGGTCCCGCGAACCTCGCACGCGCCGCAGCGGCAGAGGGCGTGCGGCTCGTGCAGGTGTCGACGGACTACGTCTTCGACGGGACGGCGGCCGCGCCCTACGCCGAGGATGCCGCTCCCGCACCACGCGGCGCATACGGCCGGACCAAGGTGGCCGGCGAGTGGGCCGTCGCCGCGTCCGGCGGTGACCACCTCGTCGTGCGCACTGCCTGGCTGTACGGCGCGCACGGGTCGAGCTTTCCGCGGACCATCGCGCGACTCGCCCGCGAGCGTGGCGGTGTCGACGTCGTGGACGACCAGCGCGGCCAGCCCACCTGGACCGTCGATGTCGCGGACGTCGTCGTCCGGCTCATCGAGGCGGGCGCGCCGCGCGGGGTCTACCACGCCACGTCGGCGGGGGAGACGACGTGGTTCGGGTTCGCCCGCGAGGTCGTGGCGGCGGCGGGGATGGACCCGGAGATCGTGCGACCCACGACGTCGGAGAAGTTCGTGCGCCCCGCCGCGCGTCCGGCGTACTCGGTGCTCGGTGACACGGCGGTGCGCCGGGCCGGGGTCGAGCCGATCGCTGACTGGTCGGGGCGGTGGGCTGCGGCCGCAGCCGCCGTACTGGCCGAGAGCTGAGGAGACGACGATGACCTGGCAGCCACTCGCGGTCCCGGGTGCGTACCGCGTGACGCAGCAGGTGTTCGGCGACCCCCGCGGCGCGTTCCTCGAGTGGTTCCGCGCCGCCGAGCTGGAGGAGGTCACCGGTCGGCGCTTCGACCTGCGACAGGCGAACCTCTCCGTCTCGGCCGCGGGTGTGCTGCGCGGTGTGCACTTCGCGGACGTGCCGCCCGGACAGGCGAAGTACGTCACGTGCGTGGCCGGCGCGGTGCTCGACGTCGTCGTCGACCTGCGGGTCGGGTCGCCGACGTTCGGGACCTGGGACTCGGTCCTCCTCGACGACACGAGCCGGGACGCCATCTTCGTGGCGGAGGGTCTCGGCCACGCCTTTCTCTCGCTCGAGGACGGTTCGGTCGTGACCTACCTCTGCTCGGCGCCCTACCGGCCCAGCGGTGAGCACGGCGTGCACCCGCTCGACCCGGAGCTCGGCATCGCGTGGCCGACGGCCGGTCGCGACGGTCGACCGCTCAAGCTCGTGCTCTCGGCCAAGGACGAGGCCGCGCCGTCGCTCGCCGAGGCGCTGTCGGCGGGGCTCTTGCCGGACGCCAACGGTGTCGCTGACTTCGTCGCGAGGCTCGGTTGACGCTCGCTCAGCGAGACTCGTCGAGCAGCCCGAGCAGGTAGGTGCCGTAGCCCGACTTGCCGAGGGCGGCGGCGCGCTCCCGGAGGCCGTCGTCGTCGAGGAAGCCCCGGCGCCAGGCGACCTCCTCGGGAGCACCGATCTTGAGCCCCTGCCGGTGCTCGATCGCCCGCACGTAGTCGCTCGCGTCGAGCAGCGACTCGAATGTGCCCGTGTCGAGCCACGCCGTGCCCCGCGGGAGCACCGAGACCTGCAGCGCTCCGCGCTCGAGGTAGACGCGGTTGACGTCCGTGATCTCGTACTCGCCGCGCGCCGAGGGTTCCAGCGTCCGGGCGATCTCCACGACGTCGTTGTCGTAGAAGTACAGCCCCGGGATCGCATACGACGAGCGCGGAGCGGCCGGCTTCTCCTCGATCGACAGCGCGCGCCCCTCGTCGTCGAACTCGACGACGC
>Ga0222423_1000794_pt1 | contig 17720 bp, 14 predicted proteins | sample 3A0metagenome_FD_182472 | JGI IMG/M metagenome (GOLD analysis project Ga0222423, IMG submission 182472) | Enriched microbial communities from leaf-cutter ant dump, University of Wisconsin, Madison, United States - 3A0 (version 2) | ecosystem: Environmental > Terrestrial > Nest > Insects nest >...
CGCTGGCGGGGGCGCCCGGTTCGGACGTGCGACCGACGCCGACGACCATCGCGGCCGCAGGCGCCAGCGTGCGGAATGCGTCGACGAACTGACACATCTGCGCGGGTGCGTCGGGCTGTGCGGCATCGACGAGAACGACGATGCCCGCCGCATTGCGGCCGACGATCTCCCACATGAGCCGGAAGCGCGCCTGCCCGGGCGTGCCGTACAGGCGCACCAACTGGCCGTCGTCGAGTTGGATGCGGCCGAAGTCGATGCCGACGGTGGTGAAGGGCTTCTCGTGGCCGAGGCGATCGCTGTTGGCGACTTCGGTGCACACCGGCGGCGTGTCGCTGATGGCGGCGATCGCGGTGGTCTTGCCCGCGCCCATCGGCCCGGTGAAGACGATCTTGAATTCGTCGGCGTTGCCGTTCATGCGCAGGCCATCCCGAGGCGCCGCCTCAGCCCGCCCAGCAGGCGCGTCCAGCTGCCGGGCGATGCGTGCGGCGTGCGCGGCGCGAGTTCGCTGCGCGGTGCGGCGGCAAGCAGGCCCGCCAGCGAGGCTGCCGCGAGGAAGCGGTTGACCTCTGCCGCCGGCAGCTGGGTGGCTGCGGCGAGTGCGGCCGGCGTCATGGCTGCCGTGGCCGCTGCCGCGCTCAGGCGCAACATCGAAGGCGCCGGGGCGATGCGTCCGAAGTCCGGCCAGCGCAGCAGGCGATAGGCGCTGTGCGCCGACAGCCAGGGAGCGAGGTCGGGCGTGGCGTGGTAGCCGATGTACCAGGCGGCGTCCTGGCGCGGCATCGATGCGCAGGCCGCATCGGGTTCGCCCGTTGCGGGCACGAATCCGCCGGGCCGGAAGCGGCCGGTTTTCAGTGCGGCCAGCGCCGCCGGGGCGGCGGCCGCGGCGTGGGCACCGACCCACAAGCGTTCGCCTTGCGTGTCTTCGGCGACATGCCAGCGCGACAGGTTGCCCTGGGCAAGGAGTTGACGCAGCGATTGCGCGTTCACGGCGACAGTGGCGCCTGTGCGCTTTTGCGGAGACGTCGATTGCAGTTGCGTGGCGATCGCATCGAGCAGGGACAGCAGTTGCATGACCCGGAACGGGTGGCGCAACACGAATGGCGCATCCAGCCAGGCATTGCGCTCCTCGACGACATAGACGACGGCCTTGGCGGTTGCCGCGGTTCCGTCGTGTCCGGGAGGCGTCAGCACCACGTCTGCCTGCGCGGGCTCGGTCAGCTGCCAGTGCGCCGCTGCGCGACCTTGCACGATGCCGAGCATGGAACGGAACGCCCGCGAGGCGTCGGGCGGCAGGCCGAAATCGCTGATCCTGAAAGTGTGCATCCGCTTCGCTCCTGTCGAATGCGCCTGGCAATCCTTCCGGACTTTGTACAGCCGTGCCGTTCTTTCTTGCGCTGGAAGAACTGCCAGTATGGATCGGCGTGGTGTTGTGCTAAGGAGCGCAGCCGGCGCCCGCGCCGAACGCCCAGGCGCCGGCCGGGCGGCCGGCGCTGGCAGCCCTGCGCCTGCGCGACGGGGAACGCGCGACGGCTGCGGCGGCGGGATCGCGCGGTCAGGCGCCCGCGGCGCAGTGGCCCGGGCGGCCGGTTTGGCAACGAGGCGGGCGCGCCGCGCCGCCGGATCAGGCAGGCCTCAGCCGGACGGCGCTTGCGCGGTGCTCTTGCGTGCCTGCCATTGCGCGAGGCGGTCGGGCTTGGACCAGGCGCGATACAGGTCGATGTAACTGTCGACCACGTCCTGCGTGCGCGGGTGTTCCGGCCCGTAGCCCTTCGCGTTGGCCAGCACGCTCCAGGCGGCGTCGAGCTGTTTCTCGGCTTCGGCGAGGTCGCTGCGCTGCCGCAGCTTTAGCTGTTCTGGGGCGCTCCGATCATCGGTAGCGCACTCGGCGGCTTTGCGTATTGCGCCTTCTTCGACGATACCACGCGGTGCCGGGACGCAGGGTTGCACCTACTCCCGCGCGCGTGCTCAGAACTGCAAGCACTGTTGAATCTCCTGCACTGCGCGGCGGCGGCTCAATCTGCAGGGCTTTTACGCGACTGTGACTGCGCGAGGTGGTCGGGTTTTGGCCGGGCCGTGAAGAGGTCGATGTAGCTGTCGACGACATTCTGCATGTGCGGATGCGTGGCGCCAAAAGCTGCCGATACTCGTGAAGATCGACTACGCGGCCGGGCTTCCAATCAAGCGAACGCTATAAGTCGATGGTAGCTGTATGAATGGAAATCTCTTCTTTGAGGAGATATGCTAGGAGTGCAGATAGGCAGGTCTAGGCTTCTGCAACTCACTGTCATGATAAAGGGAGTAATAGTAGTGTCTATCAAAATTAGATCCGCTGTGCGATTGCCCGTTTTTATGGCTTTTGGAATTCTGAGTGCTACAACTGCAAGCGCGCAGACAATTGAGCTGCAAACAACGGATGGGGTGGATGTTCTCCCGTGCGCAACAGTCGCTTCGGCAGTATTGACTTGTCCTTATACCAAAACTGGTACCGTTGTTGTGATCGCAGAGCGCGATTATTACCCTTATTGGCATCCCACTGAATTTGAATGCAAAGATCTCGCTGTGACATATGCAAACAGTGATTGTCCGAAAGATTTTTAATGGGTGCCCGGCAGTTGAGTCATGCTTGCGCTCAGATGGTCTCTAAAAAGCTCGTTTTTTCTGCATAAACTGAGTTAAGTTTTGCTGGTTCCTATTTCTGTGCAAAAGTATAATCTCGCAGGTATGACATAAAGGGGCGTTCGAGTTTTCCTTTGATGTCTATCAAATACGAGGTGTGGTTATGCGCAATATTGGTCGACCGTATAAAGATAAGGTCGGCCAGCCGCTCATCGGCGCATGGGTCAGTATATGGCCCATGCTTTTTTATCTGATTTCAGAGGTGAGCCGTTAGGATTGCAATTCTTAGTCAGGCAAGATGTCTGAATTTCGATTCTCACTGGATTTCTACGTCTTGATTAACTTGCTGGCTTACGCTACTAGCGGATAGTCGCTGCAATTCACATAGAGCTACTCTCTTTCGCAATTTTTGCTTTTAGCGCCTGCCATTGCGCGAGGCGGTCGGGCTTGGTCCAGGCGCGGTACAGGTCGATGTAGCTGTCTACGACGTCCTGCGCGCGCGGATGCTCCGCGCCGAAACCTGGCGACTGCGTGAATACCGACCAGGCGTGGTTGAGCTGGCTTTCCGCCTCCGCATAGCGATGCTCGCGGATCAGCACGGTCGCGTACTCGCGTGACATGACCGCGCGCATCGCGTTGTCGCCGAACGCGGCATCGGCATGTTCGACTGACGCGCGGCCATGCTGCTCCGCGCCGGCGAGGTCGCCGGCATCGCGCAACAGCAGCGACAGGTTGGATTCGGCCATGACGGTTGCCGGGTTGTCGGAGCCGTAGAGCTTGTGGCTGAGCGCCACGGCGCGTTCGTAGTAGGGCCGCGCTTCTTCGTTGCGGTCCTGCTGGCGGATGAAGCTGCCGAGATTGCTGACTAGACGCATCGTCATTGGATGGTCCTTGCCGAAGATGCGCTCGTAGATCGGTACCTCGGGCACGAGCAGGGCTTCGGCGTCGGCGAAGCGCTTCTGCTCGGCGGCGACGATGGACAGCCCGTTGATGGCGCCGAGCGTGCCGGAGTTCTCTTCGCCGTAGATCCTGCGGCTGCGCGCGACGAGCTCCTCGAGCAGGCGGCGTGCCTCGTCGAAACGCGCCAGGTCGGTGTCGACCGTGGCTAGGCCGCTGAGCGTGTCCAACGTGTCCACGTTGTCGTCGCCGACCACGCGCCGTTGCAGCGCGAGTACGCGTTCGTAGCGTAGTCGGGCAGCTTCGGCCGAGCCGCTCTGGCTCTCCGCTTCGGCCAGCATCGATTCCACAGCGAGCCGGTCTGGGTTGTCCTTGGATAGCGCCTCGACGAGAGAGAAAGCCTGCTGCGCGACCGCCAGCGCATCGTTGCCGCGCCATTGGTTGCTGAGATTGCGCGCCGCGCGCGCAGTGAGCAGCGCCAGCGCAGCATGTTTGGCGCCGCCGGCGCGCGCAGCTTCCATCGCCTGTGCGTAGTGTGTGTCGGCCACGGTCAGTTCGCCGATCGAGGCGTAGCTGTCGGCGATGGTGCGCTCGATGTCGGCGCGTACCGCGGGCTGGGCGGCGAGTTCCTTGTTGGCGCGTTGCGCGGCCGAGTCAAGTAGCAAGCGCATGAGGCTGTGATCCATGCCCTTGGCGCGGTCGGGGTCGATGCCGGCGAGGATGCCGCGCACGAAATCGGACACCTGCGCCGACTTGGCCGCTTCGATCCGGGCGACGCGCGCAGACTCGCGCGCGCTGCTCAGGCCGTGCAGCGCGAGCGCGATGCCGGCGACGAGCGCGATGGCGACGACGCCGGTCGCGGCAAGGCCGAAGCGGTGTCGCGCGATGAACGTGCGCGCGAGATACCAGCGCGTCTGCGCCATCGCCTTGAGCGGACGGTGCAGGCGATAGCGTTCGAGGTCGTCGGCGAGGGCGGCGGCGGATGCGTAGCGGTCGTTGCGGTCGGTGGCGAGCGCGCTGCGCAGGATCGCGCGCAGTTCCGCGGGCAGGCGCTTGGCCGCGCCGAGCAGGGAGCTGGCATCGGGACTGCGCGCGCTGGCGTCGCTGTCGACGGCGGCGAGCAGCGTGGCGTGCACGGCCTGGCGCGAGGCGTGCGCGTTGGAGGCGAGGCTGGCCGCGTCGCAGCCGGTCAGCACTTCGCAGAGCATGACGCCGAGCGCGTAGACGTCGCTGCGCGTGTCGAGGTCGCGGCCGGACAGCGCCGCCTGTTCGGGACTCATGTAGGCCGACGTGCCGGCGCGCTCGCTGCTGCGCGCGCTGGCGGCGACGCCGGCATGCGGCGAGGCGCCGCCGCCGATGGCGATGCCGAAGTCGATGATGATCGGCGCCGGTGCGCCGTCGATCTCGCGTACCAGTACGTTGGCCGGCTTGAGGTCGCGGTGGATGATGCCCTTCTGGTGCGCATGCTGCACGCCGTGGCAGATGCGCTCGAACAGCACGATGCGCGCGGCGCGGTCGAGTTCGTGCTCGCGGCAGTATTGCGTCAGCGTCGCGCCTTCGACGAGCTCCATCGCCAGGTATGGATGGCCGTCGTCGGTGGTGCCGGCATCGAACACGCGCGCGATCGCCGGGTGCTGCATCTGCGCGAGTGCCTGGCGTTCGACGTCGAAATAGGCGCGCGCCAGCGGGCTGGCGACCTGTTCGCGGATCAGCTTGAGCGCGACCTTGCGCTGCACCGGGCGCAACTGGTCGGCGAGGTAGACGCGGCCCATGCCGCCTTCGCCGAGCTTGGCGCGGATCACGTAGGCGCCGAGCTGCGTGCCGGGCGGCAGGTCGTCACCGCTGGCGGTCGTGGCGGCGGGTGCCAGCAGTTCGGTGGCGTCGCCCGGATCCGGCTGGGTCGGGTGCATGCTTGTCTCTCTGAAAGGCGCATGGGCCGCGTTTCCGCGCGCGGCGTGGTCGATTCTAGGGCGCGCCCGGCGAGGTTGCACGGCGATCGCCGTGGCTGTCGTACACTGGCCGCGGGAATCGACATGAGCATGCGCATCCACAGCCCCGACACCGACGCGCGCACCACGCAGCCGCGCACCAACAAGCCCGCGCGCGGTTTCGGCGACGGCGCCGAAGCCTGCCTCGTCGTGCTGCAGGGCCAGTCGCTCGGCCAGCGCGTCGACATCGGCGTGCACGCGCTCACGCTCGGCCGCTCGGCGGAATGCGGCTTCCACATCGACGAGCGCAGCGTGTCGCGCCAGCACGCGCGCATCTGGCGCGACCTGGGGGGCTATCGCCTCAAGGATCTCGGCTCGACCAACAAGACCCTGCTCAACGACGTGCCCGTCGGCGAGGCCGAGCTCAAGGACGGCGACTACATCACCGTCGGCAGCTGCGTGCTCAAGTTCATGGAGCGCTCCTCGGTGGAGGCGCGCTACCACGACGAGATCTACCAGCTCGCCACGCTCGATCCGTTGACCAAGCTGGCCAACCGCCGTCATTTCCTCGAACTGCTCGGCCGCGAGTTGCAACGTTCGATCCGGCACCAGCGGCCGCTCGCGCTGCTCATCGTCGACCTCGACCATTTCAAGGCGATCAATGACAACCACGGCCATGTCGCCGGCGACGTCGTGCTCGAACAGGTCGGTGCCGTACTCAATTCGACGGTGCGCAGCGAAGCGATCGCCGCGCGCATCGGCGGCGAGGAATTCGCGATCGCGCTGCCGGAGTGCGAGTCCGATGCCAGTCTCGTGGCCGCGGAGGAGGTGCGCCGCGCCGTCGAGGTAATGCCGCTGAAAATGAGCGGCGGGCCGCATGCGGTCACGGTCAGCATCGGCGTTGCCGCATGGCGCCCCGGCATGGACAAGACCAGCGACCTGCTCCGCGCCGCCGACGAGGCGCTGTATCGCGCCAAGCAGACGGGGCGCAATCGGGTGGTGGCTGCCGGGTAGCTCGCGACGATCACGTCCTGCGCGCCTTGATCCGCCCTGCGCAAGGCAGGTGCGGAACCTCAGGCGTCGTGTCGCATGAGCGGCTTCAGGCGCGATCACCCTGGGTAGGCTGGACGATCGAAGATCGGCCGGCACCCGCGTGCGTGCACTCGCCGCCGTCGATGCCGGTAAGCGAGCGGCCTAAGCCCACTCGCTCAAGCCTTCGACCTCGTACAAGCGCTTCCAGCTCGGTCGCGCCTTCACGCGTTGCGCGAGCGCGGCCAGGTGCGGCCATTGCGTTGCCGGCTTGGGCATGTTGCGCGACCAGCGCATGAGCATCGTCGCGTAGAGATCCGCGATGCTCGATTCGTCGCCGAGCAGATGCGGGCCATGTGCCGCGAGGTGCGCGTCGAGGCGATCCCAGACGCCTTCGATGCGGCCACGCGCGAGGTCTTTCGACGCGACCTCGCATTCGGCGGGCGCGAAATCCTGCGGATAGAACCACTGCCGGAATGCCGGCTGCAGCGTGTTCGCGAAATGCGCCATCCACTGCAGGTAGGTCGCGCGCGCAGGCGTGCCGGGCGCGGGCGCGAGCTGCGCTTGCGGGTGGCGTTCGGCGAGCAGCAGGAGCAGGGCCGCGCATTCGTAAACGGGCGCGCCGTCGACGAGCAGCGTCGGCACGGTGCCGTTGGGGTTGAGGCGCAGGTAGTCGGGGTGCTTCTGCGCCTTCGCTTCGAGGTCGAGCGGGCGCAACTCGTGCGGCGCGCCGATTTCGATGAGCGCCTGGTGTACGGCCATGCTCGCCGCGCCGGGGCTGTAGTAGAGCGTGTACATCGCCGCCGCGCTCATGGCTGCGCCGCGTGCGGCACGACGACCGCGCCGCCCTTCATGACGAAGCTCACGTGTTCGAGCGCGGCCACGTTGGCGAGCGGGTCGGCGTCGACGGCGACGAGGTCGGCGTAGAGGCCGGGCTGGATCGCGCCGACCTTGTCCGACCAGCCGAGCAGGTCGGCGGCGTTCGTCGTCGCGGCCTGGATCGCCTGCATCGGCGTCATGCCCCATTCGACCATCTTGGCGAACTGCTTGCCGTTCCAGCCGTGCGGATAGACGCCGGCGTCGGTGGCGAAGGCCATCTTCTCGCCGGCTTTCACGGCGCGGCGGAAATTCTCGCGCTGGGTGCGGCCGACGGATTTTTCCTTCTCGATCTGCGCGGGCGGCACGCCAAGCTTGCCGTATTCGGAAAGGATGTAGTCGTCGTTGTAGACGTCGAAATCCAGATACGTGCCGCGTTGCTTCGCCAGCTTGAGTCCTTCGTCGTCGATGAGGCTGCAATGCTCGACCGAATCGACGCCGGCCTTGATCGCCATCTTGATGGCCTCGGCGCCGTGCGCGTGCGCGGCGACCTTGCGGCCCCAGCGGTGTGCCTCGTCGACGATCGCGTCCATTTCCTGTTGCGAATACTGCGCTGCGCCGACCGACTGCTCGTTGCTGAGCACGCCGGCGCTGGCCATGAACTTGATGACGTCGGCGCCGTGCTTGATGTCCTCGCGCACGCGGTGGCGGATCGCGTCGACGCCGTCGACCACGCCGCTTTCGCCGCGGAAGTCGATCTCCGGTGAAAAGCCGGTGCTGTCGTCGGCATGGCCGCCGGTCGCGCCCAGCGGCAAGGTCGCGGCAAGGATGCGTGGGCCGGGCAGCTGGCCACGGTCGATCGCGTTGCGCAGCTGCGCGTCGATGTAGGCCGGCGAGCCGAGGTTGCGCACCGTGGTGAAGCCGGCGTCGAGCGTGCGCCTGGCCAGCGTCGGCGCGACCAGCGCGGCGTCGATCGCACCGAGCGTGAGCAGGTCCTTGTAGTAGTTGTCGCTGGCGAAGGTCGGGTCGAAGGCCAGGTGCACGTGCACGTCGATGAGGCCGGGCAGCAGCGTCGCGTTGCCGAGGTCGATGCGCTCGTAGCCGTCGGGCACCGCGCCGTCCGTGCGCACCTCGCGGATGCGCTCGCCGTCGACGAGCACGAGCGGATGGTCGATGACGCGGCCCTGCTCCGGCGCGACCAGGTGCGCGGCGCTGATGGCGACGTGGCGCACGGGTTCGGCAGCGATCGCGCTGCCGGCAAGGGCGAGGAAAAACACGCAGGGCAAGGGGCGCATGGTCGGTTCCGCAACGAACGGGCGCCCAGCCTAGCAGGACGGCGGGCGCGACCGGGATTGCCCGGATCGACGTGCGATTGGACGATGGTCCAAGCCGCCGGGATTGGCCTCATGCCGCTCCGGCGTGACAAAATCGCCCACCCGACCTCCCGCGCATTGCAACTGGAGTTGCCTGATGGCCACGCAAGAAATCAAGGTTCCCGACATCGGCAACTACAGCAACATCCCCGTGATCGAAGTGCTGGTCAAGCCCGGCGATCGCGTCAGCAAGGACCAGGGCCTGGTCACGCTGGAGTCGGACAAGGCGACGATGGAAGTGCCTTCGACCGTCGACGGCATCGTGCAGTCGATCTCGGTGAAGGTCGGCGACGAGATTTCCGAAGGGCAGGTCGTCGCCATCGTCGAGGCCGGCGCGGCGGAACCCGCGCCCGCGCCGAAGGCCGCAGCCGCAACGCCGGCGCCGGCTGCCGCACCCGCCGCGGCTGCGACGCCCGCGAAAGCCGAAGCGCCCGCACCTGCGCCTGCGCCGGTCGCCGCCAAGGCGGACGCCGCGCCGACGCGCACGCCGCCGGTCGCCTTCGACGCCAGCGCCGTCATGCCCGACCAGGTGCCCTACGCCAGTCCCGCGGTGCGCCTGTTCGCGCGCGAACTCGGCGTCGACCTCACCCAGGTCAAGGGCAGTGAGCGCAAGGGCCGCATCAGCAAGGAAGACGTGCAGAACTTCGTCAAGGCCGCGCTCGCCGGTGGCGCGCCGCGCGCCGCGGGTGGTGGTGGTGGCGGGCTCAACCTGCTGCCGTGGCCGAACGTCGATTTCGCCAAGTTCGGCGAGGTCGAGGTCAAGCCGCTGGCGCGCATCAAGAAGATTTCCGGTGCCAACCTCGCGCGCAACTGGGCGATGATCCCGCACGTCACCCAGTTCGACGATGCCGACGTCACCGAGCTGGAAGCGCTGCGCGTCGCGCTCAACAAGGAGAACGAGAAAGCCGGCATCAAGCTGACCATGCTCGCCTTCCTCGTCAAGGCCGTGGTCGCCGCGCTCAAGAAATATCCCGACTTCAACGCCTCGCTCGACGCCAGCGGCGAGAACCTCACGCTCAAGAAATACTTCCACGTCGGCTTCGCCGCCGACACGCCGAACGGCCTCGTCGTGCCGGTGTTGAAAGACGCCGACAAGAAGGGCGTCATCGAGATCGCGCAGGAAACCGGCGAGCTCGCCAGGAAGGCGCGCGACGGCAAGCTCGGCCCCGCGGACATGCAGGGCGGCTGCTTCTCGATCTCCTCGCTCGGCGGCATCGGCGGCACCGCGTTCACGCCGATCGTCAACGCGCCGGAAGTGGCCATCCTCGGCGTGTCCAAGTCCGCGATGAAGCCGGTCTGGGACGGCAAGGCCTTCCAGCCGCGCCTGGTCCTGCCGCTGTCGCTGAGCTACGACCACCGCGTCATCGACGGCGCCGCCGCGGCGCGCTTCACCGCCTATCTCGCGCAGGTGCTGGCGGACATGCGGCGGGTGTTGCTCTGAGGCGACGCAGGGCATGCCAGCCGCTCTCGCAGACGTTGAAGCGTTGCTTGAGGCTGAGCTGAGTCGAGTAGGCCGGATCAAGCGGCGGATCCGGCGCTTTGCGCCTTGATCCGCCCTACGCCACGGACAAGTCGCAGGCTGGACGCGCAACGCGCGGCCGGCGGCATCTTGGATGCCGGCCGATCTTGGATCGTCCGACCTACGGAGATCGATCCGGCGTTGCCGCTTGTCCGGGATGTAGAACCCCGCGCGCGGCCTGCTAGAGTTGGCGCATGCGATCCATGCTTCGCGCCGCGTGCGCTTTCGTTCTCGGGGTCGGTTTCGCGCAGGCGCGCGGGGCCGACGTGGCACCGCCTTCTTCCGCTGCGCTCGGCCAGGCCGAACACGACTTCGCCGCGGAGGTCGCCAGAGACGGCGGTCCGGCGCAGGACGACGTACTCGCCGTGCTCGCCGGCGCCAAGCTGCAGCAGTCGATTCTGGATGCGATCTCGCGTCCGGCCGAGGCGACCAAGACTTGGGCGCAGTACCGGCCGATCTTCATCACGCAAAAGCGCATCGACGACGGCGTCGCGTTCTACCGCGACCACCGCGCCCTGATCGACCGCGTCGCCGCCGAACATGGCGTCGCGCCGGAGATCGTCGTCGCGATCATGGGCGTGGAAACCGGCTACGGCAAAGTCACCGGCAAGTACCGCGTCGTCGACGCACTGTCGACGCTGGCGTTCCACTATCCGCCGCGCGCGAAATTCTTCCGCGGCGAGTTGAAGCAACTGTTCCTGCTCGGCGACAAGCACCTGGCCTATCCGATCGACCAGCTGCGCGGCTCCTACGCGGGCGCAATGGGCTGGGGCCAGTTCATGCCGACGAGCATCGCGAACTGGGCGGTCGACGAGGACGGCGACGGCCGCATCGACCTGTGGAATTCGCTGCCCGACATTTCCGCGAGCATCGCCAACTATTTCGCCGAGCACGGCTGGAAGGCGGGTGAACCCGTCGCCGTGCGCGCGCAGCCGGCAGCGGATGCGAAGGCGCTGGGCGATCCCGGTCTCGACCCGGTCTATTCGGTGGAGCAGATGGAAGCCTGGGGCTACGCGCCGACCGCACGCGTGGCCGCGGAAACGCCGTCCACATTGTTGGCGTTGCAGGGCGAGACCGGCCTTGAATACTGGCTCGTGTTCGGCAATTTCCGTGCGATCACGCGTTACAACAAGAGCCCGATGTACGCGATGGCCGTGTTCCAGCTGGCGCAGGCAATCGCCGCCGGAGCCGGCGCGCCGTGAAACTGCGTCATCTGCTTGTGCTGGCCGCGTGCATGCTGCTCGGCGCCTGCGCGAGCCATGCGCCCAGGCGCGGCACTGCGCCGTCGTCCACGCGCGCGCCAGCGAAGGGCGAGCCCGGCGACGATGTTTCGCGCTCGCAGTCCGAGCGCTATCGGCAAAACAGCGACAACGGCCCGGCCGCACCGCCGATCGACGTGTCGAAGATCCCCGAGCCCGTGCCCAAGGTCGAGCCGCGTTCGCGCTACGGCAACAAGGACAAGTACGAGGTGCTCGGCAAGACTTACCGCGTGCTGCCCGACGGGCGCGGCTACGTCGAGCGCGGCATCGCCTCGTGGTACGGCAACAAGTTCCACGGCTACATGACGTCCTCGTTCGAGAAGTACGACATGTACGCGTTCACCGCCGCGCACAAGACGCTGCCGCTGCCGAGCTACGCGCGCGTGACCAACCTCGACAACGGCAAGAGCGTGGTCGTGCGCATCAACGACCGCGGCCCGTTCCACGAGAACCGCATCATCGACCTGTCCTACGCCGCCGCGGTGAAGATCGGCGTGTGGCCGAAGGGCACGGGACTCGTCGAAGTGCGCGCGATCGACCCCGCCCACGCGGATGACGCGTTGCCGCCGGGCCGCGTCGCCGCGTCGCCCGCGCGCGCCTCCGCGCCGGCGCCGGGATCGCCGTCGTCGGCTCCGTCCTCGTCTTCATCGGCGTTGGCCTCGACCAGGCCCGCGTCGCCGTCGGCGGCCGCGCTCGCCGAGCGCGCGATGGACGCGCGGCCGTTGCCGGTCGGCACGGCGCGCATCTACCTGCAACTGGGCGCCTACGGTGAACGCGCCAACGCCGAGCGCGCCCTGCTCGGTGCGCAGCGTGCGGGGCTGGGTGACCTGGCCATCGTCAGCGTCGCCGTCGCCGGCCGCACGATCCATCGCCTGCGCCTGGGACCGCTCGCCGACGCCGACGCGGCCGACGCGATGGCGCAGCGCGTGCAGCGACTGGGCCTGGGCACGCCGCGCGTGGCGATCGAGCGCTGAGCCAGCCGCCTGCGCCGTTTGCGCAGCGCGCGTCTGCTGGCTCGACGCGACTGAACGGTACCGCACCGGCGTGGCCGCATCGTGCGGATGCGGGCGGGCGGCGCGTGTCTTGCGGCATCCGCTCTGCGACAATCGGCGAATTCATGCATCGCCCAGGATCGGATCGCCCGTAATGAAGCTGTCGCATCTCGCCGTTGTCGCCGCCGCCTTCCTCTTCGCCATCGGCCCGGCCGAAGCCGCCAACAAACACCAGAAGCCGCACGCTGCTTCGCGCCCGGCAAGGACGGCGCAGGCCGCGACACCGAAGGCGACAGCGGCCACGGCAGCGCCCGCCGCGACGTTGGCCGGTGCCGCTGTCGCCGCGGGTGCCGCAACGGCGGCTGCCGCGCCCGCGCCGGCTGCGTCCGCACCGCTCGATCCGAACCTGCCGCGTCCGCAGGCGGTGCCCAAGCCTGCCGTGCCCGTTCCCGCCGCGAATGCCGCGCCGGGCAGCGGCCCGATGCCGCCGCCGCCCGCGATCGACGCCAAGGCCTGGCTGCTCATGGACTACGCCAGCGGCCAGGTGCTTGCGCAGAGCAACATGGACGAGCGCGTCGCGCCGGCCTCGATCACCAAGGTGATGACGTCCTACGTCGTTTCCGCGGAACTCGCGCAGGGCAAGATCAAGCTCGACGACCCGGTCACCATCAGCGAGAAGGCCTGGCGCTCGGGCGGCGCCGGCACGGACGGTTCGACGACGTTCCTGCAGCTGGGCAGCAAGGTCGCGCTCAAGGACCTGCTCTACGGCATGATCATCCAGTCCGGCAACGATGCCGCGATCGCGCTCGCCGAGTACACGGCCGGCTCCGAAGACACCTTCGCCCAGCTCATGAACCAGTACGCGCAGCGCCTGGGCATGACCGGCACGCATTACATGGACGCCAGCGGCCTGCCCAACCCGGACCATTACACGACCGCGCACGACGTCGCGCTGCTCTCGCGTGCCGTCATCCACGACTTCCCCGACGAATACAAGATCTACGCGGTCAAGGAATTCGAGTGGAACGGCATCAAGCAGCACAACCGCAATACGCTGCTGTGGCGCGACGACACCGTCGACGGCATCAAGACCGGCCACACCTCCGAAGCCGGTTTCTGCCTCGCCGCCTCGGCCAAGCGCGGCGACCAGCGCCTGATCGCCGTGGTCATGGGCGCGCCCAGCGAGAAGGCTCGCGCCGACGACAACCAGGAACTGCTCAACTACGGTTTCCGTTTCTTCGAGACGCACAAGCTCTATGCCGCGAACGCGCCGCTGGTCTCGCCGGAACTGTGGAAGGGCGCCGTCGCCAACCTGCCGCTCGGCGTTGCCGAGGACGTGCTCGTCACCTTCCCGCGCGGACGCTACGGCGACCTCAAGGCCAGTCTGGACATGCCCTCGCGCCTCGTCGCGCCGATCGAAAAGGGCAAGCCGGTCGGCACGCTCAAGGTCCAGCTCGACGGCAAGGTGCTGCTCGAACGCCCGCTCATTGCGCTCGGCGACGGCGCCGAAGGCGGCTTCTTCAAGCGCATGACCGATGGTGCCTGGATGTGGTTCAAGGGCGACGCCGGCGCGAACGTGTCGTCCGAGGCGCCCAAGGCGCAGTGAACCCGGCCGCGGATCGAAGGCTTTTGCACGGCCGCGGCGTCCCCATATCGGGTGCCGCCGCAAGCCGCGGCGCACAGCGAGGACAAGGCATGAAAGACCTGGGCGAGATCAAGGCGCAGAACCCGGACCAGGGCTTCCAGTTCCCCGGCGTGTTCGAGATCACCGCGATGGGCAGCTCGAAGGCGAAGCTCGAAGAGGAAATCGTGCGCATCATCCAGGATGCCGGCCTGAGCGTGCTCGCCGAAGCCGTGCGCGTGCGTCCCTCGCGCGAGGGCAACTACGTCTCCGTGACCGCGAGCTTCATGTGCCCGTCGCGCGAGAAGTACGACGAGGTCCATGCCGCGCTGCGCGCGCATCCGGAAGTACGCTGGACGTTGTGAGCAGACGGCGTCGCTCGACGCCACGCCTCGCGTAAACCGTCCGCCCGGGGCGCGAGTGGATCGGAGTCGGACAGCGCGGATGTGGCGATTTGCAGGTGAATCCGCCACCCTGTTGTGAATCCGCATTTCGAACCCATGTGGCCTGCATGTCCCAGCCCGTCCTCGTGCGCCGCCTCGGCCGCCAACCCTATGAACCCGTCTGGCATGCGATGCAGGCCTTCACCGATGCACGCGGGCCGGAAACAACCGACGAATTGTGGGTGCTCGAACACGATCCGGTGTTCACGCTCGGCCAGGCCGGCAAGTGGGAGCACGTGCTCATGCCGGGCGACATCCCGGTGGTGCCGGTCGACCGCGGCGGCCAGGTGACCTATCACGGGCCGGGCCAGATCGTGGCCTATCCGCTGTTCGACCTGCGCCGCCTCAAGGTCGGCGTGCGCGAGCTGGTTTGCCGCATCGAGCAGGCGATCATCGACACGCTCGGCGAGTGGAACATCATCGCCGTCCGCCGCGAAGGCGCGCCGGGCGTCTACGTCGGCGATGCGAAGGTGGCCGCGCTCGGCCTGCGCGTGCGCCGCGGTTGTTCGTTCCACGGACTGGCCTTCAACGTGGACATGGACCTGGAGCCGTTCCACCGCATCAATCCCTGCGGTTATCAGGGTCTTGCGGTGACGCAGGTGCTAGACTTGGGCGGCCCCGGTTCGCTGGAACGCGTCCAGGATGTCCTGATCGAGCAGCTGGCCCGCCAGTTCGACCTGGCGCCGCAGCCCGCCGAACCGCAACTTCCCTCCCTCGCCGTGGACGACGCCGCGCGCGTCGCGCAACCCGCATGACCGACGCCAGGACCATTCCGCTTTCCGTTGTCGAAACCTCGCCCGACAAGCAGCTGGGCGAAGACAAGATCGCGCGCAACCGCGCCGGCTTCGTCGAAGCGCCGATGCTGCGCAAGCCGTCGTGGATCCGCGTGCGCATCCCGCCCGGCAACGCGGTGGCGAAACTCAAGGCCAAGCTGCGCGAGAACCGCCTCGTCACCGTCTGCGAGGAGGCCTCCTGCCCGAACATCCACGAATGCTTCGGCAAGGGCACGGCCACCTTCATGATCCTCGGCGAGGTCTGCACGCGGCGCTGCTCGTTCTGCGACGTCGCGCATGGCCGCCCGGCCGCGCCCGATCCGCTGGAACCGGCGCACCTGGCCGGCACGATCCGCGACATGGGCCTCAAGTACGTCGTCATCACCTCGGTCGACCGCGACGACCTGCGCGACGGCGGCGCGGCGCATTTCGCCGCCTGCATCAAGGCCGTGCGCTTCGAGAATCCCGGCATCCGCATCGAGATCCTCACGCCGGACTTCCGCGGCAAGGGCCGCGTCGAACGCGCGCTCGAAGCGCTCGCCGAAAATCCGCCGGACGTGTTCAACCACAACCTCGAAACGCCGCGCGCGCTGTACCGCGAGGTGCGCCCCGGCGCCGACTACGACTGGTCGCTCGACCTGCTCAAGCGCTTCAAGGCGCAGCATCCGGACGTGCCGACCAAGTCCGGCATCATGCTCGGCCTGGGCGAAACCTTCGAGCAGGTCGAGGAAACATTGAACGATCTGCGTGCGCACGATGTCGACATGGTGACGATCGGCCAGTACCTGCAACCGACCGCCCACCACCATCCGGTGCTGCGTTACTGGACGCCGGACGAGTTCAAGGCGATCGAGGAGCTCGGCTACCGCATCGGCTTCCAGCACGTGGCCAGCGGCCCGCTCGTGCGCTCCTCGTACCACGCCGACGAGATGGCGCACGCGGCCGGTTACGTTCAGGTCGCCTGAACCATCCTCGAAATCCGTCGCCGCGCCGGCAGGCATCGGCGCAATCCCTGTGGAGAATGCAATGCGGAACATCCTCACCCTCGTGATCGCCGCCGCGTTCGCGTCCGCCGCCGTCGCCAAACCCGGCGACGTGCCGTCGGCTGCGCCGCTGCTCAAGCCGACGCCGTCCGAGGCGGAAGCCGCGATCTGGGCGACGCGTTTCCTCACGCATTTCCACTACAAGCCGATGCCGCTCGACGATGCGATGTCGGAGCAGATCTACAAGCGCTACCTCGACTCGCTCGACGGCGACAAGCTGTTCTTCACGCAGGCCGACATCGGCAAGTTCGACGCGTACAAGGACAAGCTCGACGACGCGATCTACGACCAGGACCTCGCCGGGCCGTACGCGATCTTCAACGTCTACGAGCAGCGCGTCGCCGAGCGCGTCGCCTATGCCCGTTCGCTGCTCGCCAAGGGCTTCGACTTCAGCAAGGACGAAAGCTACGACTACGACCGCGAGAAGGCGGCGTGGGCCAAGGACGACGCCGAGGTCAACGACCTGTGGCGCAAGCGCATCAAGAACGACTGGCTGCGCCTCAAGCTCGCCGGCAAGTCCGACAAGGACATCCGCGACACGCTCGACAAGCGCTACGCCAACTACATCGATCGCGTCCGCCAGCTCAACAGCGAGGACGTGTTCCAGACCTTCATGAATTCGTATGCCTCGTCGATCGAGCCGCATACCAACTACCTCGGCCCGCGCGCGTCGGAGAACTTCGACATCGCGATGAAGCTCTCGCTCGAAGGCATCGGCGCGGTCCTGCAGCGCGAGGACGACTACACCGCGATCCGCGAGATCGTGCCCGGCGGACCGGCTGCGCTGTCCAAGCGGCTCAAGGTCGGCGACCGCATCGTCGGCGTCGGCCAGGGCGAGAACGGCTCGATTGCCGACGTGGTCGGCTGGCGCCTGGATGACGTCGTCGACAAGATCCGCGGCGCCAAGGACACCACCGTGCGCCTGGAAGTGCTGCCCGCCGACGCCGGCCCCGACGGCAAGCACTTCACGCTGTCGCTGGTGCGCAAGAAGGTCAGCATCGAGGAACAGGCCGCGAAGAAGTCGGTCATCGAGGTCAAGGACGGCGAACAGGCGCGGCGCATCGGCGTGATCTCGCTGCCGACGTTCTACCAGGATTTCGAAGCGCGCCGCCGCGGCGACAAGGACTACAAGAGCGCCACGCGCGACGTCGAAAAGCTGCTCGGCGAACTCAAGGCCGACAAGGTCGACGGCGTCATCGTCGACTTGCGCAACAACGGCGGCGGTTCGCTCGCCGAGGCGACCGACCTCACCGGCCTGTTCATCGACAAGGGGCCGGTCGTGCAGGTGAAGAACGCCAGCGGCCAGGTCGAGGAAAACAGCGACGAGAATCCGGGCATGGCCTGGGACGGCCCGCTCGCCGTGCTCGTCAACCGCGGCTCGGCATCGGCGTCGGAAATCTTCTCAGCGGCG
>Ga0222423_1000796_pt1 | contig 17668 bp, 17 predicted proteins | sample 3A0metagenome_FD_182472 | JGI IMG/M metagenome (GOLD analysis project Ga0222423, IMG submission 182472) | Enriched microbial communities from leaf-cutter ant dump, University of Wisconsin, Madison, United States - 3A0 (version 2) | ecosystem: Environmental > Terrestrial > Nest > Insects nest >...
AACGGGCACCCAATGTCGATTTCTCAGCCCTTGCGCCCGCTCCGGCCCCACAGGCTCCGGCGCAGCAGCAACCCCAACAGGCACCTGCGACGCCCCCCACCCAGTAAAGCAGGGCCGTCAAGATGCACCTGAAGCCTAATCCTGCCTCTGTGTGGGCGACCCTGCTCCTGCTGCTGACCCTGCTGGTCGGCAGCGGCACAGCACAGGCCCAAACCCTGGCCGACAGCCTCAGGGGCACGGGCAAGGCCGCCGCCCCGCGTTCCGGCCCAATCTTTCCGGCCCTGACCGGTCGCGTGGTCGATCAGGCCAATATCCTGCCGCCTGAGGTCGAACAGGATCTGACCCTGAAACTTCAGGGCCTTGAAGACGCCACTTCTGATCAACTGGTGATCGTCACCCTCAACAGTCTCGACGGTTATGACATCGAAGACTATGGCTATCAGCTCGGCCGTCACTGGGGCATCGGACAGGACGGCACCCGCGCCAATGCCCGGGGCAATAAACTGAAAGACAACGGCATCCTGCTGATCGTCGCACCTAATGAACGCAGCGTACGCATTGAGGTCGGTTATGGCCTTGAGCCGGTGCTGACCGACGCCCTCAGTGGTTTGATCATCCGCGAAGCCATATTGCCCGCCTTTCGCAACGGTGACTACGCCGGTGGCATAGTCGCAGGCAGCGACCTGATTATCGAACAGCTTTCGCTCGATCGCGGCGTGGCCATTGCAAAGGCGCAGGCGGCGGCACAGCAATCGGCCAGGGCGCCTGAGCGTCCGCCCGCATGGGTCATCATCCTGATCTTCATCTTCATTGCCCTGTTCTCACGCGGCTGGCTGCCCTTCTTCCTGCTGGGCGGTCTGGGCGGCGGACGTGGCGGGGGTTTTGGCGGTGGAGGCTTCGGCGGCGGCGGTTTCGGCGGCGGTGGAGGTGGTTTTGGCGGCGGCGGTGCCTCGGGGAGATGGTAATATGGCTTTGAATATCGACCACTCCCGCGTCAATGCCGCCATATCGAAGGCCGAGGAAACCACTTCAGGCGAAATCACCTGCATCATCCGCAAGACGGCGCTCGATTACCCCGAAACCCCGCTGATGTGGGCGGCGGGCATCGCCTTCATCCTGCCTTTGCTGTTACTGGCGTTTAACATCTGGCCGCATGACTGGCTGGGGCCGGTGCTGACGGCAATGCTGGGCTGGAATGCCCCCGGTGCCGATGGCCACCTGCATACCTACGAAGACATTGCCGTCTATGCCACGGCCCAGCTTGTCCTGTTCGTCCTCACCTATCTGATCGCCGATCTGCCGAAGGTCAAACTGTGGCTGACGCCGCGTTTTCTCACCCGCCGCCGCGCCCATAAAAAAGCGCTGGAGCAGTTTACGGCGCGCGGCCTGAACCTGACCAAAGCCCGTACCGGCGTAATGATTTTCTGCGCTCTGGAGGAGCATTTCGTCGATGTCATTGCCGACGAAGGCATCTATTCAAAAGTCGATAAGGCCGTCTGGCACACAGCGGTCGAGGCCCTGATCACCCACATCAGGCAGGACGACCTGACCGGTGGTTTCGAGGCCGCCGTCGCCCTGTGCGGCGATGTCCTGAGCGCTCACTTCCCGCCCGATGCCATCAATCTCAATGAATTACCGGATGTGTTGATAGAGATTTAGAGACTATTGCAAAAGGTCGTTAAAGCCAAAAATCAGAGCCTGTCTGCCGCGTCAGCAGGAACGGCTCTGACCGGAAAATCCGGCGCAAACCCCGACGGGGCATAGCCGAAATCCTGCGCGGCTTCGCTATGGTCGAACACCAGATCGCTGTTCATGCGCAGGGCCATATGGATATTGCTTTTCAGCGCCCCTGAGGGCCTGAGCCTGTCCTTCAGCCAGAACCCTGCCCGCCACAGCCATTCCGGCAAGGACAGAATACGCGGGCGTTTGCCCTTAGCCATAAATACCCGCGCCACCATATCGTGATAGGTCAGGGTTTCGCCGCCACTGAGGTCATAGGCCTTATCCGCCGCCTTGTCGCTGATGACCGCCAACAGGGCCGCGTGGGCCAGATCGCGGGCATGAACCGGCTGACGCAAGCCCTTTGCCCCGTCACAGACCGGAAAAAAGCCGCGACGGTCAATAAAGGCGGCAATCCGGCTGATATTTTCATCGTGCCCTTCATCATAGATCAGGGTAGGCCGCAGAATAGTGAAACTCATATCGTGGGTCGCCGTAAACCCCACCAGCCGCCCCTCGGCCCGCGCCAGGGTTTCGGCCACACGCCGTTCTTCGGGTTCCGGTGAAAAGGTCTTGGAAAAGCGGCTGGTCGAGGAAAAGGCGACGATCCGCTTGGCCCCCTGCGCCCACAGCATCTCAAGCACCGCATCGGTAATCAGCCACAGGGGCGAGGTGATGATGACATGGCTGAAGCCCTGCCCCGTAAAGTCCGCCGGATGCAGCAGATCGAGAAACAGATCACCCGTCTTTGGCTTGCGCGTCGTGAAGGCCGCCTCAAAACGTGCCGCCTTCCGCACCGCTTCGCGCAGTCGCCGCCCGACAAGACTGCCCGCGCCGATGATCAATATTCTGATAGGGTCATCCGTCATATGAGCTTTCCCGCGCCTGAGGCCTTGCCCGAAAGACCTTACAAAATGCCGGATGCAAATAGAAGCCGAACAAACAGACGACACACATCCCATTTCCGCCCTGACGGGGCCGTTTTCCGCAACGCGCCCTCAGCCCTATGGTTTGATCACCTATCCTCCGGCCTTTGACGTATAATTTTCTGGCATCCCCTTGCGCTTCGGCCTATGTCAGCAGGCGAGTGTCAAAGAGGTTCCGATCATGAGCGCCTATAAATCCCTTCGTGACTTTATCGACAAACTGGAACGTCAGGGGGAGCTGATCAGGGTAAAGGAACCCGTTTCCACCCATCTGGAAATGACCGAAATCCAGACGCGGTTGCTGGCGGAAAAAGGCCCGGCCGTACTGTTTGAAAACGTCCTTCTGCCCGATGGCACGCCGTCGGACATGCCGGTTCTGGTCAATCTGTTCGGTACGGTCAAACGCGTAGCCATGGGCGTCACGCTTGAAGGCAAGGCGCGCACCACGCCTGAGGAACTGCGCGAAGTCGGTGAGCTTCTGGCCTTTCTGCGTCAGCCCGAACCGCCGCGCGGCCTGAAGGATGCGCTTGGCCTCATGCCGCTGGCAAAAACGGTGCTGGGTATGCGGCCCAAAACCCTTTCAAAGGCCCCTGTGCAGGAGGTGGTACAGACCGGCGACCAGATCGACCTGACGAAATTGCCGGTACAGGGCTGCTGGCCGGGGGAACCGGCCCCGCTGATCACCTGGGGCCTTGTGGTCACCAAAGGCCCCTCCGAAGCCCGCGAAGACGACTTCAACCTCGGCATCTACCGGATGCAGGTTCTGGGCAAGGACCGTGCCATCATGCGCTGGCTGGCCCATCGCGGCGGTGCCCAGCATCATCAGCGCTGGAAGAAGGCCGGAAAGCGTGAGCCTCTGCCCGCCTGTGTCGTACTGGGGGCCGATCCGGGCCTGATTCTCGCTGCCGTTACCCCTGTGCCGGATACCCTCAGCGAATACCAGTTCGCAGGCCTCCTGCGCGGTCAGGCCGCCGAGCTGGTGCCCGCAAAGACCGTGCCCCTGATGGTGCCCGCCCATGCCGAAATCGTGCTTGAGGGCCATGTCCTGCTGGATGACTATGCCGACGAAGGCCCCTATGGCGACCATACGGGCTATTATAATTCCGTCGAAAAGTTCCCGGTTTTCCAGATTTCGGCCATTACGCGGCGCAAGCAACCGATCTATCTTTCGACCTTCACCGGCAGGCCCCCCGATGAGCCGTCGGTTCTGGGCGAGGCGTTGAACGAAGTCTTTATTCCCCTCATTCAGCAACAGTTTCCCGAAATTCTCGACTTCTGGCTGCCGCCCGAAGGGTGCAGCTACCGTATCGCCGTCATTTCGATGAAAAAGGCCTATCCGGGGCACGCCAAGCGCGTGATGATGGGGGCCTGGTCGTATTTGCGTCAGTTCATGTACACCAAGTGGCTGATCGTCGTGGATGAGGACATCAACTGCCGCGACTGGAAGGATGTCATGTGGGCCGTCTCCACCCGCATGGACCCTGCGCGCGATATTACGGTGATCGAAAACACGCCGATCGACTATCTCGATTTCGCCTCTCCCGAAAGCGGCCTCGGCTCAAAGATCGGCCTTGATGCCACCAATAAGTGGGCGCCGGAAACCCATCGCGAGTGGGGCGAAAAACTGTATATGGAACAGGATATTATTGATAAGGTTTCGGAAAAATGGGCCTCAATGGGCCTGCCCGGTTCCGGCAAACCCATCTGGGGAGGGGCATAGCCCCTCCACCCTTTAGACCAGAGGCAGGTGGCGCTTTCCTTCTCCCCCTCCTCCCTATCGCTTGCGATGGGGAGGTGGCATGGAGCGAAGCGAACATGACGGAGGGGGCAAAAACCCTTTCCCTTCCCGTTCGGATCAAGTAAATCCCCTACACATTCGCAACGCACGACAAAGGCTTGGCTCTATGAACATTCTGCTGATTGGCTCCGGTGGCCGCGAACATGCGCTGGCGTGGAAGATCAAACAGTCACCTCTGGTCAGGCGTCTGGTCATTGCCCCCGGCAATCCGGGCATGGCCGAACTCGGCGAAGTCCATAATATCAAGGTCACGGACGTAGCCGCCCTTGTCGCTCTGGCCAAGGACATTGCCGCCGATCTGGTGGTCGTCGGCCCCGAAGCGGCCCTGGCCGAAGGCATTGCCGATGCCCTCGGCGCTGTCGGTATCGCCTGTTTCGGCCCGTCGCAAAAGGCGGCGCAGCTTGAGTCCTCCAAGGCCTTCACCAAGGATTTCTGCAAGCGCTACAACGTCCCCACCGCCGATTACCAGACCTTTACCGACGCCGAATCCGCCAAAGCCTATCTGAAAACCCTGCCCGCGCCCTATATCATCAAGGCCGACGGTCTGGCGGCCGGTAAGGGCGTGGCCATTTCCCCCGACCTTGCCGACGCCAATGCCGAGGTCGAGGCCATGTTCGGTGGCCGCTATGGCGCCGCCTCATCGAAGATCGTCATCGAAGAATTCATGACCGGCGAAGAAGCCTCGATCTTCGCCCTGTGTGACGGGGAAACCGCCCTTCTGTTCGGCTATGCGCAGGATCACAAACGCGCCTTTGACGGCGATACCGGCCCCAATACCGGCGGCATGGGCACCTACAGCCCCGCCCCCGTAGTCACACAGGCCATACTCGACCAGACCCGGAACGACATTCTTAACCCGACCCTGGCCGGTATGAAGGCCGACGGCCTGCCCTATACGGGTGTGCTCTATGCCGGTCTGATGATCGAAAACGGTCGCGGGCGGCTGGTGGAATATAATGCCCGCTTCGGTGACCCGGAATGTCAGGTGCTGATGCTCCGGCTCAAAAGCGATCTGGTACCCTATCTGATGGCTGCGGCAAAGGGTAAGCTGAAAGACATGCCCGCCCCCGAATGGCATGATGAGGCCGCGGTCTGCGTCGTCTATGCCGCGCAGGGCTATCCCGACAGCCCCGTTTCCGGCTCGATCATTCGCGGCGCGGAACAGGATTTCGGCGCAGACGTGGTCGTATTCCATGCCGGTACCAAACGCCTTGAGGACGGCAAGCTGGCCGCCGCAGGCGGGCGCGTGCTGAATATCTGTGCGCGCGGCAAGACCTTCCCCGAAGCGCGCGCCGCCGCCTATGCCGCTATTGAGAAAATCGACTGGCCGATGGGCTTTTTCCGCTCGGACATCGGCTGGCGGGCGCTGTAAACCGCGCCTGCAAAGCGGGGGCAAAGCGCCAGCTACCGGGGCACAGCCCGTGACGCCCCCCCTTACCGGCAACTCAATCCCATCAGATTTTACTGACTTGCCCCGCCGTCATTGATCTGGCCCTCATTCTGCTCATAGCAGACATTGGCGCAAATCACCGTGGTCGCCTTCAGACCCTTATAGACCGTCACCCCGCCGCTGACCGGCGTACCGACGGAAATATCACCGTCCCAGATGGTGCGCCCGCTGCGGTCGGTGACGCTGATGGCGCTGCGGCCATACCCCTTGCCGACAATATACAGGGTGCGGGAATCGACGACCGTAACATCGGCAATGGCCGCATTACCGACAATCACCGACCCGGCCGAAGTACTGAGGTTCACCCTCTGGGTATGGTTCTTTTCGATCACCAGACGTTGCGCCGCCATAGCTGACCCTGCGGCCATGACCCCCGCCACGCCCAGCATGACCCCACCCGTTGCAATGAGTTTCCGCATCCGTCTATCCATTAGAGCGCTTTCCGAAAAGTGTGACGCACTTTTCGGATAAAAAGCGCGTCAAAGCAAAAAATAAGAGCGTTGTTCCAATTCAATGAGAACGGAATACGCTCTAAGGCGCCTGTCGTCCCCCTCAGACATACTGAACAAATATTTAAAAAGCCTGAATAGAGCGCTTTCCGAAAAGTGTGACGCACTTTTCGGATTCAAAAGCGCGTCAAAACAAAAGAATAAGAGTGTATTCCGATTCATTTTGAACGGAACACGCTCTAAAACCCCTCAGGCGATACTCAGTTCCATCCACACCGCCGCCACCTCATCCGGCTTCAGGCCCTGAAGACCGGAATTGGCGTGATTGAACGGATCGGGCAGATGATTGACCGGCTCGACACAGAAAAATTCTTCCCCCGGCGGAATATAGATATGCAGCCAGCGACAATCCGCCGACGCCCTGAGACTGACCACAGGCCGCTCCCCCTCATATATCTCTGCCCACCCGCTGAAGCCTGTATGGCAATGGTCGATCAGACGTTCATGCGTCACCTGATCGCCGTTTCTCCAGTCCTTTTCCCAGCGTCCGGCCAGCCATTCGACCGGCAGACAGTCCGCGTCCGACAGCCACACGCCACTGACCTGCGCCCTGAGCCGCGTCCTGTCCGTGCGATTGAAATAGGGATGAAACCCAAGCCCCGCCGGCATGGGCGAAGCACTGAGGTTACGCACACTCAGCCCGATCCTGAGGCGCTTCGCCCCCAGTTCAAACACCTGCGTCGCCTCATAATCCCACGGCCATTCATCGGCCTGATGCCGATAGCTGAGACGGGCGCGCGTCAGCGTCTGCTCATCGACCGTCCAGACCGCGCGCCAGCCCTGCCCGTGCAGCGTATGCGGATGATCCCCCAGATTGGGTGCCATCTGCACCTCATGCCCGCCAAAGACGAAATGCCCGTCACGGATACGGTTGCAAAACGGCACCAGCGGGAAACAGGCGGCCTGCAACACATCCGCCGCCCCTTCAGGTGTCGGCCGCAACAGATCGCGTCCCCCATACCTCAGGCGGCCAATCGCGCCCCCCAGTTCCGGCAATATCTCAAGCTCGGTTGTGTCGTGGCTCAGGCGGATCATGACGGTGTTCCGATCGGTTTCACAGACGCAAAAGGCGGCACCGGCCTCCCGACACCGCCCTTTGTCGTCATGGGATTTACAGGCTTAGAGCCTGTTCCGTTCATGTTGAATCGGAACAGCGCTCTCATTTTTTGTTTTTACGCGCTTTTTATCCGAAAAGTGCGTCACACTTTTCGGAAAGCGCTCTATTTTTTCCACAACTGCTCGATGGCTTCAAGGGTCTTGCCCTTGGTTTCCGGTACGAACTTCCACACGAACAGCGCCGCCAGAACCGAGAAACCGGCATAGATGTAATAGTTAAGCCCATGATTAAAGACGGTATTTAACGCGCTGTCACCATCGACCACCTTGAACGACCAGGTGACGATATAGTTGGAAATCCATTGCGCCGCGACGGCAATGGCCATGGCCGTGCCCTTGATCGAGTTCGGGAACATTTCCGACAGCAGCACCCACACGACCGGCCCCCACGACAGGGCGAAACCGGCAATATACAGGATCGCGGCATACAGAAGCAGCGTGCCTTCCTGCTTTTGCTGGAACAGAACCCCCAGCGCCAGCATGGCCACCGCCATGACGATGGCCCCAAGGATCAGCAGCGGCTTGCGTCCCCAGCGGTCAACCGTAAAGGTCGCCACCAGCGTAAACAGCACATTGGCTGCCCCGACGATCACCGTCTGCAACAGGGCCGTATTGGTGCCTGAGCCGATATTCTTGAACATCAGCGGCGCATAATACAGCACGGCATTGATGCCGACAAACTGCTGGAAGACCGACAACAGCACCCCGACAACGATCACCGCGGCACCAAACGAGAACAGCTTGCCCGAATGTTGCGTCAGGCTGCCCCTGATTTCGTTCATCGTCGCCTGCGCCGCTTCAGGGCCATTCAGTTGATTCAGCAGCTTCTCCGCCTTGGCGTCCTTGCCCTTGAGGACATACCAGCGCGGCGTGTCCGGCATCAGAAGCGCGGCGACAAAGAACAGGGTCGCCGGAATGGCCGCCGAGGCCAGCATCCAGCGCCAGCCGGTCGCCAGAATCCACGCATCCGTCCCCTGGCGGGCGATTTGCAGATTGACGAAATAGACCAGCAACATGCCGCCGACGATGGCGATCTGCTGAAACGTGACCAGAAGCCCGCGATGTCTCGGCGGTGCGATTTCGGCGATATACAGCGGCGAAATCAGCGAAGCCATACCAATGGCCACCCCGCCAAAGAAACGATAGACCATGAACGGCGTCAGGCCATCGACCCCCATGCCGCCGATCGGTGCGTGCCCCAGTTCGGGATAGGCCGACAGGATGGACGAGGCGAAGAACAAAAAGGCGGCAATCAGCATACCGGTGCGCCGCCCCAGCGCCGTCGCCAGCGGCCCGGCAATCAGCGAACCGGCCACACAGCCCCACAGGGCAATACCGATGGCCGTACCCGAAAGCGAGTTACGCGCAATTTCCGTCAATTCGGTACGCGGTGTAATGAAATTGTGGTCAATCGCTTCGACCGCGCCGGATATGACGGCGGTGTCGTACCCGAACAGAAGCCCGCCCAGAGCTGCGCCTATGGCCAGCCCCATGACAAGGCCTGTATTCACCTTCCCCACTGTCGAGGTCATGAATTATCCTCCCTTGCTGACAAAACCGGTCTTTTCCGTGCCGTTTTGTCCCTGTTTTTCCAAAAAAGCGGATCTCCCCTTACCATCCGCCCGCGTTTCATACCCGTGCCGTATCCGTTATGTGGCCTGCGTTTCAGGCCTCGGATTCCGGCAAAACCAACTCATAATGTCAGCGCTGTCATTCGTAAAGCGGGGATAGAAATTCAGAGGATATTCCCGCCCTGTGCCCTGACTGTTCCCTCTTTCCCGACCTATGGCAAGCAAATAATGATAGCGCTACCAAAAACCCTCACCTCCTCCCCTGCAACGCGGGGGAGGTGTCGCGGCGTCAGTCCGCGACGGAGGGGGCACTCTAACCGCCTCCCCTGTAGCGCAGCGTACGGGGGGGTGCCGAGCTTGTCGAGGCGGAGGGGGCCCTTTAACCACCTTCCCTGTGAGCTAAGCGAACAGAGGTAAAGCGTCCGCGAAACGACAGCTTTCGCCAGCAATGGTCGCTGACGTAGGGGGCAAAAACCCCAGCCTAAACCGGACTCAATGCCGAAAAATCCGGTTCTGCCTCATAGGTCACATGCGTCAGGCACAGCCCCTCCGGCGGTGCCACCGCCCCGCAGGCCCGCCGGTCAGCCGCTTCCAGCGCCGCCTTGACATCCTCAGGTTCCCAGCGCCCGACCCCGACCTCCGCCAGCGTGCCGGTCATGGAACGCACCTGCCGGTGCAGGAACGAACGCGAGGCAAAACCCAAATGAATTTCGTCACCTACACGCCTGACCCGCGCGACATCCAGCGTCTTGAGCGGCGATTTCGCCTGACAGCCAATATGCCGGAAGGTAGTAAAATCATGATGACCAATCAGATATTGCGCCGCCTCAGCCATGCGGTCAGCATCAAGCAGTTTGCGTACATGCCACACCCGCCCCTGCTCCAGCGCCGCCGGTGCGCGCCGGTTGAGAATACGAAACAGATAGACCCGCCCTGTGGCCGAAAACCGCGCCGAAAAACTGTCGTCCACCTGCGTGGCCTCAAGCACGGCAATCGGCTCCGGCGTCAGATAGGCGTTCATCGCGTCGCGCACGACATCGGCCTTGAAATCCCTGGTTAAATCAAAGCTGATGACCTGCCCCGAAGCGTGGACCCCCGTATCCGTTCGCCCTGCCGCCGTCAGGCGCAACATCTCGCCACTGAACCGGAAAATGGCCCGCTCAAGCGATCCCTGCACCGTCGGCAGATCGCCCTGCGCCTGAAAGCCCTTATAGGGACGGCCATCATATTCAATCAGCAGACGGTAACGCGGCATCAGATCAGACGCTCACCAACCGGCAGGCTGGCCCCGTTCAGAAACTCCGCTGCCTCCTGCGCCGCCTTGCCTTCGCGCTGCACGCGCAACAGCTCTATCACCCCGTCGCCGGTGGCAATATATAATCCGTCCCCCTCAAGCCGCGTGCCTGCCGCCTGATCCGATGTCCGGTCGGTCAGACGCGACAAAAGCACCTTCAGACGCTGCTCACCTTTCGGGGTGGACATCATCGTCCAGGCTCCCGGAAACGGCGACAAACCGCGGATATGCCAGTCCAGTATCTGCGCCGGACGTCCCCAGTCTATCCTCGCCTCGGCAGGCGAAATCTTTTTAGCATAGGTCACCCCACCCACCTGCGGCTGATCCACCGCCGCCCCGCGCTCAATCGCCGCCAGAGCCACCGGCAACAACGACGCCCCCAGCGAAGCCAGCTTGTCATGCAGGGTCTGCGCCGTATCCGTCGCCGTAATTTCCGTCCGTCCCGACAGGATAACCGGCCCTTCATCAAGCCCTTCGGACATGCGCATGACCTGCACGCCGGTATGGCTGTCTCCGGCCATGATCGCCCTCTGGATCGGTGCCGCACCGCGCCAGCGCGGCAACAGAGACGCGTGCAGATTGAAACAGCCAAGCGGCGGATGTTCCAGCACTTCGCGCTTCAGTATCTGACCATAGGCAACGACGATACAGGCATCGATCTCCAGCGCCTGAAATTCAGCAATGGCCTCCGGCGATTTCATCGATTTCGGCGTGCGTACCTCAAGCGCCAGATTTTGCGCAAACTGATGCACCGGCGACGGTGTCAGTTGCTGGCCACGGCCTTTGGGAGCCGGCGGCTGGCTATAGACACAGACGATCTCATGACCACTGGCCACCAGTTCAGCCAGAGCCTTAACGGCGAAATCGGGCGTACCCATAAAGGCCAGACGCATGGCATATCCCTAAAACAAAAACAGGCGCATCCTGAACGATGCGCCTGTTTGGCTCAAAAACCTGAGCGATGCAATGATCAGGCCACGCGTTTCAGCTTTTTCACCCGCGTCACGGCCCGATCACGCTTCAGCTTCGACAGATGGTCGATGAACAATATACCGTTCAGGTGATCCATCTCATGCTGGATGCAGGTGGCATAGAGGCCATCGGCCTCCTCCTCGATTTCCTGACCGTGATAGTTGAGATAGCGAATACGCACCTTTGCCGGACGCTTCACCTCGTCATAAACTTCCGGCACCGACAAACAGCCCTCATCATAAGAAGACAGATCCTCCGACGCCCAGACGATTTCGGGATTAACGAAAAAGCGCGGATTTTTCACGCCTTCCGCCTCTTCGTCATCGGCCGCCCCTTCCGGCTTTTCCTGTAAATCCATGACGATGATGCGCACCGGCTCACCGATCTGGATCGCCGCCAGCCCGATACCGGGGGCATCGTACATGGTTTCCAGCATGTCATCCATCAGGGCGCGCAATGTATCTGTCACCCCGCCTTCAACGGGTTTGGACACTTGCTTCAACAGCGGGTTCGGAACGGTTATGATTTCACGTATAGCCATGGCCTGAAAATAAGGTTCGCAAGGGGTGCGGTCAAGATGGTGCAACCGCCCACCTGACGATTACTATGGATTCAGAGACTTATCGCCGTCGATGACCTTCAGCTTGTTCAGCGCCCGCGGATGATTGTCCAGCGGCGCCAGTTCCGGCAAATCCTTGCCCTCATGATCGACCTTCAGGTCTTCGAACTTGCGCGCCTGCGTCAGCACCTGGGATTCGAGCGACCCGACAAAGCTGTTATATTTATCGACCGCATTGGCCAGCCCCTTACCCAGTCCGGCAACATGCGCGCCCATCGTGCTGAGACGATTATACAGATCGCGCCCCAGCACCGCCACTTCGCGAGCATTATGGATCTGCTCCTCTGCCCGCCAGCCATAGGCCACCGCCTTACACAGGGCAAACAGGGTCGTCGGGGTGACGATGATCACTTTGCGGTTCATCGCCTCGCTCATCAGGTCGGGCATACGCTCCAGCGCCGCCGACAATATACCATCACCGGGCACGAACATGGCCACGAAATCAGGCGATTGTTCACGGAACTGATCCCAGTAGGCCTTGGCCGACAGGTCACGCACATGCTGTTGCAAGGCGCGCGCATGACGCTGGAACAGCTCTTCGCGCACAGCCTCATCCGCCGCCTCGGAAGCCTCAAGATAGGCTGTCAGATTGACCTTGGCATCGATGGCGAATACGCCGCCCGGCAGCTTGACCGTCACATCAGGCCGACGCCGTCCGGCTTCGGTCTCAAGGGTCATCTGCTCGGTGAAATCAAACTGCGTCAGCCCGGCCGCCTCAAGCACATTGCGCAGAGTTTCCTCACCCCAACGCCCCTGCACCCCTGCCCCGCGCCGGAGGGCATTGGCCAGTTTCTGCGTCACGTCCCGCGTCGCGGTCGAGGCCTGCATCAACTGGGTGATTTCCTGCCTGAGACCGCTGGTGTCCTTCAGGCGGTCTTCTTCCATCTGCCTGACCTGCGCCTCCACCTTAACCAGCGTCTCAGCCACCGGTTTCAGCGTATGGCTCATGCGCTCAAGCGCCAGCCGCTCACGCGCCACAAACGATTCCTCGGCCCGTTTCAAAAGCGCGTCTGTCGATTGCGCCATGGCCTGTTGCGAAGCAGCCTGAAAATGCGCGCTCATGGCCGCCCGCGCGTCCTCAAGGTTTCGCGCCCGCTCACTTACCTGCGACAGCTCGGATACCGCCCGCAACAGGCGCTCATTCAGCCCGTCCGCCTGCCCGCGCAAACGCCGGTTCTCCTGAAACAACAGGATCACCCCGCCCGCCAGCAGGATCGCCAAAGCCCCGATAATCAGCAACAGCCATTCAAAGTTCATGAAATGTTCTTAACGCAAATCCATACGTCCCGCAAGAGCCTTGCGCGCATAAATTCACAGGGCCTGCAATGCCCCGACGCCACCCGCCTCAGCCTGTGCCTCAAAGGCCCCCTCGCTGAACAGGTGAAAATCACGCGACCCGATGGTTGAGACAGACATCCATTCCCCCTTGACCTTTTGCGGCGTCAGGGTCAGGCGGACAAAGCCGTTATGCGCCGTACTGGCCGCCAGCACCTCAGGGTTCTGTTCCGTCAGGGTCTGCGCCAGATTGAATCCCGGCACCAGCGTATCGAACCATACGGTCGGGCTTGAGATCGCCGTCACGCCCATCTCAACGGCCACAGGCGTCCCCGCCGCGTCATGCAACTGATTGGCCCAGGCGCTATGACTGTCGCCCGACACGACCACAGCCCGCGCACCGGACTGTTTGATCAGGTCATAAAGCCGTTCCCGTTCCGCCGGATAGCCATCCCACGCATCGAGATTGAGCGGCATAGGCCCGGCCTGACTGAACACATCCACCATAGCCCGCGCCGCTTCCGGCAGGCTGTTGCGCAGACGGGCCACCGCCGCATCGCCATAGACGCGCCGCAGATCAGGCCCGGCGACGCGGGCCATGATGATCTGGTTGCCCAGCACCTGCCAGATGACGTCATTTCGCACCGAATCTGCCAGCCCCTGCCCGAGCCACTGACGCTGTGCCTCACCCAGAAGCTCACGTTCCGGTGCCTTAATCAACGCCCGCATGGCCTCATAATCCGGCTGGCTCTGACCGTTTTCGTCGAGGCGCATCGGCATATCCGCCGGATAATCCAGCTGTTTCGTGCGCGCCACCAGCCGCGTTTCCAGCATAAACAGTTCCGCCAGCTTGCCGAAGCGGAAACGGCGGTAAATGGCTTCGGACAACTGCCCCGCTTCGGGATCACGGATCGGCATCCATTCCCGATAGGCCTTGAGCGCCGCCGCCTTACGGGCGAAATAATCGCCTTCCCCCTTTTCGGGATTATGGTTCTGCGCCCCTGATGCCCACGGATTGTTGCAAAGCTCATGGTCATCAAAAACGCAAATCCACGCCGCACGCGCATGGGCGGCCTGAAGCTCCGGCTCGCGCCTGTATTGGGCATGGCGCTGACGATAGTCCTGAAGACTCACGATTTCATGCGGCGGCTCAGGCAGGCGGCCCAGTATCTGGCCATTCGCCATGCCGTAATCGTTCAGACCGGCGCCATATTCGTAAATATAGTCCCCCAGATGCACGACGGCATCGACCTCCCTCAGATCGGCTATAGCCTGATAGGCATTGAAATAGCCGTTGGGATGCAACGCACAGGACGCCACCGCCAGCACCAGACGATCGGTATTTTCCGGCAAGGTCTTTGCCTGGCCGACGGGTGAAATCTGACCGGCACACTGGAAACGGTAGAAATAGACCTGACCGGCCATCAGTCCGGCCACATCGACCTTCACCGTATGGTCGCGGTCCTGATCGGTCACAGAACGCCCGCTTTGCACAAGGCGTCCAAAGGCCTCATCCTCGGCCACCTGCCAGATAACTTCGGCAGCGCCGTCCGTACCACTAAGGCGCGTCCAGATGATCAGCCGATCCTGCAAAAGATCTCCGGAAGCCACACCATGCGCGAAATGTACGCCTTCGACGACCGCCGCCTGTCCGGCACCGCCAACCGCCGGTGCCAGCCCTGCCATGCCGAAGGTCAACAAGGCCCTCCGGCGGTTGATCTTCGTGTCGGACATGCGCTCGGCTCCGAAAAATCTTATCCTGAACCGCACCTAAAAGGCTTCGATGACAGGGATTTGACCATTGGATGACCGTTTGTTCACAGACGCAAAGGCCTGTAAAAACAGACCCCCGGCACGATTTTTGTGTGTGGTCTTATTTTCTCATTGAGCCTGAGAGCGCTTTAGCATAGGTTCCGCACCGTCGCGCCGGAACAGGCTTCCGCTTCGCGCGTTTACGCACCCGTAGCTCAGCTGGATAGAGCGTTGCCCTCCGAAGGCAAAGGTCACACGTTCGAATCGTGTCGGGTGCGCCATAATCTACAAGGGATTGATGCCAATCGCGGCTTTTAGCGCGAACAAGCAATCCAACACCAATCCATCATGCACAGATTGCAATCATCAGGCATAGAGCGTTTACGCAATATGAGTGTCAATTTGCCGACGCCTTCACCCGCCCGAAAGCGGGGGAACTGCAAAATCTGGAAATATTCAGGGTCTATGCCGCGCAAAAACGTATCCAACAGATACTTTTCTATTGACGGCAAAATGTATCTATGAGATACATAATTACCGGATCACATTGATCCGGCAACCGAAAGGAGGTGAGGCACATGAAAATCCGGTTCCAATTGGTTATCAGGTTTAGGTCTTGGCGGGTCACCCTGACAATCAGCTAAGGAAAGGGGAGTCGGGCGAAAGCCCGGCTCCTACCGGAAAAGTGCCTCACCTCCTTAATATATCACGCCCCCTCAAAATTGCAACGAAACCAGCATGACCGCGCAAACCATTAAACCCCCAACCCCTGAAGAAATCAGACAAGCCCGCAAAAATGCAGGACTGACACAAACAGAAGCCGCTATGCTCCTGCACTCAGCGCGCGTCTCATGGGCCAAATGGGAAGAAGGCCGACAGATGCACCCCGCCTTTTGGGAATTGTTTTTGATAAAAACCGGCCAAATAAAACCGCCCGCGTGATATGCTCACGGGCGGCGCGGGGCAGGATGATGCGGAGGGCGGGCATCGATGACCTGATCAAAACGCTGTCAAAATCGACCAGCGACTAAACCATCAATGCCACCGTGTTTAAAGGCCCGCCCCTGAATCCGCTGTAGCGGGACACGAGGTTTTAGAGTCTGGGACACAAGGTTTTAGAGCATTTTATTTTTGAAGCGCCGCCGCTTGTGCCCCAGACAGGGTTTAGAGGTTAGAGATTATCAACTCCTTAGCTTTGGTCGTGCCGGTGCCGACAGAGTAGCTGACGCCAACCTCCTCAATTTTGAATGCCTGATAGAGCGCGCGCATCTCAGGCCGGTCAGTAATCGACATAATAAAGCGTCCTGAGAGGCCGCTTAGGACGCCTCTAAGAAACCGTTTGTAAAAGACCATTATCAAACGAAATATGCGTTTAAATTCAATTCACTATTCGCTCATTTATGATTTTGATGCACATTTTCGCACAACCTCTTAATTTAAGCTTTTATGCCTAGCGAAAACATGCTTGAGTTGTGTTTTCAAGCTATGGGGATGGTTATGAGTGATGCTGAAAAAATCAAAAAACTTGAAACTGAAATCGAGCGTTTAAATAAACGGCTAGACACTATAAGTGAAAGCACCACCTCGAATTTTAATGAAATTTACAACGAATTTGATGAGCGTCTCAAAAAAGCAGAACCCACAAAATCTAAAATTGACGCTGAACTTATGGAAAGTTTATTAATTACCTCAATTGGCCGTGCTCTTATTGATAAAAAAACCGTAGAAAAGAAAGAAATAATTCAGGCATTAAATGATATGGGGAAAGAGGCGTTCCCAGATCAAGATATTGGCTCAATACTAAATTCGTGTTGATGAAATGGTTAATACATTATTTAAAAAAAGAGACGCCATGTGGCGTCTCAATACATTTCCCCTTCAACTGCTTCTGACATTTTTCTCAAAATTTTTCTAGCATATCTCTTGCTTAAATTTTTTCGCGCAAAATTTGTGTTCATTTCATCAATATCTGAAAAATCCAATCCATATTTCTTATACATATATTCGCATATATTTTCTAAATTTACCGCACATCTGCTTCTCCCCAAAGTCATTTCCCATCCTCTGATTACTTCCCTTTCTATACACCACCTCAAAATCGCTCCTCTTGATTCTGCATCCCCAAAACCGAATCTAATTAAGTGGTATATTTTATCAAGTAATGGGTATTCTTCCCTGAAGGAAAAGGAGACAAAACAATAAGCAGAAAAGCTCACTACAAAAGATACAAATTGCCAACCGTCCCCCAAAAAAGCAGACAATATAGACAATATTAAGGAGGCAAAAAATCCAAAAATACCCCACAATATAGCCAGAAGTTTCTCTGATACAGTCAAGCAGTCAATAGGACTCATTTTTATAAAACCATTAACTTATTGATTTATAGTATATTTTTTCATTCACTTCGCTTATCGTGTTTCAAATGGGCCTGATGCAATACATCCCCTTCCGTATTGTCCTTCCAAAATTGCGCGGGCATCCATGAGATTTTTTGCTTGGATAACAACTTCAATATACCTGTCTCCTGGTCTATGATTTGGCATTTTTATATTAGCTTTATAGGTTTTCATAAGTTTATCCTTTCGTTGTTGTCCTATTGACCGCATTGATATTCTACCCAAAATTGTTTCCATATCGTTAAAATGTGGAAAAATCGCGCATGAAATG
>Ga0222423_1000800_pt1 | contig 17612 bp, 16 predicted proteins | sample 3A0metagenome_FD_182472 | JGI IMG/M metagenome (GOLD analysis project Ga0222423, IMG submission 182472) | Enriched microbial communities from leaf-cutter ant dump, University of Wisconsin, Madison, United States - 3A0 (version 2) | ecosystem: Environmental > Terrestrial > Nest > Insects nest >...
ACCGCAGCGGCCAGGAAGCCACCGAGCGCGAGCTGGAAACCCTGCTGTCCGAACTGCGCGCCACGCTGGATTCAGCCGCCGACGGCATGCTGGTCTGCAACCTGGGCGGCCAGGTGCGGGCCTTCAACCAGCGCCTGGCCCAGCTCTGGAGCATTCCGCGCGAGCTGCTGGTGCAGCGCGACGATGCCGCCGTCTACGCCCACATGGCCGCCCAGGTGCAGGACGCCACGGCCTACGCGGAGCGCTTGGCCGCCATCGCCCGCGAGCCCATGCAGGAGAGCACGGACATCCTGGCGCTGCGCAATGGACTGGTGCTGGAGCTGCGCACCGTGCCCCAGTTCAGCCAGGGGCGGCCGGTGGGCCGCGTGTATTCGTACCGCGACATCACGCGGCAGACCGAGATCCAGGCCAGCCTGCGCCTGGCGGCCCGCGTGTTCGAATCGAGCCTGGACGCCATCTTCATCGCCGACAGCCAGCACCGCATCCTGCGCATGAACCCGGGCTGCGAGCGCCTGGTGGGGCCGTCGGCCAAGTCATTTGAAGGCTGCATGGCGGCCTCGCTGTTCGGCGGCGGCTCGGACGCCGCCTTCATGGAACAGGTGCTGCAGGGCTGGGCCAGCGAAGGCTTCTGGGAGGGCGAGCTCTGGCTGCCGCGCGACAACGGCGCCTACTGCGCCGTGCAGCTCTCGTGGGTGGCGCTGCGCGACGACGAGGAGCGCCTGGTGCAGAGCATCGGCTTCATGCGCGACCTCACCTTGCAGCACGCGGCGCAAAAGCGCATCGAGGAGCTGGCCTACAGCGACGTGCTCACTGGCCTGCCCAACCGCCTGCTGCTGTCGCAGCGCGTGGACACGGCCATCCAGGGCGCGCGCCAGAGCGACACCGGCTTCGCCATCCTGTTCCTGGACCTGGACCGCTTCAAGATCATCAACGACTCGCTGGGCCACCCCTTCGGCGACCGTGTGCTGCAGCTCGTGGCCGAGCGCCTGCAGGCCTGCCTGCGCCAAACGGACATGCTGTGCCGCCTGGGCGGCGACGAGTTCGTGATCTACCTGCACGGCGGCGACGCGGTGGTGGCCGAGAGCGTGGCGCGGCGCATCCTGGACGACATGCTCAAGCCCTTCATGCTCGACGGCATGGGCTTCTCCATCCAGTGCAGCATCGGCATGGCGCTGTATCCGCAGGACGGCGCCACGCTGGACGAGCTCATCAAGCAGGCCGACACGGCCATGTACCGAGTCAAGGAGCGGGGCCGGGGCAGCTACGGCTTCTACCAGCCGCAGATGAACGCCAACCTGCTCTCGCGCATGCAGTTGGAGCATGCGATGCGCCAGGCGCTGGGACTGGACCGCATGGCCGTGCACTACCAGCCGCAGGTCAATATGGCCACAGGGCGCATCACCGGCGCCGAGGCGCTGATCCGCTGGACGGACCCCGAGTTCGGCGCCGTGTCGCCCGCGCAGTTCATTCCCCTGGCGGAAGAGTCCGGCTACATCGTCACGCTGGGCGCCTGGGTCATGGAGCAGGCGGTGCGCGAGGCGGCGCTGTGGATGCACGGCGGCACGCCCATCGTGATCTCGGTGAACGTCTCGGCGCTGGAATTCCGTCAGCCCGACTTCGTGGACCGCATCACGCGCCTGCTGGCCGTGCACCAGCTGCCGCCCACGCTGCTGGAGCTGGAGCTCACTGAAACCATCCTGCTGCAGGACGCGCAGGAAATGGAGCAGCGCCTGCGCGTGCTGGCCGGCCTGGGCATCGGCCTGGCCATCGACGACTTCGGCACGGGCTATTCCAGCCTGGCCTACCTCAAGAAACTGCCGATCCACAAGCTCAAGATCGACCAGTCCTTCGTGCGCGGGCTGCCCGACGACGACGGCGACCGGGCCATCGTGAGCGCCATCATCAACATGGGGCGCGCGATGCACATCGAGGTGGTGGCCGAAGGCGTGGAAACCGAGACCCAGCAGGCCGTGCTGCAGCAGATGCAGTGCGACCACTACCAGGGCTTCCTCTGCGCGCCGGGGCTGCCGGCCCCCGAGTTCCGCGCCATGCTGGGCAAGCCCCTGCCGCTCAAGGCGCAGGGCCAGCGCAACCCGATCCAGACCTGATCAGGACGCCGCGATGCCCTTCCAGAGCATGTAGGCGGCCAGACCGAACAGCAGCGATGCGAACACGCGCTTGAGCTGCTTCACCGGCAGGCTGTGCGCCGCCTTGGCGCCCAGCGGGGCCGTGAGCACGCTGCAGGTGGCGATCACCGCCAGCGCGGGCAGCCAGATGTAGCCCAGCGAGGCCGGGGGCAGGCCGGGCACGCTTTGCCCGCCGATGGCATAGCCCACCACATTGGCCAGCGCGATCGGAAAGCCCAAAGCGGCGCTGGTGGCCACGGCGTTGTGGATGGGCACGTTGCACCAGGTCATGAACGGCACGCTCACGAAGCCGCCGCCCGCGCCCACCAGCCCCGACAGGAAGCCGATCACGCCGCCGGCAGCCACCTGGCCCGCGCCGCCGGGCATCTGGCGCGACGGGGCGGGCTTCTTGTCCAGGAACATCTGCGAGGCCGAGAAGCTCACGAACAGCGCGAAGAAGATGGCCAGGAACGAGCCCTTGAGCAACGCGAACACGCCCAGGCTGGCGACGAAGCCGCCGAGCACGATGCCGGGCGCCAGGCGCTGCACGATGTCCCAGCGCACAGCGCCGCGCTTGTGGTGGGCGCGCACGCTGGAGATCGACGTGAACATGATCGTGGCCATGGAGGTGGCGATGGCCATCTTCACCGCCAGGTCCGGCGCGACCTGGCGCGCGCCGAGGATGTAGGTCAGGAAAGGCACCAGCAGCATGCCGCCGCCAATGCCCAGCAGGCCCGCCAGAAAGCCGGTGGCCAGGCCCAGCACACCGAGTTCAACGATCAGTAAAGGGTCCAGCATGGCGCAACGAGGGAAGAAGGGAAAAGGGAAGGGCCGGGAGTTCAGCGCCGGCGAGGAGGCCGGGGCGTGGGGAAGAGGGTGTCTGCGATGGCCACCGGACCCTCATCCTGAACCGGGGGTTCAGGTGGGCGAGGGCAGCCAGGCGTTGGGTTCATCTGACGCGAGATGATCACGCTCACCGGGCGATGTACCAGGCCCGAGCTCGTTGAGCATTGGTTCAAGGAAATATAAAGCCCGGCAGCATCGCAGACAGGTCCGATTGTAGGCGCTGGCGGCGTGCGCTGCTGGCGCCGGGCATGTAAATGCCGCAAGGCAATGCAGCAGGCCCTAGAGCAAACGCCCGTCGTCGCCCAGGGTTTCGTCCAGCCGCTGCACCAGGGCCTTGAGGCGGTCCTCGTCGCCTTCGGCCAGCGGGGCCGCGGCCCGGTCTTCGCGCGGAGCCGCGGCGGGCGGCGCGGCCTGGGCTGCTGCGCCTGCCGCCAGGTCGGCGGCCTCGCGGTCCGCGATCTCGAAGGCCAGGTTCAGCGCGGCCAGCACCGCGATGCGTTCGCGGGCGCGCACCTTGCCGGCATCGCGGATGCGGGTCATGGCGGTGTCGACGCGCTCCACCGCATCCAGCAGGCGGCTCTCGTGGCCCTCGGGGCAGGTCAGCAGGTAGCTTTGCTGCAGGATCTGCACCTCGATCTGCTTCATGCTTCGGACTCTTTCGTGACGGGCGCCGCCGCGACGGCAGCGGCAGGCAGGCGTTCCAGCAGGGCATCGACCCGCGCACGCGCTGCGCCGAGGCGGGACTTGAGCGAATCGCGCTCCTGCGTGAGCGCGGCCACCTGGTCGGCGAGCAGCGCATTGGTGCGCTGCAGTTCCGCGTGGCGCAGCAGCAGGCGTTCGACGCGCTCGGCGATCTGGTCGGTGGTGGATGGTGTGGCCATACAGCCCGAGATTGTAGGGTTGCGGTTTGTAATCGGTCGTAAAATCCCTGCCGTTGGTGCTCGCGGTGTGGTTCACATGCCGCAGTTCAACGGGAAGCAGGGAGGTGCCGCCAGCCATGGCGCACCGAGCCTGCGCTGCCCCCGCAACGGTCAGCGGACGAATCTTGCCGATTCACCTTTCAGCACACAGCCACTGGGCGCCTTGAACAAGCGCCTGGGAAGGCGCTGAAGGGCGCGCCGCCAGCCCGGATACCGGCCAACACGGTGGCCCTGCGCTGTGCGCGCAAGGCCGTTTTGCCCAATGCTGGCGGGGAGGCTGGCGCGGGTTGTATTGCTTTTCTGTTCCCCATGAAGACCCCGAACCTGCGCCTTGCGGCGCTGTCCCTGGCCGCGCTGGCGGCCTGTGCCGCGCATGCCCAATCCGCCGAACAACAAACCCCCGAAGTCGTGGTCACGGCCACGCGCACCGCGCAGCCGCTGACCGACATCGTGGCCGACGTGTCCATCGTGGACCGCGAGACCATCGACAACGCCGGCGGCGCCGGCCTGGTGGACCTGCTCGCGCGCCTGCCCGGCGTGGAGATCACCCGCAACGGCGGCGTGGGCAACTCGTCCAACGTGTTCCTGCGCGGCGCCGAAGGGCGCTTCACCGCCGTCTACATCGACGGCGTGCGCGTGGACTCGCAGTCCACCGGCGGCGCCGTGTGGGAGCAGATCCCGCTGTCGCAGATCGACCGCATCGAAGTGCTGCGCGGCCCCGCCGCCGCCGTGTACGGCTCGGACGCCATCGGCGGCGTGATCCAGTTGTTCACCCGCAAGGGCGAGGGCGCGGCGGCGCCCTATGTGGGCGTCGGCATCGGCAGCCACAACCTGCGCAAGATCGAGGCGGGCGTGAGCGGCGCGGCGGGCGAGAGCGGCGCCTTCGACTACGCCCTGGGGCTGACGCGCGAGCAGAGCGACGGCTACGACATCCGTGACAACGCGGGCCACAACTCCGACAAGGACGACTACACCTCCACGGCGGGCCATGCGCGCCTGGGCTTCAAGGTCAACGCCCGCCACCGCCTCGATGCGACGCTGATGGCCAACCGGCTGGAGTCCGGCTACGACGTCTCGGCCGCCCCCGTGGACGACCGCAACCACAACCGCATGCGCACGGCGGGCCTGACCTGGGCGGCGCAGTGGAGCGACGCCTACAGCTCGCGCGTGTCGGTGACCGACTCGATGAGCCGCTACGAAACCTCGCCCTCGCCCTACCTGACCGAAACCGAACTGCGCGGCTATCTGTGGCAGAACGAATACCGCCTGGGCGCGCACCTGTTCACCGCCGCGCTGGAGCGCCGCGAGGACCACCTGACCAACGCGCCCATTAACCGCGACCGCTCGCAGGATGCTTTGGCCCTGGGCTACGGCTTCAATGCCGGCGGCCACACGCTGCAGCTCAACATGCGCCACGACTCCGACAGCGAGTTCGGCGGCAAGGGCACGGGCAGCATCGCCTACGGCTACGCCATCACGCCCACGCTGCGCGCCACAGCCTCGGCAGGCACGGCCTTCCGCGCGCCCACGCTGTACCAGCGCTTCAGTGCGTACGGCGACGCCAGCCTCAAGCCCGAAACCGGCCGCAACGTCGAAGTGGGCCTGCGCTACGCGAGCGGCGCCACGCACGCCAGCGTGGTGGCCTACCGCAACCGCGTGACCAACCTCATCGTCTTCGACAGCGGCTCCACGGCCTGCGGCCAGTCTTTCGGCTGCTACAACAGCATCGGCCGCGCCGAGTACAAGGGCGTCACCCTCGCGGCGGGCCACCGCATCGGCGGCGTCACGCTGCACGGCTCCATCGACCTGCAGAACCCGAAGGACCTGACCACCGGCAAGCAGCTGCAGCGCCGCGCCAAGCGCCATGCCACCTTCGGCGCCGACACGGTGCTGGCCGGCTGGACGCTGGGCGGCGAGGTGCAGGCCTCCGGCCAGCGTTTCGAGAACGCCACCAACACCCAGGTGCTGGGCGGCTACGCGCTCGTCAACCTCTACGCCAGCACGCGCATCGCGCGCGACTTCACGCTGCTGGCCCGCGTGGACAACCTGGGCGACAAGGACTACCAGGTGGCGCGCACCTACGTGACGCCGGGCCGCACGCTCTATGTCGGCCTGAAGTGGGCGCCGCAGCGTTGAACGCACGCTGCCCCGCCGTGCTGATCACGGCGGCGGCCTCGGGCCAGGGCAAGACCACGGTCACCGCCGCGCTGGCGCGCCTGCACGCGCGCCAGGGGCGGCGCGTGCGCGTGTTCAAGTGCGGGCCGGACTTCCTGGACCCGTTCTGGCACCAGATCGCCAGCGGCGCGCCCGTGCACCAGCTCGACCTGTGGATGACCGGCGAGGCCGACGCCCGCGCGCGCCTGCATGCCGCCGCGCAGGATGCCGACCTGATCCTCGTCGAAGGCGTGATGGGTCTGTTCGACGGCACGCCCAGTGCCGCCGATCTCGCGGAACGCCTGGGCCTGCCCGTGCTGGCCGTGGTCGATGCCTCGGCCATGGCGGGCACCTTCGGCGCGTTGGCGCTGGGGCTGCAGCACTACCGGCCCGGTTTGCGCTGGGCGGGCGTGCTGGCCAACCGCGTGGCCAGCGAGCGGCATGCGCAGCTGCTGCAAGCGGGCCTGCGCACGCCGGAGCACTGGCTGGGCGCGTTGATGCGCGTGTCGGTGGATGGCGAGAAGGGTTTGCTGCCCGAACGCCACCTGGGCCTCGTCACCGCGCAGGAGCTGGCCGACCGCATGGAGCGCCTGGACGCCGCCGCCGACGCGCTGGCCGCCACGCCGCTGGGCCGGATGACGCCGCAAGACTGGCAGCGCTGGGCCGTCGATTTCGCCGCGCCCGAGGATGCCGCTGAACCCATTCCGCCGCTGCTCGCCGGCCGCACCGTCGCCGTGGCGCGCGACGCGGCCTTTTGCTTCATCTACGACGCCAACATCGACTGCCTGCGCCGCCTGGGCGCGCAGGTAGTGTTCTTCTCGCCGTTGCAGGACGCCGCGCTGCCGCCCTGCGACGCGCTCTGGCTGCCCGGCGGCTACCCCGAGCTGCACGTGGAGCGCCTGGCCGGCAACCAGCCCCTGCGCGCCAGCCTCGCCGCGCACGTGGCCGAGGGCAAGCCCGTGTGGGCCGAGTGCGGCGGCATGATGGCGCTGTGCGACGCGATCACGCTGGCCGACGGCGCACGCCACTCCGCCTGGGGCCTGCTGCCCGGCGAGGTGCGCATGCAGCGGCGCCTCGCGGCGCTGGGCCCGCAGCAACTTGACGTGGAGGGCAACGTGCTGCGCGGCCACACCTTCCACTACTCCACGCTGGACAGCAGTGCCGCCGTTCGCGCCCGCACCACGCGGCCGGCCGACGTACCCGGCGCGGGCGAGGCGGTGTACCGCCACGGCAGCATCCATGCGAGCTATTTCCACGCATGGTTCCCCTCCAGCCCCGCCGCCGTGGCGCGGCTGTTGCTGCGGGGACAATAGCCGGCGCATGAACCCTGCCAAGAGCGAACTCATCCTGGGCGGCCAGAAGAGCGGCAAGTCGCGCCGCGCCGAACTGCTGGCGCGCGACTGGCTGGCCCGGTCGCCAGAGCACCGCGCCCTGCTCATCGCCACGGCCCAGCCGTGGGACGACGAGATGCGCGCACGCATCGCCCGCCACCAGCGCGAGCGCGCCGAGCGCGTGCCGGGCCTGGCCACCGTCGAGGAGCCGCTCGACCTGCCCACAGCCATTGCATGCCATGGCGACGCGAACACGCTGATCGTGGTGGACTGCCTCACGCTGTGGCTCACCAACCTGCTGATGCCGGTTCATGAGCCAAATCAGCCTCCAGCGCTTGACTGGCAAGCGCAAACAGCTATGTTTTTGGAAGCAATTCGGCAATCCCCCGGGCCCGTTGTTCTGGTGGGCAACGAAATCGGCCTGGGGGTCATTCCGATGGGGCGCGAGGTGCGCGCCTTCGTCGATGCGCTCGGCACGCTGAACCAGCAGGTGGCCCAGGCGTGCGAGCGCGTCACGCTGATGGCCGCCGGCCTGCCCCTGACCTTGAAAGCCCCATGAAACCCACACCCGTCCGCCGCATCCTCTGGGTGCTCGCCATCCTGCTCGTGCTGGCCCTGCTCATGGCCGGGCTGGCCCGCGCCGAGCCCGTGCGCATCACCGACGGCCGGGGCCGCGTGGTCACCATCGCGCAGCCGCCGCAGCGCATCGCCAGCCTGCTGCCGTCGCTGACCGAGAGCGTCTGCGCCTTGGGCGAATGCCAGCGCATCGTGGGCGTGGACCGCTTCTCCAACTGGCCCGACGCGGTGAAGAAGCTGCCGCAACTGGGCGGCTACATCGACCCGAGCATCGAGGCCGTGGTGGCCCTCAAGCCCGACCTGGTGCTGGTCTCCAGCAGCACCCGTGCCAGCGAGCGGCTGGAGGCGCTGGGCCTCACGGTGCTGGCGCTCGAACCCAAGACGCATGCCGACGTGCGCCGCGTGCTCGGCGACGTGGCGCGCGCGCTGCATTTGCCCGAGCCCCAGGCGGCGGCCGACCGGCTCTGGCGCGAGATCGACGCGGGCGTGCAGGCGGCCGTGCAGTCGCTGCCGTCCAAGGCGCGCGGCGCGCGGGTGTACTTCGAGGTCAGCCGGGGCCCGTACGCGGCGGGCACGGCCTCGTTCATCGGCGAGACGCTGGCGCGCTTGGGCGCGGCCAATGTGGTCACGGCAGACCTGGGGCCGTTCCCGCGCCTGAACCCCGAGTACGTGGTGCGCGCCAATCCCAGCGTCATCATGGTCGGCAACCGCAGCATGCAACCCATGGTGATGTACCCCGGCTGGAATGGCATCGAAGCCGTACGCCAGCAGCGCGTGTGCGTGTTCGGCCCCGGCGAATCCGACGTGGTGGTGCGCCCCGGCCCGCGCATGGCCGAGGCGGCGCGCATCATGGCGCAGTGCTTGAGCGACAAGGCGAAATGAACACGCACCGCCGCGCCCTGTGGTGCGCCCTGTGGCTGCTGTTCGCCAGCGTGGCGCTGCTGCTGTGCGGCGTGGGCGTGGGCAGCACCGGCTTCGAGAGCGTGCTGCGCATGTGGGACGAGCCTGTGGCGCGCCAGATCGTGTGGGACATCCGCCTGCCGCGCACGCTGGGCGCGTGGCTCGCGGGCGCGCTGCTGGGGCTGGCGGGCGCGGTGGCGCAGGGCCTGTTCCGCAACCCGCTGGCCGACCCGTACCTTCTGGGCAGCGCCTCGGGCGCGGCGCTGGGCGGTGCCGTGGCGATGGCGCTGTTCGGCACCTCGCCGCTGGCGGCGCAGTGGTTCACGCGACTGGGCGTCACGGGCATGGCCTTCATCGGCGCGGCGGGCGCCGTGGGGCTTACGCTGGTGCTGGCCAGGGGCGTGCAGCACACGCTGCGCCTGCTGCTGGCGGGCGTGATCGTGGGCGTGGTGCTGGGCGCGCTGCGTGATCTGGTGGAACTGGCATCGCCCGACATATTGCAATCCATGCAGTCGTTCACCCTGGGTACCACCAGCTTCGTCGGCTGGATGGCCTGCGCGCTCATGGCCGCCGCGTGGGGCGTGTGCTCCGTGCTGGCCTGGGTGCTGGCGCGCGCGCTCGATGGCCTGACGCTGGGCGAGGCTACGGCCGCCAGCCTGGGCCTGCCGCTCGCGCCCATGCGCGTGGGGCTGGTGGCGGCGCTGGCGCTGGCCACGGGCACGGCGGTGGCGCAGACGGGGCTGATCGCCTTCGTGGGGCTGGCCGCGCCGCACCTCGTGCGCTCCATCGTGCGCGTGACGCACGAGCGGCACATCGTGTTGTCGAGTCTGATGGGCGCCGTGCTGCTGCTGGCCGCCGACATCCTGGCGCGCTGGGTGCTCGCGCCGCAGGAGCTGCCCGTGGGCGTGCTCACCGCCGCCTTGGGCGGCACCTACTTGCTGTGGCTCATGCACCGGCGCACGTCCCAAGGCGGTGCGCTATGAGTTCAATAGCTGTCAGCGCCCGCCAGATAAGCGCCAGCATCGGAAAACACTCCATATTGCACGGCATCGACCTGCAACTGCCCGAGGCGCGCTGGACCAGCATCGTCGGCCCCAACGGCGCGGGCAAATCCACGCTGCTCAAGGTGTTGGCGGGCCTGCTGCCCGCGCAGGGTGATGTGGCCTTGCTGGGCCGCCCGCTGCACGCCATCCCGGCCCGCGAGCGCGCCCGCCTGCTGGCCTGGCTGGGGCAGAACGAAGGTTCGGCCGACGACCTCACGAGCTACGACGTGGCGATGCTGGGCCGCCTGCCGCACCAGCCCTGGCTGGCGCCGCCGTCCGATGCCGACCACGCGGCAGTCGAAAAGGCACTGCGCACCACGCAGGCCTGGGACTGGCGCGATAGGCCGCTGGCCCAGCTCTCGGGCGGCGAGCGCCAGCGCGTGCTGCTGGCCCGCGCCCTGGCCGTGCAGGCGCGCGTGCTGCTCATGGACGAGCCGCTGGCCAACCTCGACCCCCCGCACCAGACCGACTGGCTGCACACCGTGCGCGCGCTCGTCGCGGGCGGCGGCACGGTGGTCAGCGTACTGCACGAAGTCTCCATCGCGCTGCAGGCCGACGACATGGTCATCATGGCCGCCGGCCGCGTGGTGTGGCACGGTGCCTGCGCCGACGCGGCCACGCACGCCGCGCTGGAGCGCGTGTTCGACCATCGCATCCGCGTGCGCGAACTCGACGGCGCGTGGATCGCTTTGCCATCGCTGTAGCATCGGCGCCATGCAGATCGAAACCCCACCCACCGAGAAGCGCTACGACAAGCCCGAGGGCGAGCGCCGCGGCCTCGTCATCGTCAACACCGGCGACGGCAAGGGCAAGAGCACGGCGGCCTTCGGCCTCGCGCTGCGCGCGCACGGGCGCGGCAAGGCCGTGAAGATCTTCCAGTTCATGAAGGTGCCCACGGCGCGCTTCGGCGAGCACCGCATGTTCGAGCAGATCGGCATTCCCATCGAGGGCCTGGGCGACGGCTTCAGCTGGAAGAGCAAGGACCTGGAGCACTCCGCGCAGCTGGCGCGCGACGGCTGGGACAAGGCGCGCGCCGCCATCCTCTCGGGCGACCATTTCCTCGTCGTGCTCGACGAGATCACCTACCCGCTGATCTACGGCTGGCTGCCGCTGCAGGACGTGCTGGACACGCTGGCCGCGCGCCCCACCGATGTGCACGTCTGCCTCACGGGCCGCCGCTGCCCGCAGGAGATCATCGACGTGGCCGACACCGTGACCGAGATGCAGCTCGTCAAGCACGCGTTCAAGGCGGGCATCCCCGCCCAGCGCGGCATCGAAGACTGATGCTCTCGTCGCGCCGCCTGCCCACGCCTCTGGGCGAGATGCTTGCCGTCGCCTCGCCCCAGGGCCTGTGCCTGCTCGAATTCGTCGGCCAGCGGGGCGTGGAGCGTGAACTCGCTCAGATAGAGGCCGCGCGCGGCGGCCCGGCGCGTGAGGGCGCAAGTCCCGTCACCGATCAGCTCGCGCACGAACTGGCCGAATACTTCGCAGGCCGCCGCACGGCCTTCGGCGTGCCGCTCGACTTGGTGGGCACGCCGTTCCAGATCGAGGCATGGCATGCGCTGGTCGCCATTCCCTACGGCCAGACGCGCAGCTACGCAAACCAGGCCCGCGCCATCGGCCGCCCCACCGCCACGCGCGCCGTGGCGGCGGCCAACGGGCAGAACAAGGTCTCCATCGTCGTGCCCTGCCACCGCGTGATCGGCAGCGACGGCAGCCTCACCGGCTTTGGCGGCGGCCTGCCGCGCAAGCGGGCGCTGCTGGCGCTGGAAGGCGGCGCGGCGCAGGGGGACTTGCTGGCCGGGATCGGCTGAGGGGGACGGAAGGCATGGACGGCGCCGCTTCCCACTGGCTCTCCCTGCTGCTGCCCGGCGCGTTCTGGCCCGGCGTGGCCGTGCTGGTGTGGGTGCCGCTGCTGGCGCTGGCGCTCGATGCCTGGCGCGGCGAGCCGCCCGCCGCCTGGCATCCCGTGGTGTGGATCGGCAACGCCCTGGAATGGTGGGGCGAGCGCCTGGCGCCGCGCGTGCCCGTGGTGCGGGATTGGACCTGTTTTTGGCTTGCAGCGCTTGTCTGGTGTGCGCTGGCAGCTATTGTTATGGTGGCGGCGTGGGGGCTGCAGCATCTGGCGCTGTCGCTGTACGGCCTGCTGGCGGCGGCGCTGCTGGGCGTGCTGCTCAAGCCCCTGATGGCCTGGCGCATGCTCAAGGACGAAGTCGTGGCGGTGGACGAGGCGCTGGCCCGCTCCCTGCCCGAGGGGCGCGAGCGGCTGGCCCGCCTGGTGAGCCGCGACGTGACCGAGCTCGACGCGGCGCAGGTGCGCGAATCGGCCATCGAGTCGCTGGCCGAGAACCTTAACGACTCGGTGGTGGCGCCGCTGTTCTGGTTCGCGCTGCTGGGCCTGCCCGGCGCGGCGCTGTACCGGTTCGCGAACACGGCCGATGCCATGTGGGGCTACCCGGGCATGCGCGGCGGGCGCTACTGGCAGTGGGCGGGCAAGTGGGCGGCGCGGGCCGACGACGTCCTCTCGTGGCTGCCGGCGCGCATCACGGCGCTGCTGCTGGTGGCGGGCGGGCGGGGGCTGACGCTGCGCATGCTGGCGCGGCAGGCAGGCAAGACACCATCGCCCAACAGCGGCTGGCCCATGGCCGCGATGGCGCTGGCCCTGAACGTGCGCCTGGCCAAGCCCGGGGTGTACGTGCTGAACGGCGCAGCGCGCTCCCCGGGGCCGCTGGATGCGCGGCGCGCCGCGCGCCGGGGCGACGGCGTGGTGCTGGGGCTGGTGCCGGTGGTGGCCGCGGTCCAGATCCTGGCGGCATGGGCATGGGCATGGGCATGAGTGGTGCCCGCAGCCCGCAGGCGACGTTGGCGCTGCATGGCGGGCCCGATGCTGCCGGTGTTCCGCTGCACGACTTCTCCACCAACAGCAACGCCTGCGGCCCCTGCCCGCAGGCCTGGCAGGCGGTGCAGGCCGCCGACGCCACGCGCTACCCCGACCCGGCCTACGCCGCGCTGCGCGAGGACCTGGGCGCCTTCCACGGCGTGGCGCCCGGCCGCATCCTGCTGGCGGGCAGCGCCAGCGAGTTCATCCACCGCGTCACGGCCTTCGCGGTGCGGCAGGGCGCGGGCACGGTGTCGCTGCCCGCGCACAGCTACGGCGACTACCTGCAGGCCGCGCAGGCCTGGGGCCTGGACGCGGTGCGCCGCGCGCCGGATGCCGGCGGGCCCGTGGCGGCCGGCCTGCAATGGGCCTGCGAGCCGTCCAGCCCGCTGGGCGCGGCCGACCCGGTGCTGTCCGTCTGGCACCGGCACGGCTGCGCCGCGGAGGCCGTGCAGGTGCTGGATTGCGCCTATGTTCCGCTGCGCCTGGAGGGCGGCGCCGCCGCCATGCCCCCGCAGGCCTGGCAGCTGTGGACGCCCAACAAGGCGCTGGGCCTGACCGGCGTGCGGGCCGCCTACGCCATCGCGCCGGCACAGGAGTCGCCGGACCGCATCCACGCGCTGCAGGGGCTGGCGCCGTCCTGGCCCGTGGGCGCGCACGGGGTGGCCCTGCTCACGGCCTGGACGCAGCCGCAGGCGCAGCAGTGGCTGCAGGCCAGCCTGGACACGCTGCGCAGCTGGAAGGCCGCGCAGCAGGCGCTGTGCGAATCCCTGGGCTGGCAGGTGCTGCCCGGCAGCCTGGCCAACTACTTCACTGCGCGGCTGCCGGCGGGCGACGTGGCTGGGGCGCTGACGGGCCTGCGTGCGCGCGGCATCAAGCTGCGCGACTGCGCGTCGTTCGGGCTGCCGGGCCACGTGCGCCTGGGCGTGCTGCCGCCCGCGTCGCAGCAGGCGCTGCGCGACGCATGGCAGCGGCTGGATGCGGGCTACCATTTCGCATGAATCCTGAAATCAAACCCCTGCGCCGTGTTGCCGTGGAGCGCTACGTCACGCCGCTGCGCGAAGGCGGCTCCATGCCCGCCGTGGTCGAGGGCGACGACCTGGGCGTGTACGTGCTCAAGTTCCGCGGTGCGGGGCAGGGCGTACGCGCGCTCCTGGCCGAGATCATCGCCGGCGGCGTGGCCCGCGCCATCGGCCTGCTGGTGCCTGAGATCGTGCTGGCCGCGCTCGACCCGGCCCTTGCGCAGACCGAGCCCGACCCCGAGATCCAGGACCTGATCCGCGCCAGCGGCGGGCTGAACGTGGGGCTGGACTACCTGTCGGGCGCGCTCAATTTCGACCCGGCGGTGGATGCGGTGTCGGACGACTTCGCGTCGCGCCTGGTGTGGTTCGACACCTTGGTGGGCAACGTGGACCGCACGGCGCGCAACACCAACCTGCTCATGTGGCACCGCAAGCCCTGGCTCATCGACCACGGCGCCGCGCTGACCTTCCACCATGCCTGGAGCGGCACGGTGGCGCAACCCGCCAGGCCCTTTGCGCCCATTGCCGACCACGTGCTGCTGGCGCAGGCCACGCTGCTGGCTGAGGTGGATGCGGAGCTGGCCGGGCGCCTGGGCGCCGATGTGCTGCGGGGCATCCTGGCCGACGTGCCCGACGAATTCCTGGCGCTGGCCGGCGCCGAGCATGCCGAGGGCCCGCTGGCGCAGCCCGCGAGCCACCGGCAGGCATACGTGGACTACCTGCTGGCGCGGCTGGCGGGGCGCGCGGCCTGGCTGCAGGGGGCGATCGATGCGCGCGGCTGAGGTGTACGACTACGCCGTGGTGCGCGTGGTACCGCGCGTGGAGCGGGAGGAGTTCGTCAACGCCGGCGTCATCCTCTCCTGCCAGAAGAGCGGCTTCCTGCAGGCGGCCATTGCGCTCGACGAGGCGCGCCTGCTGGCGCTGGATCCGGCCGCGGACGTCGACACCGTGCGCCGCCACCTGGCGGCCATCGTGGCCATCTGCGCGGGCGAGCCGGGTTGCGGGCCCATTGCGCGCCTGCACTACCGGGCGCGCTTCCACTGGCTCACCGCGCGGCGCAGCGCCATCATCCAGACGTCGCCGGTGCACACCGGCCTGTGCACCGATGCGGAGGCCGCGCTGGCGCACATTCTGAAGAAAATGGTGCTCTAGCGCTTGTCTGATAAGCGCTGGAAGCTATTGTTTTGATAGTAATCTGGGGTTGATTCCACTTCATCCCGCCAGCGCCCGGTAGGCGAGGTGCCTGAACTCGAAGGTGTAGGGGTTGCCGAAGCCGAAATAGCGCTGCGTCATCAGCACGCCTGCGGTGTTCAGGCGCGGGTTGATCCACCACACCGTGCCTGCCAGGCCGCCCCAGCTCACTTCATCGGTCGAATCGGGCGGGTCGAACTTGCCGGGCTGCGCCAGCACCGACGAGCCCAGCCCGAACACGCGCCCCGGGTTGGCGGGCATGTTGGGGAACTGCACGTACTGGCCCGGCGCGACGTGGTTGCGGAACATGCCGGCGATGGTCTCGGGCCGCAGCAGCGTGGGGCCGCCGGGCATGAGCGATTGCACCAGCCGCACCTGGTCGCCCAGCGTGGAGACCAGCCCGCCGCCGCCCGACTGGCGGAAGCCAGGGCCCAGGAAGGCACCAGGGTAGGGCGCGCCGTCCATGCGCTTGAGGCCGGGTTGGGTCGGGTCCATGAAGTCCACGCCGCCATAGAGCGCGGCGAGGCGGCCGCGCTTTTCCTCGGGCACCCGGAAGGCCGTGTCCGCCATGCCCAGCGGGCCGAAGATGCGCTGCGCGAAAAAGTCGCCCAGGCCCTGGCCCGACACCACCTCCACCAGCCGGCCCAGCACGTCGGTGGCCAGCGAGTATTCCCAGCGTTCCCCGGGGTGGAAGCCCAGCGGCAGCGCGGCCAGCCGGTCGATGAACTGCGACTGCGTCAGAAGCGGGTCGTGCACGTTGGCCTGCTGGTAGGCGTTGAACAGCACCGTGCCGGGGTCGAACAGGCCGTAGGCGAGGCCGCTGGTGTGCGTCATCAGGTGCTGCACGGTAATGGGGCCGTGCGCCGGCTCCACGTCGTCGATGCGCGTGGCGCCCGCGCGCAGCACCTGGCGGTTGCCCAACTGGGGGATGTAGCGCTCGACGGGGTCGCCCAGGGCGAGCCGGCCGTCCTCCACGAGCAGCAGCACCGCGCACGAGACGAGGAGTTTGGTGTTGGAGAACACGCGGAAGATGTGGTCCTCGCGCAGCGGCGTGCCCGCCTCCCTGTCGGCCTGGCCGCAGACGAACTGGTCCACCACCTCGCGCCCGCGCAGCAGCGCGGTCGAAACGCCGGGCAGAAATCCGCGATCGACCTGCGACTGCATCGCGGCATGGAGGGCTTGAAAGGGAGGGGTGGCGGGCTGCATGGAACTCCTTGGCGTGGTGATTTTCCGCAAGCATCGCGCAGCGCACGGCCGGCGCGCCGTCCCACAGGGGACAATGCGGGTTTGTCCTGCCTCCTTCCCCCTTGCCCACCCTGCCGCCATGCCCCGTGCCTTCACTCCACCCGCCCGCTGCATCATGGTGCTGGGCACCACCAGCGGGGCCGGCAAGAGCTGGCTCGCCACGGCGCTGTGCCGCTGGTACAGCAACCAGGGCCTCAAGGTGGCGCCGTTCAAGGCACAGAACATGAGCAACAACGCGCGCGTGGTGGATGGCGGCGAAATCGGCAGCGCCCAGTACTTCCAGGCCCTGGCCGCGCGCGCCGCGCCCGAGGTGCGCATGAACCCGCTGCTGCTCAAGCCCGAGGCCGACACCCGCAGCCAGGTGGTGCTGATGGGGCAGGTGAGCGAGGAGCTCACGCGCTTGCCCTGGCGCGGGCGCAGCGAAAAGGTGTGGCCGCAGGTCGCCGCCGCGCTCGACGCGCTGCGGGCCGAGAACGACGTGGTCGTGATCGAGGGCGCGGGCTCGCCCGCCGAGATCAACCTGCACGCCAGCGACATCGTGAACATGCGCGTCGCCCGCCATGCCGGCGCGCGCTGCTTGCTCGTCACCGACATCGACCGGGGCGGTGCATTCGCCCACCTCTACGGCACCTGGGCGCTGCTGCCCGAGGACGAGCGCGCACTGATCCACGGCTTCGTGCTCAACCGGTTCCGGGGCGACGCGGCCTTGCTGGCCCCGGCGCCCGAGATGCTGCGCGAGAAGACCGGCGTGCCCACCGTGGCGACCATTCTCATGCAATGGAAGCACGGTTTGCCGGAAGAAGACGGCGTTTTCGATGACAGGAGCACCACGGCAGGCGCGGTGCACACCACCGTGGCCGTCATCGCCTACCCGCGCATCAGCAACCTCGACGAGTTCCAGCCGCTCAAGAACGTGCCCGGCGTGCGCCTGCTCTGGGCGCGCAGCCCGGCGGAGGTGGCGGGCGCGGACTGGATCGTGCTGCCCGGCAGCAAGGCCACGGCCTCGGACCTGGCCTGGCTGCGCGCCCAGGGGCTGGACCGTGCCATCGCCGCGCACGCGGGGCGCGGCGGGGCCGTGCTGGGCGTGTGCGGCGGCCTGCAGATGCTGGGCGAGGCGCTGATCGACACGGCGGGCATCGACGGCAATGCGCCGGGCCTGGGCCTGCTGCCGCTGGTCACCACCTTCGAGCCCGCCAAGACCGTGCGGCGCACGCAGGCGCGCTTCGGCGCGGCGCAGGGCCGCTGGGCCGCGCTGGCCGGCGTGGACGTGGCGGGCTATGAGATCCACCACGGCCAGACCGCCCAGCACCCCGCCATGGCCGCCAAGGGCGACCTGGCGCACGAGGTGCTGCCGGGCCTGGCCTGGCAGAACGGCGCGGG
>Ga0222423_1000801_pt1 | contig 17592 bp, 16 predicted proteins | sample 3A0metagenome_FD_182472 | JGI IMG/M metagenome (GOLD analysis project Ga0222423, IMG submission 182472) | Enriched microbial communities from leaf-cutter ant dump, University of Wisconsin, Madison, United States - 3A0 (version 2) | ecosystem: Environmental > Terrestrial > Nest > Insects nest >...
TGCGCAGCTCGCCGTTCGGCCGCGTGATCGCGGCGATCCGTGGCAACGAGACCCGCGCCGACCAGCTGGGCTTCAACGTCAACCGCTACAAGCAGATCACCTTCGTGATCTCGGGCGGCCTGAGCGGCCTGGCGGGGGCACTGCTGGCCTCGCTGCTGATGTACATGAACCCGCAGATGCTGCACTGGACGACCTCGGGGGACGTGATCATCATGACCCTGCTGGGCGGCTCCGGCTCGCTGTGGGGCGCCACCGTCGGCGTGATCGCCTTCGAGGTGCTCAAGGAATGGCTGAGCAGCTGGACCGAGTACTGGTACGGCATGCTGGGCCTGGTGTTCATCCTTGCGACCATCTTCTTCCCGCGCGGCATCGTCGGCGAGCTGGAGAAGGGCTTCGCGGCGTACCAGAAGAACCGGCGCGGAGGTGCGCGATGAGCCAGGCGGCACTGCGATGCGAGGGCGTGACCGTCAGCTACGGAGCCCTGAAGGCGGTCAACGACGTCAGCCATGAATTCCTGGAGGGCCGCATCTACGGCCTGATCGGGCCCAATGGTGCAGGCAAGACGACGCTGCTGAACGTGCTGGCCGGGCGGCAGATGCGCCATGCGGGCAAGGTGTACTGCGGCGGCCGGGAGATCAGCCAGCGCCCCGCCTACGAGCGGGCCCGCATGGGCATCGGGCGCAGCTTCCAGATCATCAAGATCTTCGGCGAGATGACGGTGGCCGAAAACCTGCTGGTCGCGGCCCAGTCGCGCAGGCCGGGGTTCCAGCCCTTCTGGATGAGCCGCCACTTCGACCGGCAGTTCCGCGAGCAGCTGGATGCCATCCTGGAGCTGACGGGGCTGGCGGCCCACCGCGACGACGTCGCGGGCACGCTGCCCTACGGCCTGCAGCGCTCGCTGGAGCTGGGCGTGACCCTGTTGCTCGACCCCAGGATTTTGCTGTTGGACGAACCGCTGGCCGGCATCGGCCACCACGAGATCCAGGCCGCGCTGGCCCTGATCCGCAAGGCTGCGCAGGGGCGCACGGTGCTGCTGATCGAGCACAACATGGACGCGGTGATGTCGCTGTCCCACGAAATCGTGGTCATGAGCAACGGCTCGGTCATCGCGTGCGGCGTCCCCGAAGACATCCGCAGGAACGAAGCGGTGCGGTCGATTTACCTCGGGGAGGACGCGCAGTGATCGAACTCGAAAAAGCCAGCGTCAAGTACGGCCAGGCCCTGGCGCTGGAAGAAATCTCCGTGCGGATCGACTTCCATGAAATCGTCGCCATCGTCGGGCGCAACGGCGCAGGCAAAAGCACGCTGCTCAAGGCCCTGGTCGGCCTGATGCCCCTGGTGGCCGGCCGACGCTTGCTGGGCGAGCAGGACATTTCGGGCCTGGGCGTGGAAGCCATCGCCAAGCTCGGCGTGGCGCTGGTGCCGGACACGCGCCGCATCTTCCCGAACCTGTCGGTGCTGGAAAACCTCAAGATCGGTGCGTTGGCCCACCAGCCGGGGCACTGGACCCTCGACCGGGTGCTGGACGCTTTTCCGCGCCTGCGGGAGCGGCTGGACTTCGGCGGCGACCAGCTCTCCGGCGGCGAGCAGCAGATGCTGTCGATCGGGCGCGCCCTGTTAGGCAACCCGCGCATGCTGCTGCTCGACGAACCCACCGAGGGGCTGGCGCCCGTCATCGTGGACCAGCTGGTGCGGGTGTTCAGCGAAGTCCATCGCCAGGGCACCGGCATCGTGCTGGTGGAGCAGAACCTCAAGGTGCCCCTGAAGCTGGCCCACCGCCAGTACGTGCTGGACCATGGCCAGGTCGCCTGGTCCGGTACGGCCCAGGAACTGGACGCGCAGCGCGCCCACGTCGAGGGCCTCATCACGACGGGCGCGGCGGCGTGACCGCTCCGTGCCCATGCAATCCCCAATCCAAGGCATGCCCATGAACGCCCCAACAGCCGCGCGCATCGCGCCCCTGCATGAAAACGACCTCCGCTCCCACGACCCCGTGCTCGAAGAGCTGGTGGATTTCGTCGGCTACCGCCCGAATGCGCTGCTGACCATGGCGCGCAAGCCCGGCGTGGTGCCCGCGCTGCTCCAGCTGCTGGGCGTGACGCTGCGCGGCGACGGGCTGCTCCTGCAGCCGCTGCGCTTCCTGATCGCCGCAGAAGCCGCACGCGGCGCACGTTGCCGCTATACGACGACGCACCTCGTCCACGCCGCCCACCATCTGGGCGTCGGTTGGGACAAGCTGGCCGTGCTGCCGTCCTACCGGGACGACCCTCGGTACACCGAGCAGGAGCGCAAGGCGCTGGCCATCGCCACCGCAGGCGGCAGCCTGCCGGTGCGCGAACCGGGCCAGGCCATCGACCAGGCCCGGCAGGTCTTCACCGAGGAGGAAATCGTCGAGATCGTGTCCTGCGTGGCCATGGTCGGCTGGTTCAACCGCTGGAACGGTCTGATGGGCTCGGAGCTCGAGCCCGTGCCCTCTGAGGCGCTGGCCCACGTTCCCTGGCTCCAGGATCTCGAAGTCTGAAAGAGAAGGCCATGTACAGCCGCATCCACGAACCCCACGTCTGCACGCTGACCGATGCCCTGCGCGAATGGGCCGCCAACTGCCCCGCAGCGCCCTGGCTGGAGGACAGCCAGGGCAGCGCCTTCACCGTGGGGCAGGCGTTCACCAGCAGCCAGCGGTTTGCGAGCTTCCTGCACCACCAGCTGGGCGTGCAGCCCGAAGAGCGCGTCGGCGTCTTCATGTTCAACAGCTGTGCCATGGTAGCGACCACGTTCGGCATCGGCTATTTGCGGGCCACGGCGGTGATGCTCAACACCGAGCTGCGGTCCTCCTTCCTGCGCCACCAGTTGAACGATTGCCAGTTGTCCACCATCGTGGTGGACGCGGCGCTGGTCGAACACATCGCCAGCCTGGCGGACGAGCTGCCCCACCTGCGCACCCTGGTCGTGGTGGGCGGCGCGCCCGCCGCCGTGCCCGGGCTCTGGCGCCAGGTGGCCTGGACGGACAGCAGCGCCTGCGCGCCGTGGGAAGGCCCCGCGCCCCGGCCCGAGGACGTCTTCTGCATCATGTACACCTCCGGCACTACCGGGCCCAGCAAGGGCGTGCTGATGCCGCACTGCCACTGCGCCCTGCTCGGGCTGGGGGCGATACGCAGCCTGGAGATCACCGAGGCCGACAAGTACTACATCTGCCTGCCCCTGTTCCATGCCAACGGCCTGTTCATGCAGCTGGGGGCGACGGTGCTGGCGGGCATACCGGCCTTCCTCAAGCAGCGGTTCAGCGCCAGCACCTGGCTGGCCGACATCCGCCGCAGCGGCGCCACGCTGACCAACCACCTGGGCACGACGGCCATGTTCGTCATCAACCAGCCGCCCACGGAGCAGGATGGCGACCACCGCCTGCGCGCCAGCCTGAGCGCGCCCAACCCGGCCCAGCACGAGGCTGTGTTCCGCGAGCGCTTCGGCGTGAAGGACGTGCTGTCCGGGTTCGGCATGACCGAGGTCGGCATTCCCATCTGGGGGCGCATCGGGCACGCGGCGCCGAACGCGGCCGGCTGGGCGCACGAGGACCGCTTCGAGATCTGCATCGCCGACCCCGAGACTGACGTGCCGGTGCCGGCCGGACAAGTGGGCGAAATCCTGGTGCGGCCCAAGGTGCCCTTCGGCTTCATGGCGGGCTACCTGAACGTGCCGGCGAAAACGGTCGAGGCTTGGCGCAACCTCTGGTTCCACACGGGCGATGCCGGCACGCGGGATGCGCAGGGGCTCATCACCTTCGTGGATCGCATCAAGGACTGCATCCGCCGCCGGGGCGAGAACATCTCGGCCACCGAGGTCGAGGCCGTGGTGGGCCAGTTGCCCGGCGTCCACGAGGTGGCGGCCTACGCCGTTCCGGCGCAGGGCGCGGGCGGGGAGGACGAGGTGATGCTCGCCCTGGTGCCCAGCGAAGGCGCGGCGCTGGACATGGCGGACATCGTCCGCCAGGCCAGCGCGCAGTTGCCACGCTTCGCCAAGCCGCGCTACCTGCGCCAGATGGACAGCCTGCCGAAGACGGCGACCGGCAAGATCCAGCGCGCCGTCCTGCGCCAGCAAGGTAGCGCCGGCGCCTACGATGCCGAGGCGGCGCCCGCCCGGTAAACAGGAGGAGCACACCATGTCGGAAAAACTGCGCGGCAAGGTGGCCGTGGTCACCGGCTCGGGCCGGGGCATCGGCCGGGCGATGGCCCTCAAGCTCGCGGGCGAAGGGGCCCGGCTCGTCCTCAACGACCTCGACGACGAGCCCGCCATGGCCGTGTGCGATGAAATCGTCGCGCTGGGCGGCGAGGCGGTGGCCTGCTGCGGCAGCGTGGCCGACGCCGGTTTCGCCGACCGGCTGATCGGCACGGCCACCGGCGCGTTCGGCGGGCTGGACATCCTCATCAACAACGCGGGCTACACCTGGGACAACGTCATCCAGAAGATGAGCGACGCGCAGTGGGATGCGATGATCGACGTGCACCTGACCGCGCCGTTCCGCATCCTGCGGGCCGCGCAACCGGTGATCCGCGCGCTGAGCCGGGCCGACGCCGAGGCCGGCCGCCGCGTGGTGCGCAAGGTGGTCAACGTCTCCTCGGTCTCGGGCGTCTTCGGCAATGCGGGGCAAGCCAACTACTCCGCCGCCAAGGCCGGCGTCGTGGGCCTGACCATGGCGCTGGCCAAGGAGTGGGGGCGCCTGAACACCACGGTCAACTGCGTGGCCTACGGCCTCATCCGCACCCGCATGACCGAGGCCACCGCCGATGCCGACGCCGCCATCCAGGTCGAAGGGCGTGAGATCAAGGTGGGCGTGAACCCGGACCTGATGGCCGCGATGGAGCGCGGCATTCCGCTGGGCCGGGCCGGCACGCCCGAGGAGGCCGCCGGCGCGGCCTACCTGTTCTGCATTCCCGAGTCCGACTACGTGAGCGGCCAGACCCTGCAGTGCACGGGTGGGCTCACTGGCATATAACCTGATGCGATGACGAAGCCAGACACCCCCGCGCTGACCTACCCCTTCGAGCCTCCCGCGCCGCACCACACGGTCGAAGTCGCCACCGGCGTGCGCTGGATCCGGCTGTCCATGCCGTTCCGGCTCGACCACATCAACGTCTGGGCCATCGACACGCACGATGGATGGGTGCTGGTGGATACCGGCCTGAACAACCCCGCCACCGTGGCCGACTGGCTGGCGCTGATGGGTGAGGGGCCGCTGGCGCGACCGCTGCAGGGCGTGTACGCCACGCACATGCACCCCGACCACATCGGGCTGGCAGGCTGGTTCACGCGCCGCGCCGGCGTGCCGCTGCACATGAGCCGGCTGGAATACCTGAGCTGCCGCGTGATGCACGCCGACACGAACCGCGAGGCGCCACCCGACGGCGTGCTGTTCCACCGCCGCGCGGGCTGGTCGGAAGCAGCCATAGAGGGCTACCGCAGCCGCTTCGGCAGCTTCGGCAAGCACATCCATGCGCTGCCCGAGAGCTTCCGGCGCCTGCAGGATGGCGACCTGCTGCAGTTGGGCGCGCACGGCTGGCGGGTCATCACCACCGGCGGCCATTCGCCGGAGCATGCCTGCCTGTACTGCCCCGGCCTAAAACTGCTGATTGCGGGCGACCAGGTGCTGCCGCGCATCTCGTCGAACGTGTCGGTGTTCGCCACCGAGCCGCAGGCCAATCCGCTCAAGGAGTGGTTCGAGTCGCTGGACAAGCTGGCGCGGGAAGTGCCCGCCGACGTGCTGGTGCTGCCTTCCCACAACGAACCCTTCTACGGACTGCACGAACGCCTGGGATCGCTCAGGGCCGGCCAGGACCGGGCGCTGGAACGGCTGCGTCAGTCGCTATCGGGCGGGCCGCAGCGCATCGTGGACGTGTTCCCCGCCTTGTTCCACCGCGCCATCGGGGAGCAGGACGCGCAGCAGCTGAGCCTGGCCACGGGCGAGGCCGTGGCCTGCATGAACTACCTCATCGCGCAGGGTGCCGCCGCGTGCACCGTGGATGGGGGCGGCGTCGCCTGGTATGCGCTGAGGGGCTGAGGCCCGGCTCCGCACATCCCGCTCCTCTTTCAGTCCGCCGCCGTGGCGGCGCAGCCGATGGCCGTATGCAAGCCCCGAGTTTGCAAACACGTTTTTCTTCGTTGGTGGCGGTGCGGCGCCAGCCCATCATCGCGGCTCCCCTATCCACAGGAGCCCGCAATGCCCGTCCAGTTCATCGGCATGATCCAGCCGCACGAAGTCTCTGAAACCATCGCCCGCAAGGGCCCGGCGGTGGATTCCGCCTATGTGCGCGCGTTCGCGCAGGCGCATGAGCACGCGGGCTTCGACCGCATCCTGGTGCCCGCCAGCTCGTCGAGTCCCGACACGCTGCTCACCGTGGCGTATGCCGCCTCGGTCACGGACAAGATCAACTTCCTGCTCGCGCACCGCCCCGGCTTCGTGGCGCCCACGCTGGCCGCGCGCCAGCTCGCCACGCTGGACCACTACAGCCAGGGCCGCCTGGCGGTGCACTACATCAGCGGCGGCTCGGACGAGGACCAGAAGCGCGACGGCGACTTCCTGTCGCACGACGAGCGCTATGCGCGCACCGACGAATACCTGACCCTGCTGCGCCGCGTATGGGCCGAGGACAAGCCTTTCGACCACGAGGGCGCCTACTACCGCGTGAAGGGCGCCGTGTCCGAGGTCAAGCCCGTGCATGGCCAGCGCGTGCCTATCTACTTTGGCGGCGCCTCCGCGCCCGCGCTGCAGGTGGCCGGCCGGCATGCCGACGTGTACGCGCTGTGGGGCGAGTCGCTGGCCCAGGCTGGCGACCTGGTGCGCCGCGTGCGTTCCGAGGCCACGCTGAACGGCCGGCATGTGGACTTCAGCATCTCGTTCCGCCCCATCCTGGGCCGCACGGAGGACGAGGCCTGGGCCCGCGCCGAACGCATCTTGGAGGACACGCACCGCCTGCGCGTGCAGCAGGGCTATGCGCGCGGCGTCGGCCCGCAGCAGAGCGAGGGCGCGCAGCGCCTGCTGGCCGATGCCGCCAAGGGCGACCGCGTGGACGAGCGCCTGTGGACGGCCATCGCGCGCGAGCTGGGCGGGCGCTCCAACTCCACGTCGCTGGTCGGCACGCCCGAGCAGGTGGCCGACGCGCTGCTCAAGTACTACGACCTGGGCATCACCACCTTCCTGATCCGGGGCTTCGACCCGCTGGTGGACGCCATCGACTACGGCCGCGAGCTGCTGCCGCTGGTGCGCGCCAAGGTGGCCGAGCGCGACCGGCTCGCCACCGGCCCGGCGGCGTTGAAGGCCGCCTGATGAACGCTCCGCTGACCTGGGGGCAGGCCGCGCGCACTCTGGCGGCGGAGTTTGGCGCGCGGGCCGTGGCGCACGACCGCGACGGCAGCTTTCCGTACCAAAATTTCGCCGAGCTGCAGCAGGCCGGCCTGCTGGCCCTGGCCGCGCCGCGCGCCCTGGGCGGGCAGGGCGCGTCGGCCGCGCAACTGGCCGAGGTGATCGGCGCCATCGGCCAGGGCTGCCCGGCCACGGCCCTGGTGCTGACCATGCAGTACATCCAGCAGCGCGGCATGGGCCGTCCCGGCTCGCCCTGGCCCGAGACGCTGGCGCGGCAACTGGTGCAGGAGGCGGTGCGCGAAGTCTCGCTCGTCAACGCCCTGCGCGTGGAGCCCGAGCTGGGCTCGCCCGCGCGCGGCGGCCTGCCCGCCACCGTGGCGCGGCGCACGCCGGAGGGCTGGCGCATCAGCGGGCACAAGGTGTATTCCACCGGCGCGCCCATCCTGCGCTGGTACGTGGTGTGGGCGCGCACCGACGAAGAGGAGCCGCGCACCGGCGCGTTCCTGGTGCGGGCCGGCCTGCCCGGCATCCGCATCGAGGACACCTGGGACCACCTGGGCCTGCGCGCCAGCGGCAGCCATGACGTGATCCTGCAGGACGTGCTGGTCCCGCACGGCCACGCGCTGGACCTGCGCTTGCCGCAGGACTGGGCGCGGGGCGAGCCCGCCATGCAGGCCGAGATGGCGGTGATGCTGGCCGCGCTCTACACCGGCGTGGCGCGCGCCGCGCGCGACTGGCTGGTGCGCTTCCTGCGCGAGCGCGCCCCGGCCAGCCTGGGCGCGCCGCTGGCCACGCTGCCGCGCGCGCAGGAGGCCGTGGGCCGCATCGAGGGCCTGCTGCTGGCCAACGACCGCCTGGTCGCCAGCCTGGCCCACGACCTGGACACCGGCACGCTGGTGCCCGCCGTGGACAGCGGTCTGGCCAAGACGCTGGCCACCCACAACGCCATCGAGGCCGTGCAGGCCGCGCTGCAGCTCACCAGCAACCACGGCCTGGCGCGCAGGAATCCGCTGGAGCGCCACCTGCGCGACGTGCTGTGCGGGCGCGTGCACACGCCCCAGGACGACAGCGCCCACGTCGCGGCCGGGCGCCGCGCGCTGGGGCTGTGACGTTTTCATTTCCGACTTTCGACGAGACCCGAACATGACCATGCAACGACGCCAGTTCAACCGCCTGCTGGGCAGCTCCGTGGCCGCCAGCGCCTTTCTCTCGCCCGTGCTCACCCACGCCCAGCCGCGCGTGCTGCTGCGCGCCGGCGACCAGAAGGGCGGGCTGCAGGCGCTGCTCGATGCGGCGGGCGAGCTCAAGAACCTGCCCTACGACATCAAGTGGAACGAGTTCCCGGCCGCCGCGCCGCTGGCCGAGGCGCTCAACGCCAACGCCGTGGACTTCGGCCCCATCGGCGATGCGCCGCTGCTGTTCACCCTGGCGGCGGGCAGCAAGGTGAAGGCCTTCGCGGCCAGCCGGTCCGACGCCTATGGCACGGCGGTGCTGGTGCGGCCCGACTCGCCGCTCAAGACGGCGGCGGACCTCAAGGGCCGGAGCATCGCCACCAACCGGGGCTCCATCGGCCACTTCGTGGCGCTCAAGGCGCTGGAGTCGGCGGGGCTCAAGCCCGACGATGCGCAGTTGCGTTTCATCCCGCCGCCGGATGCCAAGCTCGCGCTCACGCAGGGCTCGGTCGATGCCTGGGCCACGTGGGAGCCCTACACGGCCCTGGCCGAGACCAGCGGCCACGCGCGCGTGCTGGTCAGCGGGCGCGGGCTGTGGACGGGCCTGTCCTTCCTGGCCGCCACCGACGCCGCGCTGGCCGAGAAGCGCGCCGTGCTGCAGGACTTCAAGGAGCGCGTGGCGCGCGCGCAGGTCTGGTCCTACCAGAACGCCAAGCCCTTCGGCCAGTCGCTGGCGCGCATCGTGGGCATACCGGCCGACGCGGCGCAGCTGCAGTTCGAGCGCCGCGCCACGCGCTGGCAGGACATCGACGCCCAGGTGCTGGCCGACCAGCAGCGCACGGCGGACTTCTACCTGGCGGCCGGGTTGATCAAGCAGCGCCTGGACGTGCGGGGCACGTTCGACACCAGCTTCAACACCGGCAAGGCCTGATCCGCCATCACCTTCCGTCGCCGGGGTGCATGCGCCCCGGCGCCAGCAGCCGGGCGCGGGCCGGCCCACAATCGGCGCCCATGACTTCCTCCCCGACGATGCTGCGCCTGATCGGCCTGGCAGCCTTCTGCAGCATGGTCTCCATGCGCGTGTGCGACCCGATGCTGGTCGCGCTCTCCCTCGAATACCGCATCACCACCGGCGACGCTTCGGCCGTGATCGCGTCGTTCGCCGTGGCCTATGGCGTGCTGCAGCTCGTGTATGGCCCGCTGGGCGACCGGGTGGGCAAGCTGCGCGTGATCATCGGCGCCACGGCGGCCTGCGCCCTGTTCAGCGCGATGACGGCGCTGGCGCCCCGGTTCCCGCTGCTGGTGGCGGCGCGCGCGGCCATGGGCGCGGCGGCGGCCGGGATCATCCCGCTGTCGATGGCCTGGATCGGCGACCAGGTGCCCTACGAGCAGCGGCAGGAGACCCTGGCGCGCCTCATGGTGGCCACCGTCACCGGGATGATGGCGGGCCAGTGGTTCGGCGGCTTCGCCACCGAGACGCTGGGCTGGCGCAGCGCGCTGGCCGCGCTGGCGGTGCTGTTCGCCGCCGCGGCGGCCCTGCTGCTGCGCCATGCCCGCGCCGCCGGCGCGCTGCGCACGCCGGTGGACGATGGGGCCGCGCCGTTCTCGCTGGCCGCGTACCTGGCGGGCACCCTGGCCCTGCTGCGCCTGCCGCGCGTGCGCTGGGTGCTGTGCGTGGTGGCCATCGAGGGGGCGCTGGCGTTCGGCACGCTGGCTTTCGTGCCCGCGCGCATGGTGGACGGCTTCGGACTGTCGGCCTCGGCGGCGGGCGGCGTGATGGTGTTGTACGGCGTGGGCGGGCTGGTCTACAGCGTGTTCGCGCGGCGCTGGCTGGCGCTGCTGGGGGAGCAAGGGCTCGCGCTGGCGGGCGCAGTCCTCATCGCCGCCGGCATGCTCGCGCTGGCCTGGGCGCCGGCCGTGGCCTGGGCGGTGCTGGGTTGCTTTATGGCGGGCGTGGGCTTTTACATGCTGCACAACACACTGCAGGTGCAGGCCACGCAGATGGCACCGCAGGCCCGGGGCACGGCCGTCACGCTGTTCGCGTGCCTGCTCTTCCTGGGGCAGTCCACCGGCGTGCTGGTCGTGGCCTTCAGCGTGGACCGGGGCTGGCTGCCGCCGGTGTTCTCGGCGGCAGCGCTGGGCATCCTGGTGCTGGGTTTCCTGGTCTCGCGCCGGGTGCAGGCGCGCGGGGCAGCGGCCGCGGGCGTGTGAGAGACAGGGGTGTTTCACCTGTAGACTCCGTCAGCCACACCGCCCAAGGAAAGGACCCCGGGCCGCGCGCCCTTCGCCATGACCGAATCCTTGCCCGCACCACTGCCTGACTTTCCCCGGGCCCAGAGCGCCATGAGCGACAGGATCCGGCGCTTCGACTGGGCGAACCACCCCCTCGGGCCCATCGCGGGCTGGCCGCATGCGCTGCGGTTGACGGTGGAGATGGTGCTGGCCTCGCACTTCCCCAAATGCCTGGTGTGGGGCGAGGGGCTCATCACCTTCCACAACGACGCGTTCCGCGCCATCCTGGGCCACAAGCCCGACGCGCTGGGGCGGCCGTTCGACGAGGTGTGGGCGGAGGCCTGGCCCGTGATCGGCCCCATCGCACGGCGGGCGTTCGCCGGCGAATCCACCTTCGTCGAAGATTTCCCGCTCACCATCAACCGCAACGGCTACGCGGAGCAGGCCTACTTCACCTTCTGCTACAGCCCGGTGCGCGACGAGAGCGGCGCCGTGGTGGCCATGATGGACACGGTGATCGAGACCACCGGCAAGGTGACCGCCGAGCTGCGCCTGCGCGAGGCGGCGGCGTCGCTGGAGCAGCAGGTGGCCGAGCGCACGGCCGACCGCAACCGCCTGTGGCTGCGGTCGGACGCGCTGCTGATGGTGGCGCGCTTCGACGGCCAGATCGTGGCCGTGAACCCCGCCTGGACGGCGGTGCTGGGATGGTCCGAGCAGGAGACGGTGGGGCGCCCCATACAGGACTTCGCCCACCCCGGCGACCGGGCCACGGTGCAGGAGGAGCTGGCCTCCCTGCAGCGCGGCTCGCTCAAGCGGCAGGGCACGCTGCGCTACCGCCACCGCGACGGCTCCGACCGCTGGGTGGCCTGGACGGCGGCGCCGGCCGACGGCTTCATCCAGGCCGTGGGCCGCGACGTGACCGAGGAGCGCGCCCAGGCCGAGGCCCTGCGCAGCGCCGAGGAGCAGCTGCGCCAGAGCCAGAAGATGGAGGCGCTGGGCCAGCTCACGGGCGGCATTGCGCACGACCTGAACAACATGCTGCAGGGCATCGTGCTGCCGCTGCAGATCATCCGCCAGCGCATCGCGCAGGGCCGGCAGGACGAGGCGGACAAGTACATCGAGTCGGGCCTGGCCGCCGCCAAGCGCGCGGCCTCGCTCACGCAGCGCCTGCTGGCGTTCTCGCGCCGCCAGCCGCTGGACTCGCGCGCCGTGGACCTGGCCGTGTCGCTCCGGGGGCTGGAGCCCATGCTGCGCAGCACCTGTGGCGAGAACATCGCGCTGCAGTTCGCGCTGCCGCCCGACCTGTGGCCCGCCCTCACGGACGCGCACCAGTTCGAGAGCGCCATCCTCAACCTCGCCATCAACGGCCGCGACGCCATGCCGCGCGGCGGCACGCTGTGCATCGCCGCCGCCAACGTGCAGGCGGAACCCGGGGGGGCGCTTGCCGTGCCCGGCCTGGACGCCGGCGACTACGTGTGCGTGAAGGTGAGCGACACCGGCACCGGCATGCCAGCCAGCGTGATCGCGCGTGCCTTCGACCCCTTCTTCACCACCAAGCCGCTGGGCCAGGGCACGGGCCTGGGCCTGTCGATGATCTACGGCTTCATGCGCCAGTCGGGCGGCATCGCCCTGCTGGAGAGCACGGAGGGGCAGGGCACCTGCGTGTCGCTGTACTTCCGGCGCTCGGAGTTCGCCGCCGAACAGGCCGGCGCCGAGCCGGCCGTGCCGCTCAGCGGCCCGCGCCGGCCCGATTCGGCCCTGGTGGTGGAAGACGACGACACCGTGCGCGCGCTGGCCGTGGAAATGCTGCGCGACCACGGCTTCCACGTGATGGAGGCGGCCTCGGGCGGCGCGGCCATGGCGCTGCTGTCGGGCGCGGTGCACTTCGACCTGCTGGTGTCCGACGTGGGCCTGCCCGGCCCCAACGGCCGCCAGGTGGCCGACTACGCGCGCGAGAAGTTTCCGGGCATCCGCGTGATCCTCATGACGGGCTACGCCGAGCAGGCGGCCATGAGCCCGCAGTTCCTGGGCACGCAGATGGAACTGCTGGTCAAGCCCTTCGACGCCCAGGCGCTGGCCGCCAAGCTGCACCAGGTGATGGGCCCCAAAAAAATATGAGCCAAATCGGCCTCCAGCGCTTACTGGAAAAGCGCTGGCAGCTACTGTTTTCATAGTTTCTTTGCAGGCAGGTAGCACGCTTTTTATAAGCGTTGCGTCTAACCAATCGATTTCTTGATCGTTTGCGTTCTTATCCATCGCCGATACAGTTCCGCCTCTTTTTCTCTGTAGCGGGCCGCCACACGCGGCCCGGTTTGTTTTTTTCATGATCGACTTACGGGGTATCACCCAGACCTACCAGGGCCCACAAGGCCCGGTCGAGGCCTTGCGCGGCATCGACCTGCACATCACGCCGGGCGAAGTGTTCGGCATCATCGGCAAGAGCGGCGCCGGCAAGAGCTCGCTGGTGCGCGTCATCAACCTGCTCAACCGGCCCACGACGGGCCAGGTCATCGTGGGCGGGCGCGACCTCACGCAACTGAACGACGCCGAGCTGCGCACGGCGCGGCGCGACATCGGCATGGTGTTCCAGCACTTCAACCTGCTGTCGTCGCGCACGGTGTTCGACAACGCCGCGCTGCCGCTGGAACTGGCGGGCATGGACAAGGCCGCCATCCGCGAGCGCGTGAACCCGCTGCTGGAACTGGTGGGCCTGTCGGCCCTGGCGGACCGCTACCCCGCGCAGATCAGCGGCGGGCAGAAGCAGCGCGTGGGTATCGCGCGGGCGCTGGCCAGCCGGCCCAAGGTGCTGCTCAGCGACGAGGCCACCTCGGCGCTGGACCCGGAGACCACGCGCTCCATCCTGGACCTGCTGCGGCAGGTGAACCGCGAGCTGGGCCTCACGGTGGTGCTCATCACGCACCAGATGCAGGTCATCAAGCAGGTGGCCGACCGCGTGGCCGTGATCGAGGCCGGGCGCATCGTGGAGCAGGGCCGCGTGATCGACGTGTTCACCCGGCCGCAGCAGGCCATCACCCGCAGCCTGATCGACGAGATCCTGCCGCAGGAGCTGCCCGCCAGCGTGCTGGACCACGTGCGCAAGCTCGCGGGGCAGCTGAACCCGGCCCATGCGGGCCAGCTGCTGCGCCTGTCCTACGCGGGCGACAGCGCCTACCAGCCCATCCTGTCGCAGCTGATCCGCGAATTCGGCGTGGACATGAGCATCCTGCACGGCCAGGTGGACGAGATCCAGGACGAGACCTTCGGCTCATTGGCCGTCTATGCCAGTGGCCCGGCCGACCGCCTCGCGGGTGCCGTGTCGCACTTGCGTGCGGGCGGCGTCGAGGTGCAGGAAGTCGCCGTTGCCGCAGAGGAGGAAAGCCATGTTTGACCACTTCACCCTCGCCATGCTGGACCTGTTCGCCACGTCGCTGTGGGAGACGCTCGTCATGGTAGGCATCTCCGGCGTGGTGGGCGGCCTGCTGGGCGTGCCGCTGGGCGTGTTCCTGCGCCTCACGGACCACGGCGGCGTGCTGGAGAACGGGCCGGCCAACAAGCTCGTGGGCTGGCTGGTGAACGCCGTGCGCTCCACGCCGTTCATCATCCTGCTGGTGGCCATCATCCCGTTCACGCGCTTCATCACGGGCTCGTCCATCGGCACGGCCGCCGCCGTGGTGCCGTTGACCATCGCGGCCGCACCCTTCGTGGCGCGCTTGGTGGAAGCCGCGCTGCGCGAGGTGGACCACGGCCTCGTTGAAGCCGCCCAGGCCATGGGCGCCACCACCAGCCAGATCGTGTGGAAGGTGCTGCTGCCCGAGGCGCTGCCCGGCATCGTGGCGGGGCTGACCATCACCTTCGTGAGCCTCACCGGCTACTCGGCCATGGCCGGGGCCATTGGCGGCGGCGGCCTGGGCGACCTCGGCATCCGCTACGGCTACCAGCGCTTCCTGCCCGAGATCATGCTGGCGGTGGTGCTGGTGCTGATCTTCTTCGTGCAGGCGGTGCAGAGCCTGGGTGACTGGGCGGTGCGGCGGCTCAGCCACCGCTGATCCTGATCGTCAGCGCGGCACCCGGTAGTGGTAGCCGTAGGCGGGACGAAAGCCCAGCCCTTCGTACAGCCGCAGGGCCGCCTCGTTCTGCGTGCGCACCTGCAGGTAGGCCGAGGTGGCGCCCGCTTCACAGCCCCAGTGCAGCAGCGCCTGCACCAGCGCCCGCCCGCGCCCGCTGCCCCGGTGCTCGGACGCCACGGCAATGTCGTACAGCCCCACGGCGCCGCGCTCCAGCACCGCCAGTCCAAAGCCCACGGCGTAGCCCCGCTCGTCCTGCAGCACCGCGAACGCCGTGGGCTGCGTGATGGCCTGCACCATGGCATGGTGCAGCGCGCGGTGGTGCGCCGCCACGCCGTTGGCGGCGGCAAAGCCGTCGAGCCAGGCGGTGGTGGGCGTGGGCATGACGATGGCCGCGGCATCGGGCGGCGCCACGCCGGCCAGCGGCCGGTGCAGCACCAGCGACGGGTCGAAATGCACGTAGCCCGCATCCGCCAGCGCCTGGTCCGCCCCGGGCGGCGCCAGCGGCGACAGACGGAAGATGGCGGGCAGCCCGTGCCGCGCATACAGCGCAGCAGCGGCCTCGCGCACGCCGTCGAACGGCGCGCCGGGCTCCAGCGCATTGACCGAGTTGGCGCGCTTGGTGAATCCGCCCGAGAGGCGGAACACCCAGCCCTGGTGGAAGACGGTCTGGTGGGCGGGCCAGGCGTTGAAGGCGCGCTCCTCCAGTGCGCGGATGGCGTGGATGGGCAGGGTGTCGGTCATGGCCGCGTTATAACCGGGGCACCATGAAGAAGCAGAACCTTCTTGCCTGCGCCCTGGCCCTGTGGGCCTGCGCCGCCGCCAGCGCCGACTGGACGCTCTCCGAAGACGGCGCCACCGTGATCGACACCCGCGCCGGGCTGGCCTGGCCGCGCTGCGTGGAGGGCATGCGGTGGAGCGGCAAGACCTGCACCGGCCAGCCGCGCCTGCTCGACCGGGCCGAGGCCACGGCCCTGGCCACCGGGCGCTGGAAGGCCGAGGGCGTGGACTGGCGCCTGCCGCGCGTGCCCGAGCTGCAGCGGCTCATCGACAAATCCACCAGCCCGCCGGGCCTGAACCCGGCCCTGTTCCCTGCCGCGCCGGGCGGCTGGCACTGGTCGGCCACGGCCAACGTGAGCGGGCGGGGCGGCAACCCCTACAACTACGGCACCGTCATGCAGGGCCAGGGCGGGGCCGGGCAGGCGGCGATGATCAACGGCTGGGCCGTGAACCTGTCCACCGGCGAGGCGAGCGGCGACACGGCGCGCAGCAGCCGGCTGCCGGTGCGGCTGGTGCGATCCCACATACTGCAGACCACCCCACGTTCTGAAAAGCCATGACCCCTTCCTTCCACCCCCTCGATCCCGACCTGTTCGCCCGCGCCCAGCCCCTGCTGGACGACGAATGGCTGGCGCGCGACCCCGACCTCGCGCCCGTGCTGCCCACCGTGCTGGCGCGCGGCGTGGGGCAGGACTGGCACAAGGCCGGCACCTTCCGCCACCATTTGGTGGGCGTGGCGCGCTCGCTCACGGTGTGGCGGCAGCCGCGCGACGTGCGCCTGCTGGGCCTGCTGCACAGCGTGTACGGCAATGCGTTCGTGGACCTGGTGAAGTTCGACCCGGCCAAGGAGCGGGCGCGCGTGCGCGAGATCGCGAGCGAATCGGCCGAGCAGCTGGTGTACCTGTTCTGCACCCAGTCGCGTACGCAGTTCGTGCAGCGCGTGCTGGCGGGGCAGTTGGAGTCCGACGGCAGCCTGGCCCTGGAGAAAGACGGCCAGCGCCACGTGCTCACGCCCTACGAGGTGGCGGCGTTCATCATCGTGAGCATGGCCGACACCATCGAGCAGTGGTTCAGCTGGCAGGACGACATCTTCTCGCGCTTCCCCGCCGTGCAGCACCGCCTGCAGCCCGTGCACTGGGCCGCGTCGCTGTGGCCCGGCCCCATGCGGCCCAGCGGGCGCATGGTCACGCAGATCAACGCGCTGGGGCTGGCGCTGCAGCACCCGGGCCTCAAGGGCCTGCTGCCCATGCCGCCCGTGTTCGCCGACTGCACGCAGCCGCTGGCGGCGGCGGACGAGGCGGCGGCCACGTCGCTCTACTGGTCGGTGATCCAGCAGGACCAGCCGCTGGTGGACCTGGACGTGGCCACCGGCCTGCTGGAGAGCGCCGTGCGCCACAACCCCTGGGTGGGCGAGCCGCAGATGGTGCTGGCCCAGCTCTACCTGTCCGCCGGCCGCAAGGCCGACGCCCGGGCCGCCGCCGCGAGCGCGCTGCAGGTCTTCAGCGCCTGGGGCAATTCCTGGGACAAGCGTGTGCAGTGGGACGCTTGGGTCGCCTGGACGCGCATCCTGCTGCAGGGCGCGACGGTGGACGGCACCTGGCCCGAGCGGCTGGACAAGCTCAACAACGTGGCGCTGCGGTCCTGATCTTTTTTTAGACGGATAGGTTGTAAGAACATAAAAACCTATTCGTTCCCGTTTTATCGGGAAAACCCTAGGATGCGAAACATCTCTTAACGAAAGGTGTTTCCCGTGAACAAGCGCTCGCTGCTGCAAACCACAATCGCCCTGGCCCTGGCCGCCGGTTTTTCCACCGGCGCGCTGGCGCAGGACAAGCCCCTGAAGGTGGGCGTGACGGGTGGCCCCCATGCGCAGATCTTCGAGCAGGTGAAGAAGGTCGCCGAGAAGGACGGCCTCAAGATCCAGATCGTCGAGTTCAGCGACTACGTGCAGCCCAACGCCGCGCTGGCCGCCGGCGACCTGGATGCCAACAGC
>Ga0222423_1000802_pt1 | contig 17587 bp, 17 predicted proteins | sample 3A0metagenome_FD_182472 | JGI IMG/M metagenome (GOLD analysis project Ga0222423, IMG submission 182472) | Enriched microbial communities from leaf-cutter ant dump, University of Wisconsin, Madison, United States - 3A0 (version 2) | ecosystem: Environmental > Terrestrial > Nest > Insects nest >...
AAGGCACCCGTGCACGTGCTCGTGGTGCCGCGCGAGCACTACGGGGACGTCACGCAGCTCGCGAGCGGCGACCCCGCGCTGCTCGGGCACGTGGTCGCCCTCGCCGAGGAGGTCGCGGCGCAAGAGGCCAACGGGCAGTTCCGCCTCATCTTCAACACGGGCCCGCACGCGGGGCAGTCCGTGTTCCACGTGCACGGTCACGTGATCGCGGGACCCGATCCGCTCGGTTGGAGCCCCGCCTGACATGACACAGCCTGCGATGCAGGGTCCGGCGCCGTCCTCGAGGGTCGAGCACCGCATCTCCGTACCGAGCCACGTGCCGATGGTGAGCCTGCTCGGCACCCGGGACGAGGTGCTTCGCGCGATCGAGGAGGCCTTCCCGGCCCTCGACTTCCACGTGCGCGGCAACGAGATCACCGTGTCCGGCCCCTCGGGCGAGGTGTCTCTCGCCGAGCAGCTCCTCGACGCGCTCGCGGAGGTCGCGGTCCGGGGCACACCCCTCACGGCCGACGTCGTCGAGCGCTCGGTCGCGATGCTGTCCCAGGCCGCGCCCGCGAGCCCCGTGGACGTGCTGACCTTCGACATCCTCTCCAGCCGCGGGCGCACGATCCGCGCCAAGACCGCGGGGCAGAAGGAGTACGTCGAGGCGATCGACCGCCACACCGTGACGTTCGGGATCGGTCCGGCGGGCACGGGCAAGACGTACCTCGCGATGGCCAAGGCGGTCCAGGCGCTCGAGTCCCGCAAGGTCAACCGCATCGTGCTGACGCGCCCCGCCGTCGAGGCCGGCGAGAAGCTCGGCTTCCTGCCCGGGTCCCTGAGCGAGAAGATCGACCCGTACCTGCGGCCGCTGTACGACGCGCTGCACGACATGGTGGACCCCGAGTCCATCCCGCGGCTGCTCGAGGCCGGCACGGTCGAGGTGGCGCCTCTCGCGTACATGCGCGGGCGCACGCTCAACGACTCGTTCATCATCCTCGACGAGGCGCAGAACACCTCGACGGAGCAGATGAAGATGTTCCTCACGCGCCTGGGCTTCGGTTCGAAGGTCGTCGTGACCGGTGACGTGACCCAGACGGACCTGCCCGGGGGCATGGTCTCGGGGCTGCGCGCCGTCCAGGACATCCTCGCCGACGTGGACGACGTCGCGTTCTGCCGCCTCACCTCGGCCGACGTGGTGCGCCACCGGCTCGTGAGCGACATCATCGACGCGTACGCCCGGTGGGACGTGGTGAGCGGACCCCGGCGAGCACCCCGGGACGACAGACCCAGCAGACGAGGAGCGCGGTGAGCGTCGAGGTCAACAACGAGTCCGGTCACGAGGTCGACGAGGCCGAGTTCGCGGCCCTGGGTCGCTTCGTCATCGACGCGATGTTCGTGCACCCCATGGCGGAGCTCTCGATCCAGCTGGTCGACACCGAGGTCATGACGGACCTGCACGTGCGCTACCTCGACGAGCCGGGCCCTACGGACGTCATGAGCTTCCCGATGGACGAGCTGCGCCCCGGCCGCGAGGGCGCCACGAGCGAGCCGGGCATGCTCGGCGACGTCGTGCTGTGCCCCGAGGTGGCCGCCGCCCAGGCCAAGGCCGCGGGCCACTCCACCACCGAGGAGCTGTTGCTCCTGACCGTGCACGGCATCCTCCACCTGCTCGGCTACGACCACGCCGAGCCGGAGGAGGAGAAGGAGATGTTCGCGCTGCAGCGCCAGCTCCTCCTCACCTTCCTCGCGGGCCGATGACCCCCCCGGACGGCCTGCTGCTCGCGCTCGCGGGCGTCATGCTCGCCGTGTCCGCGCTGCTCGGCCTCGGCGAGGGCGCGTTGCGTCGCGTCTCGCGGACCGAGGTGGTCGAGGCGGAGGCCGCGGGCAAGCCGTGGGCCTCCGGTGCGCTGACGCTCGTGGACCACGAGACGGGGGCGCTCGCCGGGCTCGCCGTGACCCGGCTGCTCGCGGAGATCGTCGTGGTGGCGTCCTTGACGTTGCTGCTCGCGGGCACGGGCCTCGCGTGGTGGCTCGTGGTGCTCGCCGTCGTCGTCCTCGCGGGCCTCGCCGGGCTCCTCGTGCGCGTGGGTCCGCGCCGCACGGGCGCGCGGCACGCGCTCTCGGTGCTCGCGCTGACCTCGACCCTGCTGCTCGCCGTGCGGCCCGTGGGGCGCCTGCTGCCCGCCCCGGAGCCGGAGGCGGCGCTCGAGGACATCGTCGAGCTCGTCGAGGAGTCCGAGGACTTCGAGGCGGCCGAGGGCGAGCTCGTGCGCTCCGTCCTCGAGCTCGGGGACACGATCACGCGCGAGGTCATGGTGCCGCGCACGGAGATGATCACCGTCGACGCCGAGACCCCGCTGCGCAAGGCCCTCGCGCTGTTCCTGCGCTCGGGGTTCTCGCGCGTGCCCGTGATCGGCGAGTCGGTCGACGACCTCCTGGGGGTCCTGTTCCTCAAGGACGTGGTGCGCCGCCTGCACACGCAGCCCGGGTCCGACGACGACCTGGCCCGCTCGCTCATGCGCCCGGCGGTGTTCGTGCCCGAGTCCAAGCACGTGGACGACCTGTTGCGGGACATGCAGCGAGGTTCCTCGCACATCGCGCTCGTCGTGGACGAGTACGGGGGCATCGCGGGGCTCGTGACGATCGAGGACGCCCTCGAGGAGATCGTGGGCGAGCTCACGGACGAGCACGACCGCCGCGAGGCTCAGGTCGAGGACCTCGGCGACGGCGTGTTCCGCGTCCCCGCGCGGCTCGCGCTCGACGAGCTCGGGGACCTGTTCGGCATCGAGATCGACGACGACGACGTCGACTCCGCGGGCGGTCTGCTCGCCAAGGCGCTCGGCAAGGTGCCGCTCGCGGGGTCCTCGGCCACGGTGGGGCCCCTGCTCCTCGAGGGCGAGCGGGTCGAGGGTCGCCGCAAGCAGCTCGCGACCGTGCTGGTGCGGGTCGCCCCGATCGAGGAGGACGAGTGAGCGACGAGTTCCGGTCAGGTTTCGCGTGCCTCGTGGGGCGCCCCAACGCGGGCAAGTCCACGCTGACCAACGCGCTCGTGGGCACCAAGGTCGCGATCACCTCGGGCCGCCCGCAGACCACGCGCCACACGATCCGCGGGATCGTGCACCGGCCCGACGCACAGCTCGTGCTCGTCGACACGCCCGGGCTGCACCGCCCGCGCACGCTCCTGGGGGACCACCTCAACTCCCTCGTGCGCTCGACGCTCACCGAGGTGGACGTGGTCGCGTTCTGCGTCCCGGCGGACGAGAAGGTGGGCCCGGGGGACAGGTACATCGCCCGGGACCTCGAGGTGCTCTCGGGCCGCACGCCCGTCGTGGCGGTCGTCACGAAGACGGACCGGGTGCCCCGCCAGCGCGTCATGGAGCAGCTGCTCGCCGTGTCCGAGCTGGGGGACTGGGCGGACGTGGTCCCGACGTCGGCCACGGACGGCTTCCAGGTGGGAACGCTCGCCGACGTGCTCGTGAAGCACCTGCCCGCCGGGCCCGCGCTGTACCCGGACGGGGAGCTCACGGACGAGCCCGAGGCCGTCATGGTGGCCGAGCTCGTGCGCGAGGCGGCCCTCGAGGGCGTGCGCGACGAGCTGCCCCACTCGCTCGCCGTCGTGGTGGACGAGATCACCCCGCGCGAGGGCACCGAGCTGCTCGACGTGCGCGTGGACCTGTACGTCGAACGGGACTCGCAGAAGGCCATCGTCATCGGCAAGGGCGGCTCGCGCCTGCGTGACGTGGGGACGCGGGCGCGCGCGGGCATCGAGGCGCTCCTGGGCCAGCGCGTCTACCTCGACCTGCACGTGCGCGTCGCGAAGGACTGGCAGCGCGACCCCAAGAAGCTCGGTCGCCTCGGCTTCACCGACCGGTAGTCGCCCGGCTCTCGTAGGATGCGCGGGTGCTGTTCCGCATCGCCGCCACGAGTGCCGTGGGTGCCGTCGTGCTCGCCGTGCTCGGTGCCGTCACGGGCCCGGACTGGCAGCCCCAGCCGCTGACCGAGCCGCTCGAGATCGAGACGCCGTCCACCGCAGTGGGTGGCGCGCCCGAACGGCTGCCCGGCCAGTACGAGGTGTCGAGCTCGGTCGTGCCCGTCGCGCTGGACGGCGTGCAGGTCGCCGCGCGGCTCATCGTGCCGGTCGACGCACCCGAGCCCGTCCCCGGGGTCGTGTTCGTGCACGGTGCCGGCACGGGACTCTTCGAGGAGGCCTTCGTGGACCAGGCGCGCGAGCTCGCCACGGCGGGCATCGCGACGCTCGTGCCGGACAAGCGCCTCGACACGTACTCGACGCGCCACCGCAACTACGTCGACATGGCCGCGGACTACCAGTTCTCCGTCGACCTGTTGCGCGCCACGGACGGTGTGGACCCCGCTCGCGTGGGGATCTACGCGGAGTCCGAGGGGGGCTGGGTCGCGCCCGTGATGGCCGCGCAGGACCCCGCCACGGCGTTCGTGATCCTCGCGTCCGCACCCGTGGTCCCGCCCCGTCAGCAGGCCGCGTTCGCCGTCGACTCCTACCTGCGCAACACGGGCGTCCCGCTCTCGGTGTTCCGGGCGATCCCGCGCGCCGTCGGCATGCAGTTCCCGGGCGGAGGCTTCGAGTACGCGGACTTCGACGTCCGCCCGTGGCAGGAGCGCACGACGCAGCCCGTCTTCATGGCCTACGGCACCGACGACCCGTCGATGCCCGTGGTCCAGGGCGCTCAGCAGGTCATCGCGGACGTCGCGGTCGCGGGCAACGACCAGGTCACGGTGCGCTACTACGAGGGCGCCAACCACGGCATCAAGGTCGACGGAGCCCTCGCGGACGGCTTCGTCCGGGACCTCGCGACGTGGGTGCACGGGCTGCCCGCGACGGCCACCGCACCGCCGCGCGTCGCGGGAGCGGAGCCCGTCCAGACGTTCCTCGCCGAGCCGGTGCCCCAGCCGCGGTGGTTCGGCGACGGCGACCTCGTGCTCGGCGTCGTGATCGCGGGGGCGGGACTGCTCATGCTCGCCCCCCTCGTCTTCCTCGGCGGCTCCCTCGCCCGCCGCAAGGTCCGCCTCGCGCAGGGCCTCGCGTGGCCGCTCGGCCTGTTCGGCGCGGCCTGCCTCGCCACCGTGGTGCTCCTCGTGTGGTACCTCGTGGCGATCGCCCGGCTCGCGCTCGAGTACGAGCGCAACGCCCTCGTGGTGCAGGGCGGTTGGCTCGCCGTGCGCCTCGTCGGGCTCGCCACGGTGGTCGCGCTCGCCGTGCTCGTCGAACGCTGGCGCGTGGTGCGCACCGAGCCCGGCGGCGCGCTCGCGGCGGGCCGGATCGGCTACGTCGGGGTGTGGACGCTCCTCGCCGGCGCCGCCCTGCTGCTCGTCTCTCTCGCGTACTGGGGTGTGTTCCAGCTCGGCATCTAGCTAGCCTGGACAGATGGGCGCGACGGTGCGCAAGGCGAGCGTCGGTTTCCGGGGTCGAGGTGCGCACCGGCCTCGAGCGGCCCGGTGGCCCGTTAGCCTGCGTGCCATGGCAGCGAGCGCCCGCAAGGCCGCGGTCGAGCTCGTCGAGGGCGCAGAGCTCGACCTCGACGAACCGTTCGCGCCCGTAGCACCCCTGCCGTCGCGGTCGTGGTGGGATCGCCTCGTGCGGGGGTGGCCGATCGCGCTCGTCGCGGTGGCCCTCGTGGGGGTGTTCGTCCTCGTCCAGGTGCGCGAGTCGTCGCGGACCGAGGCGCGGCTCGAGGCGCTGCGCGCGCAGCTCGGGTACCTCGAGGGCATCGGGCCCCAGATGGGTGTGCTGTGGTCCGTCGACATGGAGCCGGACGAGCATCTCGTGGGATCGACCGAGGACCTCGCGTTCATGACCGGCGACGACGGCGTCTTTCGGGTGGTCGACCTCACGACGGGTGCCGAGCGGTGGCGCGTCGACCCGGAGCTCGGCTTCCAGACCTACTGCGCGGGGAGCGCCGAGGGCCCCGACGGGAGCACGCAGGTCTCGTGCGAGCGGTACCCGGCCGGTGGCATCGAGGGCGCGGACCGCTCGGGGTACTCGATCGAGCGTCGTGACGCCATGACCGGCGAGGTCCTCGAGGTGCGCGAGCTGGGGGATCACCGGTACCTCGCCTGGTGGGGATCAGGGGTGCTGGTCCTCGACGCGGGGGGCGCCGGGCTCGAGCTGCGCAGGGAAGGGCTCGACGGCGTCGTGCAGTGGCGCCTGCCCGTCGCGGGCGACCCCGGCTCGGTGGCTGCCTGGGTGGACTCGGTGAACGACGTCGCCGTCGTGCACGCCGGCCGGCACCTCGTGGTGGACCGCGACGGGTCCGTCGTGCTGGACGTCCCGGAGCAGGCTGACCTCGGCGCCACGGGCAGTGAGTGGCTGGTGCCCCGACGTGACGGAACCTTCGTGCGGACCAGCTACGTCGACGGCGGGGAGCGGGTCGAGGTGCTCGACAGCCATGGCGCCCACAGCTTCTCGGCACGCGGGTACGTGGCGGCGCCCCTGGTGGACGACGCGACGGTGCCCGGCCTCGTGGTCGTGCACGAGCCGTGGGGCATCGCCGTATGGGACGTGGCCACCGGGGAGACCGTGGTGGAGCTCGACGGCGCCGAGCACGGCGACACCCTCCTGCTCCACGGCGCCCTCGTCTACCAGGTGGAGGGGGAGCTACGGGCCGTGGACGTCCGCACGGGCGAGGAGCGCTGGCACACCCGTCTCGACGCACCCTCGCTGCTCGGCTCCGACGGGGACGTGGTGCTCTACGCGCATCCCGGGGACCCCCGTGAGCTCAGGGCGATCTCGGCGCGCACCGGCGCCCTCGCGTGGACCTACCCGGTGGGCGACGCGACGTTCCCGATGGTCCACTCCGGCTCTCTGCTGATCTACGACGGGCAGGCCCTGGTCCGCCTCGGGACGAGGGGGTCGTCGGCGTGACGGGTCGAGGGCGCAAGGCCGAGGTCGAGCTCGTCGAGCTCGACGGGCTCGACGACCCGGAGCTGGACGCCGGGACGAGCGAGCCGCAGGACGAGGCCCCCGCGGGGTCCCCGTGGCGCCGTGTCCGCAGGGCGTGGCCGGTCGCGCTGCTCGCCGTCGTCGTCGCCGGTGCGTATCTCGTGAAGGGGGCGCGCGAGCAGGCCGCGGCCGCCGCACGGCACGAGCTCCTCGCGGGGCAGGAGGCCTACGTCCCGGACCTGGGGCGCGAGCCGGAGATCTTGTGGCGCGTCGACGCTCCCGGCTCCTGGGTGTCGCCCGTCGGCGCGGACGATGTCGTGCTGTACCAGCCGGGCGAGGGCCCTTTGGACGCGGTGGCGGTGGCCGTGGACCGAACCACGGGCGCCGAGCTGTGGCGCACGGAGCACGAAGGGGGAACCAGCGTGTTCTGCGGGCTCCCGCGCGAGTCCTTCGCGCCCGCCGCCGGTACGGTCGCGTGCGTCGAGCAACGCTTCGGACCAGAAGGCGATACCGCGGTCCTCATGCTGCAGGAGCGCGACGTCCGGACGGGCGAGGTGCGCTCCTCGCGCGACGTGCCGAGCGTGGGGTGGGGCGTCGCGCCGTGGCGCTCAGATCTCTTGCGGGTGGATTCGACGGCATCGGGGATGTCGCTGCGGCTCGAGGACGCGCAGGGAGCCACGGTGTGGACGCTGCCCTTGCTCGACGGAGCCCCCGTGCCCGACACCTGGGTGAGCCTGGAGGTGTGGGAGGACCGCGCGGTGGTGTCGGCCGGTGATCGGGCGCTCGTGGTCGAGCACGACGGCTCGATCGTGGTCGAGGTGACGACCGCGGCGTGGGGCCAGGCGGCGGCCCGGTCGGTCCCCGAGGGAGGGCAGCCGGGGATCTTCGTGCGCCCCCTCGTCGAGGGCGGCTACGTCTTCTACCTAGGGAGCGGGACCTACCCCGAGCGGCTCGTCGTCGACGCGGACGGCCAGGCGATCTACGAGGTGACGGGTGAGCCGCAGCCGATCGGGCTCGACGACGGTTCGGCCGGGCAGCTCTCGGCCTGGAACGTCGACGGCGGCGGCCTCGACCTGCTCCACCGGAGCACGGGCGAGCTCGTGCGCCACCTCGACCGGTGGCAGTACGGCGCCGTGTATCTCCTCGACGGCAGGGCCGTGCTCGGCGGCGGGGGCAGGCTGCGGGCCGTCGACCTCACGACGGGGGAGGACGCGTGGAGCGAGATCAGCGGCGGAGACCTCGTGGCGAGCGACGGCGTCGTCGTCGTCGTGCAGGAACGCAACGTCGAGCGCTCGTGGCTGCGCGCCCTCGACCTCGGCTCCGGTCGGGAGGTGTGGAGGCTCGACCTGGTGAGCCCGGAGGCCGTCGCGTTCGCGATCGACGGAGCGCTCTACGTGCACGACGACGGACAGTTCTCCAGGCTCGGCCGGTGAACGCGCTACGATGACCCCCATGCGTGCGTCGCTCCTCCTTCGTCGCCGCGGCGAGGCCTCGTAGGGCCGCCCCTCGTCGCGGTGGTTGGTGTGCCGGCCTCCAGCCCAGACGAGACGTGAAGGACACACCATGAGCACCACGAGCTACGACCCGGCCGCTACCCCCCAGCAGCCCTCCGGCATGCCGGTCCACAAGTACCGCCCCTTCCACGAGCAGCTCACGGTCGAGCTGCCGGACCGCACGTGGCCCACCAAGCGGATGACGACGGCGCCGCGGTGGTGCGCCGTCGACCTGCGTGACGGCAACCAGGCGCTCATCGAGCCGATGGACCCGCAGCGCAAGCTGCGCATGTTCGAGCTCCTCGTGCAGATGGGCTACAAGGAGATCGAGGTCGGGTTCCCCTCCGCCTCGCAGACCGACTTCGACTTCGTGCGGATGCTCATCGAGGAGGACCGCATCCCCGACGACGTCGTGATCCAGGTCCTGACGCAGGCGCGCGAGCACCTCATCGAGCGCACCTACGAGGCGATCCGTGGTGCGAAGCGCGCGATCGTGCACCTGTACAACTCCACGTCGGTGCTGCAGCGCGAGGTCGTCTTCCGTTCCGACGAGGACGGCATCCTCGACATCGCCGTGAGCGGTGCGCACCTGTGCAAGAAGTACGAGGAGACGATCCCCGGGACCGAGGTCCAGTACGAGTACTCGCCCGAGTCCTTCACGGGCACCGAGCTCGAGTACGCGGTGCGGGTGTGCAACGCCGTGATCGACGTGTTCGGTCCGACGGCGGACAACAAGGTGATCATCAACCTGCCCGCGACCGTCGAGATGGCCACCCCGAACGTGTACGCCGACGCGATCGAGTGGATGAGCCGCCACCTGCACCAGCGCGAGAACGTGGTGCTGTCGCTGCACCCGCACAACGACCGCGGCACCGCCGTGGCCGCCGCAGAGCTCGGCTACCTGGCCGGGGCGGACCGCATCGAGGGCTGCCTGTTCGGCAACGGCGAGCGCACGGGCAACGTGTGCCTCGTGACGCTCGGCATGAACCTGCTGAGCCAGGGCATCGACCCCGAGATCGACTTCTCGGACATCGACACGATCCGTCGCACGGTCGAGTACTGCAACCAGCTCCCCGTGCACGAGCGTCACCCCTATGGCGGTGACCTCGTCTTCACGGCGTTCTCGGGCTCGCACCAGGACGCGATCAAGAAGGGCCTCGAGGCGATGGACGCGAAGGCCGCGGCGGCCGGCGTCACGGTCGACGAGCTCGTGTGGGCCGTGCCGTACCTGCCGATCGACCCGCGCGACGTGGGGCGCTCCTACGAGGCCGTGATCCGCGTCAACTCCCAGTCCGGCAAGGGCGGGGTCGCCTACCTGCTCAAGACCGACCACAGCCTCGACCTGCCGCGCCGCCTGCAGATCGAGTTCTCCCGCGTGGTCCAGGAGCACAGCGACTCGACCGGCGCCGAGGTGACCTCGGACGAGCTGTGGCGCATCTTCGTGGACGAGTACCTGCCCGCGCCGCAGGACGCCCCGCTCGAGCCGTGGGGCCGCTTCGCGCTGCGCTCGACGCAGGCCTCGAGCAGCGAGGACGGCCCGGACACGCTCACGGTCGAGCTGCTCGACGGCGGCGAGCCCGTGACGCTCTACGGCGAGGGCAACGGCCCGATCGCGGCCTTCGTCGCGGCCCTCGGCTCGCACGGTGTCAAGGTGTCGGTGCTCGACTACGCCGAGCACGCGCTCTCGGAGGGCGGGGACGCGACGGCGGCGGCCTACGTCGAGTGCGCCGTCGGCGACGACGTGCTGTGGGGCGTGGGCATCGACCCTTCGATCACGACGGCCTCCCTCAAGGCGATCATCAGCGCCGTCAACCGCGCCCACCGCTGAGGCGGCCCGGCCGTCTGGGAGGATGGGCGGGTGAGTCTGTACCGGGACGAGGGCGTGGTCCTGCGCACCCACAAGCTGGGCGAGGCGGACCGCATCGTCACGCTCCTCACGCGCGAGCACGGCGTGGTCCGGGCCGTCGCGAAGGGGGTGCGGCGCACGTCCTCGAAGTTCGGCGCGCGCCTCGAGCCGTTCATGCACGTCGACGTCCAGCTCCACGAGGGACGAAGCCTCGACATCGTCACGCAGGTCGAGATGATCGGGCCGTACGCGCGCGCGATCGTGGCGGACTACGCGATGTACACCTCGGGGACGGTCATGCTCGAGACGGCCGAGCGGCTCGTCGACGAGCGCGAGGCGTCGCTCCAGCAGTACCGCCTCCTCGCGGGGGCCGTGCGCGTCCTCGCGAGCGGGGAGCACGCGTCGACGCTCGTGCTCGACTCGTACCTGTTGCGCGCGCTCGCGATCGCGGGCTGGTCGCCGAGCTTCGCCGAGTGCGCGCGCTGCGGCGCGGAAGGCCCCCACCACTCCTTCGCCGTCGCGCTCGGGGGCTCGGTGTGCTCGCGCTGCCGCCCGCCCGGTGCCGCGAGCCCCGCACCCGAGACCGTGACGCTGCTCGCGGCTCTCCTCGCGGGCGACTGGCCCGTCGCGGACGCGAGCGACGAACGCCACCGCCGCGAGGCGAGCGGCCTCGTGTCCGCCTACTCCCAGTTCCACCTCGAGCGCCGCTTGCGTTCCTTGCCGCACGTCGAGAGGGTCTAGATGCCCGTCGCCCCGCCCCCGCACCCGTCGGGCGCCCGGCCGCCCGCGATCCCGGCGGGCCGCATCCCGCGGCACGTCGCGATCGTCATGGACGGCAACGGTCGTTGGGCCAACGAGCGCGGGCTGCCGCGCACGGCCGGTCACGCGGCGGGCGAGGCGGCGCTGCTCGACGTCGTCGCGGGCGCGATCGAGCTCGGCGTCACGCACGTCAGCGCGTACGCGTTCTCGACCGAGAACTGGAAGCGATCGCCCGAGGAGGTGCGCTTCCTCATGGGCTTCAACCGAGACGTGCTGCGTCGACGTCGCGACGTCATGAAGGAGTGGGGCGTGCGCGTGCGGTGGGCGGGGCGCCGCCCCCGGCTGTGGCGTTCGGTGATCGCCGAGCTCGAGGCGGCCGAGGAGCTCACGAGGCACAACACCACGTGCACGCTGACGATGTGCGTCAACTACGGGGGACGCGCGGAGATCGCCGACGCCGCGAAGGCCATCGCGCGCGAGGTCGCCGCGGGTCGCCTCGACCCGGAGAAGGTCTCCGAGAGGACGGTCGCGCGCTTCCTCGACGAGCCGGACCTGCCGGACGTCGACATGTTCCTGCGTACGAGCGGGGAGATGCGGACCTCGAACTTCATGCCGTGGCAGGCCGCGTACGCCGAGATCGTGGTGCTCGAGGAGTACTGGCCCGACGTCGACCGCCGGGCGCTGTGGCGCGCCGCGGAGCTCTACGCGGCGCGTGACCGCCGCTACGGCGGGGCGGTCGACAGGCCAGGCGCCTCCTGACCAACGCCTGGCGCGCGGGTGTCGGACGCCGCGAGTAGCGTCCGGACCATGACACTTCGCATCGGCATGATCACCGTCAACACCACCGACCCCCGCGCGCTCGGGCAGTGGTGGCACCAGGCTCTGGGCGGCGAGTTCGCCCACGAGCTCAACGACGAGTACGTGATGCTCAACCTGAGCTCGGGTCCCGTGCTCGCATTCCAGGCGGTGCCCGACCCGACCCCGGGCACCAACCGCCTCCACCTCGACCTCGAGGCCGCCGAGGGCCAGAGGCAGGCCGAGGTCGATCGGCTCGTCGGGCTCGGTGCCACCGTCGCCGCTCGTCACGACGGGGGTGACGCGTTCGGCTGGGTGACGCTCGCGGACCCGGACGGCAACCTCTTCGACGTGGCCGGAGCTAGCGCGACGGGGGCGTGAGCTAGATCTGCAGCGCGGGGTCCTCGTCGTCGTGCACGGCCCTCGCCGCTCGACGGCGGCGCAGGACGATCACCGCCGCGACCGCGAGGGCGACGACGGCGACGGCCGCCGCGGCGAGCACCCACGGGGAGCCCGCCGCGAGCGCGAGCGCGCCGTAGAAGGCGCCGAGCCCGACGGTGCCCCACACGAAGGCCCACGCGAGGCACCCGGGGATCATCGCGACGAGGTAGCGCCAGAACGGCATGCGGCTGAGTCCCGCGGCGACGTTGACGGCGGTCTGGAAGCCGACGGTGAGGTAGGACAGCGTGACCACGGGTGCGCCCCAGCGGTGCAGCCTGTCGAGCGCGCGCGTGACGCCGGGGGACTCGATGCGCGCCTTGACCCGTTCGATCCGCACCGTCCCGGCGGCGACGCCGCGGGCGAGCCAGTAGAAGAGCTGGGTGCGTGCGAACACGATGCCGAAGAGCGCGGCGATGACCGCCGCGAACGGCAGGTCGCCGAGTCCGTAGGCGTCGACCGGGGTTTCCATGGCGCGGCCAGCCTAGCGCCGCGGCACGAGCCCTCGGCCGAGCAGCACCACGAGGTACACCGCGATCGCGAGCACGACGATCGTGGCGCCGGGCGCGAGCGGGACCCAGTACGTCACGGACAGCCCGACGAGGCACACGGCCGTGCCGAGCCCCATCGCGAGCCCCATCGTGGAGTGGAAGGACCGGGCGACGAGCTGGGCCACCGCGACGGGCACGATCATGAGCGCGCTGACGAGCAGCAGCCCGACCACGCGCATCGCGACGGTCACGGTGAGCGCGGCGACCACGGCGATCGCGACGTTGAGCGCCCGCACGGGCAGCCCCGCGGCCCGCGCGAACTCGGCGTCGTGGCTCACGGCGAACAGCGCGGGTCGCAGGCCGACGCCCACCCCGAGCAGCACGGCGCACAGCACGACGGTGAGGACCACGTCCGACGTCGAGACGGTGGAGATGGACCCGAACAGGTACCCGACGAGGTTCGCGCTCGTGCCGCCCGCGAGCCCGATGAGGAGCACGCCGCCGGCGATGCCGCCGTAGAACAGCAGGGCGAGCGCGACGTCACCACCGCCGCGCGTGCGCTCGCGCACGGTCTCGATGACGACGGCGCCCGCGATCGCGGCGATCACCGCGCCGGGGATCGCGAGGGCGTCACGCGTGACGAGGCCCATCGCAGAGCCGACGAGCCACCCGAGGGCCACGCCGGTGAGAGCGACGTGCCCGATCCCGTCGCCGAGCAAGGACAGCTTGCGCTGCACGAGGTACGTCCCGATCACGGGGGCGGCGAGCCCCACGAGGAGCGCGACGAGGAGCGCCCGCTGCATGAGCGGGTCGGTCAGCGGCTCGGTCAGCGCGGTCACGGCTCGAGCTCCAGGGTCGGTGCGGTCACGTCGTGCGCCGCCGCGCCCGCGTCGTGCGGGTGCACGTGCACGTGGCCCGGTGCGGCGTGGTGGTGCCGGGGCGCCGGGGGAGCGCCGTCGTGCACCACGTGCCCGCCGCGCAGCACCACGGCGCGGCTGACGAGGCTCGCGAGGTCCCCGAGCTCGTGCAGGACGACGACGACGGTGGTGCCCGACCCGACGAGCCGCGCGAGGGTCTTGGCGAACGCCTCCTGGCTCGGCAGGTCCACCCCGGCGACGGGCTCGTCGAGCACGAGGAGGTCCGGTTCGCGCACGAGCGCCCGCGCGATGAGGACGCGCTGCTGCTGCCCGCCCGAGAGCTCCGTCACGGGGCGGTCCGCCGCCGCGGAGAGGCCGACCGACTCGAGGGCCGCCGCCGTACGGTGCACGGCGCTGCGACCGGGGCGGAGCCGTCGTCGGCCGAGGAGCCCGGACTGGACCACCTCGCTCGCGGTCGCGACCACGCCCGAGGCGGCCGAGACGCGCTGCGGGACGTAGCCCACGCGGTCGAGGGGGGCGCGCGGCCCCAGAGGCACGCCGAACAGCTCGACCCGCCCCGAGTGGATCGGGATGATGCCCGTCACGGCACGCACGAAGGTCGACTTGCCCGAGCCGTTCGCCCCGAGGATCGCGACGACCTCGCCCGCCGAGACCTCGACGTCGACGTCGTGCAGGACCGTGTGCGCACCGAGGTCGACCCGCAGGTCCCGTGCCGCGAGGACGCTCATGCGCAGCCCAGCGCGAGGGTCAGGGCCTCGAGGTTCGCGCGCATGACGTCACGGTAGTCGGCCTCGGGGTCCACCTGCGCCTCGATCGGGTCGAGCAGCGCCGTCGCGAGGCCCAGGTCCGCGGCGAACACCTGCGCGGCCTTCGGGTTCACGAGCGACTCGGTGAAGATCGTCGTGACGTCGTGCTCGGCGATCTGCTCGCGGATCTCGCGCAGCCGCGCGGGGGACGGCTCACCCTCGGGGTCGATCCCGGACAGCCCGAGCTGGGTGAGCCCGTAGCGCGCGGCGAGGAAGCCGTAGGCCTCGTGGGAGACGACGACGACGTCGCGCTCGCAGCTCGTCAGCGCGCCCGCGAGCTCGGCGTCGAGGTCGGTCAGCTCGGTCGCGATCCGGGTGGCGTTCGACCCGTACGTCGCGGCGTGGTCCGGGTCGATCGTCGCGAGCGCGTCCGCGACGGGGGCCGCGAGGGCGGCGAGGAGGGTCGGGTCGAGCCAGAAGTGCGGGTCGGTCCCGTGGTCGTGGTCGTGGTGCTCGTCGTCGCCGGCGTGCTCCTCGTCGTGGTGCTCGTCGTCGTCGTGCGAACCCAGCCCGAGCACGGCTGCGGCGTCGATCACGTGCGCGGGGGTGCGCTGGGCGAGGGCGTCGTCGAGCGCGGCCTGGAAGCCGTCGATGTAGACGACGAGGTCGGCCTCGCCGATCGTGCGGACCTGGGCGGGCGCGAGCTCGAGGTCGTGCGGCTCGGCGCCCTGCGGGGTGATGGACTCGACGGTGGCGAGGTCGCCCGCCACCTGCGCGGTGAGGAACTGCAGCGGGTAGAGGGCGGCCAGGACGTGGGGGCCCTCCGGGGCTGCGTCGTCAGCGGGCGTGGCGCAGCCGGTCAGGAGCAGCGCGGTGCTCGCCGCGAGGGCGAGGCCGGGGGCCAGGAGGCTGCGCGTGTTAAGCATGAGACTCATTCTCAACTAGCGAGCGGCCCGCGGTCAAACGAGATCCCGCTGCTCCCCGGCGGGTACCCTGGGACGTTCGTCGAGGCCAGCCAGGTCTCGGCAGCCGAGAAGGAGAATGTGGATCGTGGCCAGCACCCTCGATGAGGTCATCGCACTCGCCAAGCGCCGAGGCTTCGTCTTCCAGTCCGGAGAGATCTACGGCGGCACGCGGTCCGCGTGGGACTACGGGCCGCTCGGCGCCGAGCTCAAGGAGAACATCAAGCGGCAGTGGTGGCAGGCCGTGGTGCGCGGTCGCGACGACGTCGTGGGCCTCGACTCCTCGATCATCCTCCCGCGCGACGTCTGGGTCGCCTCCGGCCACGTCGGCGCGTTCACGGACCCCCTCACCGAGTGCCTCAACTGCCACAAGCGGTTCCGCGAGGACCAGATGCTCGAGGAGTACGAGGAGAAGAAGGGCCGCCCCGCCGAGAACGGCCTCGCGGACATCGTGTGCGTCGCGTGCGGCACGCGCGGCCAGTGGACCGAGCCGCGCGACTTCAACATGATGCTCAAGACGTACCTCGGCCCCGTCGAGGACGCCTCCGGGCAGCACTTCCTGCGCCCCGAGACGGCGCAGGGCATCTTCGTGAACTTCAGCAACGTGATGACGGCGGCGCGCAAGAAGCCGCCGTTCGGCATCGGGCAGATCGGCAAGTCGTTCCGCAACGAGATCACGCCCGGCAACTTCATCTTCCGCACGCGCGAGTTCGAGCAGATGGAGATGGAGTTCTTCGTCCAGCCCGGCACGGACGAGCAGTGGCACGAGTACTGGATCGAGCAGCGCACGCAGTGGTACGTGGACCTCGGCATCGACCGTGGCAACCTGCGCCACTACGAGCACCCGGCCGAGAAGCTCTCGCACTACTCCAAGCGCACCGTCGACATCGAGTACCGCTTCGGCTTCTCGGGCAGCGAGTGGGGCGAGCTCGAGGGCATCGCGAACCGCACCGACTTCGACCTCAAGACGCACACGGAGCACTCGGGCCAGGACCTGTCGTTCTTCGACCAGGCCTCGGGCGAGCGCTGGGTGCCGTACGTCATCGAGCCGGCCGCGGGCCTGACGCGCTCCCTCATGGCGTTCCTCGTCGAGTCCTACACCCAGGACGAGGCTCCCAACACCAAGGGCGGCGTCGACACCCGCACCGTGCTCAAGCTCGACCCGCGCCTCGCGCCCGTCAAGGTGGCCGTGCTCCCGCTCTCGCGCAACGAGGATCTCTCGCCCAAGGCGCGCGACCTCGCCGCCGAGCTGCGCAAGCACTGGAACGTCGACTTCGACGACGCCGGGGCGATCGGCCGCCGGTACCGCCGCCAGGACGAGATCGGCACGCCGCTGTGCGTCACGGTGGACTTCGACACGCTCGAGGACCAGGCCGTGACGGTGCGCCACCGTGACGACATGAGCCAGGAGCGCGTCGCGCTCGACCAGGTCGCCGCCTACGCCGCGGCGCGGCTCGTCGGGGCGTAGCGAGCCGTGGTGGCCTGAGGTCGAGACGTGCGCACCGAGGCGATCGAGGAAGGGACGGGCCGGTCCTGGGTGGACTGGCTCGCCTTCTTCGAGCGCATCGGCGCCGAGCGGCTCGACCACGCCGAGATCGCGCGCGAGGTCGAGGCCGAGGGCCATGCGACGGGGTGGTGGGGGCAGGCTGTCGTCATCCACTACGAGCAGCTCACAGGCCGCCGTGTCGAGGGGCAGCTCGGGGACGGGAAGTTCGCGACGAACGCGAGCAGGACGGTCCCCGGGGACCTCGACGCCGGCCTCGCGCGGTGGGAGTCTCTCGTCGCCGACGACGACGGATTCGACGGCGTCCCGCTCGACTCCGAACCGTCCTCGAGCGCGACCGAGAAGTGGCGCTACTGGCGCGCCCGGCTTGCCGACGGTTCGCGCATCCAGGTCACGGTGAGCGCGAAGGACGGCGGGAAGGTCGTCGTGGCAGTGCAGCACGACCGCCTCGGGTCCCTCGAGGAGCGTGACCGTTGGAAGGCGTACTGGCGCGGGCGGCTCTCGGGGCTCTGAGCGCTCTCTCCTGGGCGTTCTTGCTGGCCCGGGGGAGCAGGTCGTCGAGGCGTGGTGCGGGGCTTCACGGTGCGCCCTCGCGTCTCTCTGCATCCGATTAATCCCGGTTTGGGGGTTGCGACTAGTACGGGTGTTCGATACGATGGTGGGGTGGATCCGGTTCCTGCTCTCGCCGACGCTCTGGCTGTGGTGCGTTCGATGGTGGGTGGGGGCACTGACATGGACCCTGGGGTTGGGGTGGTGTCGCAGCGTGTTCGCGTCGAG
>Ga0222423_1000804_pt1 | contig 17558 bp, 14 predicted proteins | sample 3A0metagenome_FD_182472 | JGI IMG/M metagenome (GOLD analysis project Ga0222423, IMG submission 182472) | Enriched microbial communities from leaf-cutter ant dump, University of Wisconsin, Madison, United States - 3A0 (version 2) | ecosystem: Environmental > Terrestrial > Nest > Insects nest >...
TCCACCACGCCTCGCCGAGGCCCTCGCGCGAGATGAGCACCTGGATGAGTCCGTAGACCATGACGCCGACGGCCGTGCCGAGGATGTACCCGCCACCGCCCGTGAGGATGGTCCCGCCGATGACGACGGCCGCGATCGCGTCGAGCTCCATGCCGATGCCGGTGAGGTTGTAGCCCGACTTCGTGTACAGCGCGAAGAGGATGCCCGCGATGCCCGCGCACGTGCCGGAGATGACGTAGACCCACAGCACCGTGCGGCCCGACCGCAGCCCCATGAGGTTGATCGCGTTGCCGCCGTCGCCGACCCCCACGCCGTACACCGTGCGCCCGAAGCGCGTGTAGTGCAGCAGGTAGAACCCGACGAGGAGCAGCACGAGCGCGACGAGCATCGGGGCGTTGATGCGGAACTGGCCCTGCTTCTCGCCGAACGCGATGTTCCATGCCGCGAGCGCCGCGAACCTCTCGTCGGTGATGCCGATCGAGTTGACGCTCACCACGTTCGCCAGACCTCGCGCGAGGAACATCACGCCGAGCGAGGCGATGAAGGGCTGGATGTCGAAGAACTGCACCATGACGCCGATGAGCAGGCCCATCGCCGCGCCGATGAGGACGGCGACCACGAGCACGAGCCCGAGCGGCATCCCCGTGGGCAGCAGCGTCGCGATGACCAGGCCCGTGAGCGCCACGACCGCGCCGACCGACAGGTCGATGCCGCCCGTGATGATCACGAACGTCATGCCGATCGCGAGCACGAGCAGGTAGGAGTTGTCGACCAGCAGGTTCGACATGAGCCGCGGGGTGATGAACCCCGAGCTGCCGCCGTAGCGCATCTCACCGATGACGAGCATGAGCACGAGCGTCAGGACGGACCCGGCGACGGGCATGTAGCGGCGGTCGCTCGCGCGGCGCACGAGCCGCCGCCAGGCCGGCGTCGCGGGCGGCTCGGCTGCCGGTGTGCGGTCGATCGTGGGGGCGGTCATGCCGTGACCTCCTTCGGGGCCTGTGCCCGACGTTCGCTCGCCCGGCGCAGTCGTGCCAGGTTGAGCTTCTCGAGCAGCACGGGCGACTGGGCGATGCACACCGCGATGATCACGACCGCCTTGAACAGCGGGGTGATCTGCGAGGGGATGTGGAAGATGATGACGACGCGCTCGATCGTCGTGAGGATGAGCGCGCCCACGACGGTGCCGCCGAGGTAGAACCTGCCGCCCGCGAGGCTCGTGCCCCCCAGGACGACGCACATGATCGCGTCCATCTCCTTCATGAGGCCGATGTTGTTCGCGTCGGCCGCCATGGTGGGGGCGCCGTAGACGATCCCGGCGACGCCCGCGAGGAGCCCGGCGATCGCGTAGGCGAGCCACGTGACGTTGCGGGACTGGACGCCGGTGAGCCGTGCCGCCTCCCGGTTGATGCCGATGCTCTCGAGGAACATGCCCAGCGCGGTGCGGCGCACGACGACGACGACGGCGACGAACGCGACCGCCGCGACGATGACCGGCATCGGCAGCCCGAGGAAGAAGCCCGAGCCGATGTGCTTGAACGGCGCGCTCGTGACCGTGGTGATCTGACCCTTCGTGATGAGCATCGCGATGCCGCGACCGGCCACCATGAGGATCATCGTCGCGATGAACGGCTGGATGCCGAGCACCGAGACGAGGAAGCCGTTGAACAGCCCGAGCACGAGGGCGACGACGACGCCCAGGACGACCGCGAGCACGGCGGTGCCCGGCTGCTCTGCGCTCGTCGAGGCGTCCAGGAACTCGAGCGAGACGGCGAGCGAGATCGCCATGACCGCGCCGACGGACAGGTCGATGCCGCCCGTCGCGATGACGAGCGCCATGCCGAGGGCGAGCAGGAGCGGCGTCGCGGACGCCCGCATGATGTCGATGATCTGGCCGAACAGGTGCCCGTCCTGGACCGTCACGTCGAGGAAGCCGGGGCTGCGCACCCCGGCCGCGAGCAGGAGCGCGACGAGGGCCACGACGGGCCAGAACAGCTGGTGACGGACGATGCGACGCATCACGTCGGCCGGTGCCGCGCTCATGCCACTGCTCCTGGGGTCTGGGCGATCCGTGCCACGAGGTCGTCGGGCGTGACCTCGGGGCCGTTGACGATCTCGTCGCCGAGGACGCGGTCGCGCACGATGCGCACGCGCTCGCTCACGCGCAGCACCTCCTCGAACTCCGAGGAGATGAACAGCACGGACATCCCCTGGTCCGCGAGCTCGATGACGAGCCGCTGCACGTCGGCCTTCGCGCCGATGTCGATGCCGCGCGTCGGCTCGTCGAGGATGAGCACCTCGGGTGCCGTCGCGAGCCACCGGGCGAGCAGCACCTTCTGCTGGTTGCCGCCCGAGAGGTTCTTCATGAGCATGTTCGGGTTGTTCGGGTAGACGTTGAGGGCCGTCATGTAGCGCTCGACGATCTCGTCGATCTCCTTGCGCGGGACGCGCCGCCACACGCCGCGCACCGTCTGGACGGCCATCGCGATGTTCTCGCGCACGGTCAGGTCGCCGATGATCCCCTCGCGCTTGCGGTCCTCCGAGGAGAACGCGACGTTGCGGCGCAGGGCCACGTTCGGGTCCGTGATCCTGGCGGGCTCGCCGTCGAGGCGCAGCTGGCCGCTGTCGGCACGGTCGGCCCCGAACAGCAGGCGCGCCGCCTCGGTGCGCCCCGAGCCGAGCAGTCCCACGAGGCCGACGATCTGACCGGGGTAGAGCTCGAGGTCGAACGGTTCGATGCGCCCGTGCTTGCCGAGACCGAGCGCCTCGAGCCGGGGGACGCCGTCGTCGGACCGCTTCGCGACACGGTGGGCGCGCGCCTCGATCGAGCCGAGCTCGTCCTCCGCGCGGCCGATCATCTTGGAGACGAGCTCGAGCCGGGGCAGGTCGGCGGCGAGGTACTCCCCCACGAGCTTGCCGTTGCGCAGCACCGTCATGCGGTCGGAGATCTCGTAGACCTGGTCGAGGAAGTGGGAGACGAAGAGGATCGCCACGCCGCGCTCCTTGAGCTCGCGCACGACGGCGAAGAGCTCGTCGACCTCCTTCTTCTGCAAGGACGACGTCGGCTCGTCGAGGATGAGCACCTTGGCGTCGACCACCGTCGCGCGCGCGATCGCGCACAGCTGCTGGACGGCGACGGACAGGCTCGAGAGCTCCGCCCCCGGGTCGACGTCGACGTGGAGGCGCGCGAGGTACTCGCGGGCCTGCGCCCGCATCGCGCGCCAGCTGATGAAGGGCCCCACGCGCGGCTCGTGACCGAGCATGACGTTCTCGGCGACGGAGAGGTTCCCCACGAGGTTGACCTCTTGGTAGACCGTCGAGATGCCCGCGTCCTGGGCCTCGTCCGTGCCGGAGAAGCTGCGCTCGACGCCGTCGACGACGATGCGGCCGGCGTTCGTGGCGTACACGCCCGTGAGCGCCTTGATGAGCGTCGACTTGCCGGCGCCGTTCTCCCCCATGAGGGCGTGGACCTCGCCCGGGAACAGGCGGAAGTCGACGTCGTCGAGGGCCTTGACCCCGGGGAACTCGATGGTGATCCCGGTCATCGCGACGACGGGGTCACGCTGCGCTGCGTGGGACATCCTCGGCCTTTCTGCAGTGCTGGACGGGTGGACCGGACCTTGACGGTCCGGTCCACCCGTGAACCTGGGGCTGGTGCTGCCCCGTGGGCTCAGTAGAGGCGGGCGTCGATCGTCTCCTGCGTGATCGACTGGTCGAACGTCGCGTCGACGACGATGGTCTCCTTGGCGACCTCCTCACCGGCGTGGACCTTCTTGATGAGGTCGACGATCTGGTCGCCGAACACCGGGTTGCACTCGACGACGAAGTTGAACTTGCCGTCCTTGAGCGCCTGCAGGCCGTCGCGCACTGCGTCGACCGTGACGATGATGATGTCCTTGCCCGGGACCTTGCCCGCGGCCTCGATCGCCTCGATCGCGCCGAGACCCATGTCGTCGTTGTGCGCGAAGATCATGGTCATGTCGGGGTAGGCCTGCAGCGCGGCCTCGACGGCCGTCTTGCCCTCGGCACGGGTGAAGTTGCCCGTCGCCTTGCCGATGATGGCGTCCGCGCCGACGACGGCGTCGAAGCCCTCCTCGCGGTCCACCTGAGCGCCCGAGCCGAGCGTGCCCTGGAGCTCGAAGATCTTGGCGTCGGGGTGGTTCTCCTTGACCCACTTGCCGGCCATCTCGCCCTCGAGGCGGAAGTCCGCGCCGATCCATGTGACGTACGGGTCCTCGACGGTGGTCTCGACCGTGCGGTCGACGAGCACGACGGGGATCTCCGCGTCCTTGATCTCCTGCAGGACCTCGTCCCACCCCGTCTCGATGACGGGCGAGAACGCGATGACGTCGACGTCCTGCGCGATGAAGTCGCGCAGCGCCTTGATCTGGTTCTCCTGCTTCTGCTGGGCGTCGACGAAGGTCAGCTCGATGCCGTTCTCCTCCGTGAGGCTCGCCTTGACGGACTCCGTGTTGGCGGTGCGCCACCCGGACTCGGCGCCGAGCTGCGAGAAGCCGACGCTGATGAGGTCGCCCTCACCGCCGCCGCCTCCCCCGCCGGAGCATGCTGCGATGGACAGGACCGAGACGGCTGCGAGGGCAGCGATCCCGGACTTACCGAGCGTCTTGCGGAACATCTTTCTCCTCCTTGAGACTTCCTGACTGCGGATCGTTCAGTACCCCCCGGGCGTCACAGACCCTGCGCGAGCCGGTAGTACGCCTGGTTCCAGCGGACCTCGCGAGCGAAGCCCCTGATCGTGGTCTCCTCGTCGATCACGAGGAGCTCGGTGCGGGCGATCTCGGCGAAGTCCGCGAAGACCTCGACGCCGAGCGCCGTGCTCATCACCGTGTGGTGCGCGGCACCCGCGGTGAGCCATGCCTCCGCCGAGGTGGCGAAGTCGGGACGCGGCCGCCACACGGCCCGGGCCACGGGGAGCCGGGGCAGCTCGTGGCCGGGGGCGACGACGTCGACCGCGTTGACGGTGAGCCGGAAGCGGTCGCGCATGTCGGACAGCGCCACCACCACCGCCTCTCCCGGGTCCGTGTCGAACACGAGCCGGACCGGGTCCTCCTTGCCCCCGATGCCCAGGGGGTGGATCTCGAGCCTCGGGCGCGCCGTCGTGAGCGACGGGCAGATCTCGAGCATGTGGGCGCCCAGGATCTTCTCCTCACCGGGCGTCAGGTCGTAGGTGTAGTCCTCCATGAGGGAGGCACCGCCGGGCAGCCCGGCGCCCATGACCTTCGCGGCGCGCACGAGCAGCGCCGTCTTCCAGTCACCCTCGGCGCCGAAGCCGTAGCCCTTCGCCATGAGGCGCTGCACCGCGAGCCCGGGGAGCTGGCGCAGCGCGCCGAGGTCCTCGAAGCTCGTGGTGAAGGCGTGCGCGTCGATCGACGCGAGGAAGGTCTCGAGCGCGATCTCCTGGCGCGCTCCGTAGCGCAGCGACTCGTGACGGTCGCCGCCGTGGCGCAGCTCGGGCGAGACGTCGTAGAGCTCCTCGTACTCGGCGACCAGCCGGGAGACGTCGTCGTCGGACACCTGCTCGACCGCGGCGACGAGCTCGTTGACGCCCCACGTGTTAACGCTCACACCGAAGCGCAGCTCGGCCTCCGTCTTGTCGCCCTCGGTGACCGCGACGCCCCGCATGTTGTCCCCGAAGCGCGCCAGGCGCAGCTCGTGCGTCGCGGCCCAGCCCGCCGCGGCCCGCGCCCACGTCCCGATCCGGCTCGCCACCGCGGGGTTCGACACGTGACCGACGACGGTCTTGCGGGGCACCGCCAGCCGCGTGGCCATGTACCCGAACTCGCGGTCGCCGTGCGCGGCCTGGTTGAGGTTCATGAAGTCCATGTCGATCGTCGCCCACGGCAGCTCGACGTTGGCCTGCGTGTGCAGGTGCAGCATCGGGGTGCGCAGGGCGTCGAGGCCCGCGATCCACATCTTCGCCGGGGAGAACGTGTGCATCCACACGACCACACCGAGGCACGCGTCGTCGGCGTTCGCGTCGAGCGCGGCGCGCCGGATCGAGGCGGAGTCCTTGAGGACGGGCTTCCAGACGACCTTGACGGGCACGTCCGACGACGCGTCGAGGGCCCGCGCGATCTCCTGGGACTGCGCGGCGACCTGGCGCAGGGTGTCCTCGCCGTACAGGTCCTGGCTCCCCGTGAGGAACCAGATCTCGCGGTCGGGGTAGGCCTTCGTGGTCACGCGTCCTCCTGGGCGTCGTCGTGCTGTCCGTAGACGTTCTGGTAGCGCTCGTAGAGCGAGTCGATGTAGCGCTGCTCGATCGGCAGCGGCTCACCGAGCACGCGGGCCAGGTGCACGGTGCGCGCGACCTCCTCGCACAGCACCGCGGACTTCACCGCCGCGCGCGCGTCCTTGCCCACCGTGAACGGGCCGTGGTTGCGCATCAGCACGGCCGTGGACCGCGACCCGCGCAGCGTCTCGACGATGCCCCGGCCGATCGAGTCGTCGCCGATGATCGCGAACGGCCCCACGGGGATCTCCCCGCCGAACTCGTCGCCCATCATCGTCAGGACGCACGGGATGGCCTCGCCACGCGCCGCCCACGCCGTCGCGTACGTCGAGTGCGTGTGCACGACGCCGCCCACCTCGGGCATGTGCCGGTACACGTAGGCGTGCGCGGCCGTGTCCGACGACGGCGAACGATCGCCCAGGACGAGCTCGCCGTCCCGGTCGCACACCACCATCGACTCCGGGGTCAGCTCGTCGTAGGACACGCCCGAGGGCTTGATGACGAACATGTCGGTGCCGGGCAGGCGCTCGGAGATGTTGCCGGCCGTCCACACGACGAGCTCGTTGCGGGGCAGCTCGGCGTGCAGCGCCGCGACGTTCGCCCGGACGCGGGCGACCTCGGCGGCGAGCGAGTCGGGGAGCAGGGCGTTCACCGGGCGGCTCCTTCGTCCGGGACGCCCGTGCGGGCCGCGACCTGGCGGCGGCGCAGGGCCTTGAGGCGCGACATCACCTCGTTGGTGCCGCGGCCGAAGTAGTCGTGCAGCGTCGAGTACTCCGCGTACAGCTCGTCGTACACGCGCGCGGCGTCCTCGCGGGGGGTGTACGCGTTCTCGACGCGTGCGCCCATCGCGGCGGCCGCCGTGCGCACGTCCGGGTAGGCGCCCGCGGCCACGGCCGCATGGATCGCCGAGCCGAGCGCGGGGCCCTGCTCCGAGACGATCGTCGACAGCGGCAGTCGCGTGACGTCCGAGTAGAGCTGCATGAGGAACCGGTTCTTGAGCAGCCCGCCCGCCACCACGAACTCCGTCACGGGCACCCCCGCGGCCTGGAACGTCTCGACGATCTTGCGGGTGCCGAAGGCCGTGGACTCCAGCAGCGCGCGGTAGACGTCCTCGGGGCGCGTCGTGAGGGTCGCACCGAGCACGAGACCCGAGAGCTCGTGGTCCACGAGCACCGAACGGTTGCCCGAGTGCCAGTCGAGGGCCACCAGGCCGTGCTCGCCCGGCGCCTGGCGCGCGGCGAGCTCGGTGAGGTGCTCGTGCACGGACACGCCGCGCTCGGCCGCGGCCTGCGTGACCTCGGCGGGGACCTGGTTCTCGACGTACCACGCGAAGATGTCGCCCACGCCGCTCTGGCCGGCCTCGTAGCCCCACAGTCCCGCCACGATCCCGCCGTCGACGGCCCCGCACATGCCCGGGACCTCGTGCAGCTCGGTGCCGTTCATGACGTGGCACGTGGACGTGCCCATGATCGCGACCATCTGGCCGGGCTCCACCGCGTTCGCGGCGGGGGCCGTGACGTGCGCGTCGACGTTCCCGACGCCGACGGCGATGCCCTCGGGCAGTCCCGTCCACGCCGCGGCCTGCGCGGTGAGCTTGCCGGCGAGGCCGCCCAGGGGGGCGACGTCGTCGGACAGCTTTCCCTTGGCGAACCCCGCGAAGTCGGGGTTCAGCGCCGCGAGGAACTCCATCGAGGGGTAGGCGCCGTCCTGGAAGATGCCCTTGTAGCCCGCGGTGCACGCGTTGCGCGTGTACGTGCCGGTGAGCTGCCAGACGATCCAGTCCGCGGCCTCGACCCAGTGGGCCGTCGCGGCGTAGACCTCGGGGTCCTCCTCGAGGAGCTGCAGGCCCTTGGCGAACTCCCACTCGCTCGAGACGAGACCGCCGTAGCGTGCGATCCACGGCTCGCCGCGCTCGTGGGCGAGGGCGTTGATGCGGTCCGCCTGCGGCTGGGCGGCGTGGTGCTTCCAGAGCTTGACGTACGCGTGCGGGCGGTCCGCGAACTGCTCGGTCTCGCACAGCGGGGTGCCGTCCTCGAGCGTCGGGATCATGGTGCACGCCGTGAAGTCCGTCGCGATGCCGATGACGTCGCCCGCGTGGACGCCGTGCGCCTCGTGGGCCGCGGCGAGGGCGGCGGGGACGGCGTGCTGGAGGACCTCGACGTAGTCGCCGGGGACCTGCAGGGCCCAGTCCGGGGGGAGCTGCTGCGGACTGCCCGCCTGCGCCGAGGGGCCGGCGGTGAGCTCGGTGTCCATGACGGCGTGGGCGTAGGGGTGGACGGCGGAGCCGAGCTCCTTGCCGTCGGACACGCGGACGACGACGGCGCGCCCCGAGAGGGTCCCGTAGTCGACCCCGACCACGAGGTCGTCCGGCCGTCTGGCCGTCCCGGTGAGTGCGTCCTTGCCCATGCCCGTCGCTTCCTTGCGCGTACTTCCAGCGTGTCCATTGTTATCGCTAACAACAGGTTCTGGCGACGAGTGTTATCGCTCACAACGGCCCTGTCAACCCCCGCCCCCATTCGTGACCACCCCGTAACCCGCTCGTGACCCACCCCACCCCACCCCCTCCACGAAGTAGCAACTTTTCCCGCGAAGTAGCAGTCGAATCCGCGAAGTAGCGCTCCACGCAGCGAAGTAGCGTGTCGCGTCGTGCTACCTCGCGGGCCGAAGCGCTACTTCGGCGGCTCGAGCGCTACTTCGCGGGGGTCCGGGTGCTACTTCGGCGGCTGGAGCGCTACTTCGCGGGGCCGGTGGAGGCTCGGGGGACCAGGCGCGGGGGGATCGGGGTGTGGTCGAGCGGGTCGCCTGTGATCGCCGCGAGCAGCATGCCGATCGCCTTGCGGCCCAGCTGGTCGAACTCCTGGCGCACCGTCGTGAGCGGCGGCTGGAAGTAGGCCGAGCCGGGGATGTCGTCGAAGCCCACCACGGACACGTCGCCCGGCACGGACACGCCCGCCTCGGCGAAGGCCCGCAGCATGCCGAGCGCGAGCTGGTCGTTGGCCGCGAACACGGCGCTCGGCAGTCCCTCGCGCACCAGCGCGCGCCCGATCTCGAAACCACGCGCCCCGGACCAGTCGGCCTCGATCGGCTCGGGCACGGCGAGACCCGCGTCCTCGAGCTCGGCCCGCCACCCCAGGCAGCGCTCCTGCGCGTCGAACCAGTCCCGCGGGCCGCGCACGTGCACGATCTCCCGGTGCCCCAGCTCGACCAGGTGCCGCACCGCGAGCCGCGCCCCGAGCTGCTGGTCCACGCTGATCGGGTGGAACTCCTGCCCGGGCCCCTGCCCCGCGGCGATCGTCACCACGGGAACCTGGAGGGCGAACGGCCGGATCGTCTCGGCCACGGAGGACAGCGGCGCGACCACCACCACGCCCTCGACACCGAGCGCGAAGAAGTGCTCGAACACGCGGCTGATCTGCTCGGACGAGAAGTTCGGCAGGGTCGTGAAGCTCACCGAGTACCCGGCGGCGTGGGCCGCAGACTCGAGCGCGATGATCGTGGACGTGGGCCCGAACTCGGGAGCGGAGATCATGACGACGCCGAGCACCCCGGAGCGCCGTGTCACCAGGGCGCGCGCCGCGGAGTTGCGCCGATAGCCGAGCTCCGCGATCGCGTCGAGCACCCGCTGGCGGGTCTCCTCGCGCACGTTGGGGTGCTCGTTGAGCACGCGCGAGACCGTCTGGTGGGAGACGCCCGCGAGCCGCGCGACGTCGTGCATCGCGGGCGGGCGCGGCCGGGCGGCGGCCTTCGGGGAGCGAGCCACCCGGGGGGCGCCGTCGTCGGCCCCGGTCATGAACCGGAGGGACCCGGGGCGGGCGCGCCGAGCTCGAGCGAGCGGTCGCGGCAGCGCTCGGCGGCGGCGAGGATCCCGGCGCGCACGCCGTGCTCGTCGAGCACCTGGAGCGCCGCGACGGTGGTGCCGCCAGGGGAGGAGACTCGCTCGCGCAGCACGGCGGGGTGCTCGCCCGTCCGCGCGACCATGGCACCGGCGCCCTCGACGGTCGCGACGGCCAGGCGCGTGGCGAGCTCGCGCGTGAGGCCGAGCAGCACCCCCGCCTCCGCCATCGCGTCGATCACGTAGAACACGTACGCGGGCCCGGACCCGGAGACGGCCGTGACGGCGTCGAGGTCCTTCTCCGCGACGCGCACCACGAGCCCCGTGGAGGCGAGCAGCCGCTCCGTGAGCGCGACGTGCTCCTCGCTCGCGTGGGCACCTGGCGCCACCGCGCTCGCTCCCTTGCCGACCACGGCGGGCGTGTTGGGCATGACGCGCACCACGGGCGTCCCGGCGGGCAGTCGCGCCTCGTAGAACGCGGCCGCGAGTCCCGCGGCGACGGTCACGACGACGACGTCGGACCCCAGGGCCGGTGCGACCTCCTCGAGGACCGCCCCGACCTGGTGGGGCTTCACGGCGACGACGACGACGCCCGCCCCGGCCACCGCCTCCGCGGCCGTCGGCGTGGTGACCAGCCCGTGCGCGGCGGCCAGCTCGGCGCGGCGCTCGGCCCGCGGCTCGGCGACCGTCACGTCGCCCCCGGCCCAGCCCGCGGCGAGCACCGCGGCGGCGACCGTCTCCCCCATGACCCCGCCGCCCAGGACGGCGACCTTCGGCGTACTCATGTCCTGCTCCCGACCAGGTCCCCGCGGACCTCCGCAGCGAGCCTACCGACGTCGCGGCGCACGGTGCGTGCACCGGGCCGCTCCCGCCCTGGGCACAGGGCACGAGACACTGGCCCCGTGAGCATCGTCCCCGTCTACTCGGTCGCCAAGACGTACACGGCGATCGCCGCGGTGCGCAGCCTCGACCTCGAGTCCGCCCTCGGACGGCTCGTCCCCGGCCTGCCGCCTGCCCTCGCAGACCTCACGCTCCGCTCGCTGCTCCAGCACCGTTCGGGGCTCGAGGACTACGGCGGGTGGCCGGAGTACCGCGCCGCCGTCGAGGCGCGCGACGATCCGTGGCCCGCGGGCGCCGTCCTCGAGCGCGCCGGAGTCGGGCGGCCCGGCACGTTCAGGTACTCGAACGTGGGCTACCTCCTCGTGCGCCGGGCTCTCGAGGAGCACCACGGCGCACGCCTCTTCGACGTGCTCGCGCGCCTCGTGCTCGATCCGCTCGGGATCGCGGCGGCGCCGTTCGACGAGCGCGCCGACTGGGACCGCTGCGACCACCCGGCGATCGATGCGGACCTGCGCGCGTACCACCCGGGGTGGGTCTACCCGGGGACGTTCGCGGCCGAGCCGCAGGAGGCGGCGCGCGGGCTCGCCCTCGTGCTGCGCGGCGCTCTGGGTGCGGACGTCGCGGACGCACTGCGCCGCTCGGTGCCGGTGGACGTCCCCGCGAGCCATCCCTTGTCGCCCGGCGCGGGCTACGGGCTGGGGGTCATGACGAGCGGGGAACCCGCGACGGTGCTCGGGCACGGTGGGGGCGGGCCGGGGTTCGCGCTCTTCGTCGCGAGCGACGCCACGGGCACGCGCTGGTGCGGCGAGGCCGTCGCGGGCACCGACCCCGAGGAGGCCGTCGTCGCGCGGTGCGTCGCCGCGGTACGCCCGGGCGCGGGTGCTACAGCGGGAAGGCCGTGAAGACGTCGCGGACCAGGGCCTCCTCGCCGGAGACCACGAACACGGCGGTCGTGTTGCGCCACATGATCGCCGGCGCGTTCGTCGCGGCGTGCATATCCGCGAAGACCCACTCGCCCACCACGGTCCCGCCCGCGGTGACCTCGCCCGTCTCGGCGCCCTCCTCGACGCCGGCGTACGCGGCCTGCGCCTTCTCGACGTCGGCGAACTGCGCCGCGTAGACGGTGACGCTGCGCGTGCCGCCGTCGGAGTAGACGAGGGTGTAGGACTCGAGGGGCAGGTTCTCGTCGAGGATGCTGCCGGGCGTGAAGTCCGCGAGCGCGAGGTCGAGCACGGTGTCCGGGAGCGCGGCTGAGAAGGCGGTGGGCTCGCCCTCGCGCTCGACGGGCGCGACGGTGGGCGTGGGCGGCGCCGCCGTCACGGTCTCGGCGGGCGGCGTGGGCAGGGGGGCGGGGGTGAACGCACCCGTCCCGGCGAGGATCCCGGTCACGGCACCGCCGACGACGACGACCCCCGCGACGATCCAGCCCCACAGCGGGACCGTGCGCCACCACGGCTGCCGCTGAGCGCTGTGCGGCGACGCCCCCTCCGGCGCGGACTGCTCGGGATCCGGCGTCGACTGCTCGCTCATGCTTCTCCTCGGATGGACTGCGCCGTCAAGCCTACGCGTCGTGGCGGATCTCGCTCGTAGGGTGGACCCGTGCCGTTCCCCACCGAAGTCCCGCTCGACGCCGCGCGCACCTGGCTCGAGGTGCCCGATCCCGCGTGGGACCCCGCGCATACTCCCGAGGGCCCCGACCGGGTGTTCCGCGCGGACCTCACGTGGCTCACGAGCTCGTGGACGTGCATTTTCGGGCGCGGCTGCCCGGGAATCTACGCGGACCATCCCGACGACGGCTGCTGCACGATGGGCGCGCACTTCACGGACGACGACGACGAGGAGCGGGTGGCCGCGTTCGTCGCCGAGCTGGGCCCCGAGGACTGGCAGCGCCGGCCCGACGGCGAGACCGTCGCGCGCGAGGTGTGGGTCGAGACCGACGACGACGGCGCGCGCAAGACCCGCCGCGCTCGCGGTGGTGCGTGCGTGCTGCTCAACGACCCGGACTTCCCCGGGGGTGGCGGGTGCGCGCTGCACGGTCTTGCGCTGCGCACCGGGCGCGAGCCGCTCGAGACGAAGCCCGACGTGTGCTGGCAGCTCCCGCTGCGCCGTTCCTACCGGGACGTCGAACGGCCCGACGGGACCTCGTACCAAGAGGTGACGATCGCGGAGTTCGACCGCCGCGGCTGGGGGCCGGGCGGGCACGACCTCGACTGGTACTGCACGGGGGCGCCCGAGGCGCACGTGGGGGCCTCGCCGGTCTACGTGTCTGCGCGCGCCGAGCTGGTCGAGCTCGTGGGCGAGGCGGCGTACGAGGCGATCGCGGCGCGCTGCGCCGAGCTCGTGGGGGCCCGGCGGCTGCTACCGCTGTTCGTGCACCCGGCGTCGGCGGCCGGCGACGGCGTTGTCGGTGGGCGCGGCTAGCGTTCGGGGCATGGCTTCTCCCAAGACCTCACGCCCCTCGTTCGCGTGCACCGAGTGCGGCTGGACGTCCGCGAAGTGGGTGGGGCGCTGCGGGGAGTGCCAGGCGTGGGGCACGGTCGGGGAGCACGCGCCGACGGCGGGCCCCCGCACGGCCGCGCGCAACCCCGCGGGCTCGCCCGCCGTGCCGATCGGCCAGGTGGACGTCGAGGCCGCGCGCGCCCGCCCCACCGGGGTCTCGGAGCTCGACCGCGTGCTCGGGGGCGGGTTCGTGCCCGGCGCCGTGGTGCTCATGGCCGGGGAGCCCGGCGTCGGCAAGTCGACCCTACTGCTCGACGTCGCGGCGCGCGCGGCGCGCACCGGGCGGCGCGTGCTCTACGTGACGGGCGAGGAGTCCGCGGGTCAGGTCCGGCTGCGCGCCGAGCGGATCGGTGCGCTCGAGGAGCGGCTGCTCCTCGCGGCGGAGACGGATCTCGGCAGCGTGCTGGGGCACATCGAGGCGGCGGACCCGGACCTCGTGGTGGTCGACTCGGTCCAGACGATCGCCTCGACGGCCGTCGAGGGCGCCGCGGGCGGGGTCGGGCAGGTGCGCGAGGTGGCCGCCGCGCTCATCGCCGTGGCGAAGTCGCGCGACCTGCCGATCGTGCTCGTGGGGCACGTGACGAAGGACGGCTCGGTGGCCGGGCCGCGCACGCTCGAGCACCTCGTGGACGTCGTGTGCCAGTTCGAGGGGGACCGGCACTCACGGCTGCGGCTGCTGCGCGCCGTCAAGAACCGCTTCGGCACCACCGACGAGGTGGGCTGCTTCGACCTCACCGAGTCCGGGATCGAAGGGCTCTCGGACCCGAGCGGGATCTTCCTGTCGCACGCGACGCAGTCCGTGCCGGGCACGTGCGTCACGGTCGCGCTCGAGGGGCGGCGCGCGCTCGCCACGGAGATCCAGGCGCTCGTGACCCCGAGCGCGCTCGCGAGCCCGCGGCGCACCACGAGCGGGGTCGACTCGAGCCGGCTCGCCATGGTGCTCGCCGTCCTGCAGTCGCGCGTACGCGCGCCGCTCGGCAACAAGGACGTCTACGTCTCGACCGTGGGCGGCTCACGCCTCACGGAGCCCGCCGTCGACCTCGCGCTCGCCCTCGCGACGGTCTCCGACCTCGACGGCCAGGCGCTCGCCCGCGGCATGGTCGCGATGGGCGAGGTGGGCCTGTCCGGGGAGCTGCGCCGCATCTCCGGGGCGGGGGTCCGGCTCGCCGAGGCCGCGCGGCTCGGCTTCACGCGGGCGATCGTCCCGGTGATGTCCGTCGACGCCGGTCAGGTCCCCGCGGGCCTCACCCTCGTCGAGGTGCCCCACCTCGCGGCGGCCGTCCAGGCGGCACGGGACGTGGCCGTGCGGTCCTGAGCCGTGGTATCCCGCGGCGCGCCACCCGGTCGGGAGCGCGCCGGACCGTAGGATCGAGCCGTGCCGCACACCCCCTCGTCCCTCGACCTGCTGCGCACCACCCTGGCCGCCGTGGCGCCGGGCACCGCGCTTCGGGACGGCCTGGAACGCATCCTGCGCGGACGCACGGGTGCGCTCGTCGTGCTGGGGCACGACAAGACGGTCGAGTCGATCAGCTCGGGCGGTTTCCCCCTCGACGTCGAGTTCTCCGCGACCCGGCTGCGCGAGCTGGCCAAGATGGACGGCGCCGTCGTCGTCGACGCCCACACCAACCGGATCGTGCGCGCCGCCGTGCAGCTGCTCCCGGACGCGTCGATCGAGACGAGCGAGTCCGGCACCCGGCACCGCACCGCCGAGCGCGTCGCGAAGCAGACGGGCTTCCCCGTCATCTCGGTGAGCCAGTCCATGCGCATCGTCGCCCTCTACGTGGGGGGGCTGCGCTACGTGCTCGAGGACTCCGGCACGATCCTCTCGCGCGCCAACCAGGCCCTCGCGACCCTCGAGCGCTACAAGGCCCGGCTCGACGAGGTCTCCGGCACGTTGTCCGCCCTCGAGATCGAGGACCTCGTCACGGTGCGCGACGTGTGCGCCGTCGTACAACGCCTCGAGATGGTGCGCCGCATTTCCTCGGAGATCGAGGACTACGTCGTGGAGCTCGGCACCGACGGACGCCTCCTCGCCCTGCAGCTCGACGAGCTCGTGGGCGGGCTCGGCCCCGAGGCGGAGCTCGTCATCCGCGACTACGTCGAGGTGGGCCGCAAGGAGCTCTCCCCCGCCGCGCTCACCGAGGCGCTCGCCTCGCTGTCCTCCGCCGAGCTGCTCGACCACACGCTCATCGCCCAGATCCTCGCGCTGCCCGGCGGCGGGGAGCTCGACGCGTCCGCGAGCCCGCGCGGGCTGCGACTGCTCTCGCGCGTGCCGCGGCTTCCGGGCGCGATCGTGGACCGGCTCGCGGGGCACTTCGGCGGGCTGCAGCGACTGCTCGCCGCCGGGATCGACGACCTCATGGCCGTCGACGGCGTGGGCGAGCAGCGGGCCCGCGCCGTGCGCGAGGGGCTCTCGCGGCTCGCCGAGAGCTCGATCCTCGAGCGGTACGTGTAGCCCTTCGCCTACTCGAGCACGAAGGTCGCCTTCTCGGACTTCGCGCCGTTCAGCTTGACCTGGGCCTTGTAGGTGCCGGGCCGCGGCTCGGGCAGCCCGTCGGAGCACTTCTCGTCCGAGCGGATGCGGTCCCAGGACGCCTCGTGCGTGTCGGACTTGCCGGCGCCGAGCAACAGGTTGCGCGAGGCGTCCTCGCCGGCGTCGCAGTCGAGGCTCGACCAGATGCGGTCCGAGCCGCTCGTGACGAGCAGCTCACGGCTCGCCTCGCCGACGTCCACGGTGCAGCCCGCGTCGCCGGTGTTCGTCACGGTCACGGTGAACGACGGCGAGGAATCCGCGGGATAGTTCGCGCGGCCCGCCGCGACAGTCAGCTCGAGGTTCTTGGCGAGACACTCGGCGGCGGCACCGGTCGCGTCGGTGGCCGGGTCGTCCGTGGCGCCGTCGTCGGAAGCGTCGACCGGGGCCGTGGGGCTCGCGCCCTCCTTGGCGTCCGACGGCGTCCCACCGCCACCCTGGACGAGCGTCCAGACGAGGGTCGCGGCCACGATGAGCGCCCCGAGCACGAGCAGACGGCGCGTCCAGTAGACCCGCGCCGGTTCGGGACCGACGGGCCGGAGCACGGTGTTCATGGCCGCCTCCCTTTCACGGCTGGCTGACGCACACGAGTTCGTACCCCCAACCTACGGCGCGAGCCGCAGGATCTGGCGGCGGCACGCCGCCTGCCGGCCGGTCCGGCCCGGCGTGATGCAGGATGTGACGATGCCCGCCCCACGAGTCCCGTCCGGTGCCGTCCGGGCGCAGGACGCGCCGTCGTCGGCGCTCGTGACCACGGTGAGCTCATGGTTCGACGCTCACGCGCGGGATCTGCCGTGGCGCGGCCCCGAGCGCACCGCGTGGGGCGTGCTGGTGAGCGAGGTGATGCTCCAGCAGACGCCCGTGGCGCGCGTCGAGCCCGTGTGGCGCGAGTGGATGGTGCGCTGGCCCAGTGCCACGGACCTCGCGGCCGCCGCACCCGCCGACGTGCTGCGCGCGTGGGGGCGGCTCGGCTACCCGCGCCGGGCGCTGCGGCTGCACGAGTGCGCGCGGGTGATCGTCGAGCGGCACGGTGGCGAGGTGCCCGACGACGAGGCGCTGCTGCGTGCGCTGCCCGGGGTGGGCGAGTACACCACGGCGGCCGTACGGGCGTTCGCGTTCGGGCGGCGCGCCGTCGTCGTCGACACGAACGTGCGCCGGGTCCTGGCGCGCGTGCTCTCCGGGACGGCACTGCCGCCCCCGCACCCCACGGCCGCGGAGCGAGGGCTCGCCAGGTCCGTGGTGCCGGGTTCCGACGACGACGCCGCCCGCTGGGCCGCCGCGTCCATGGAGCTCGGTGCCGTGGTGTGCACCGCGCGGTCCCCGCGCTGCGGCGAGTGCCCCGTGGCGGAGCTGTGCGCGTGGCGCGCGGCGGGTCACCCGGCCGACGAGCACACGGCTCGGCGTCGGGCGCAGGCCTGGCATGGCACGGACCGGCAGGTGCGCGGACGGATCATGGCGCTGCTGCGGGACGCCGTCGGCCCCGTCCCCCTCGAGGCGATCGAGGCGCTCGACGTGCCGCGCGACCAGCTCGCCCGCTGCCTCGACTCGCTCGTGCTGGACGGCCTGGCCGCCCCCGACCCCGCCACCGATCCCCCCACGTACTCCCT
>Ga0222423_1000805_pt1 | contig 17551 bp, 10 predicted proteins | sample 3A0metagenome_FD_182472 | JGI IMG/M metagenome (GOLD analysis project Ga0222423, IMG submission 182472) | Enriched microbial communities from leaf-cutter ant dump, University of Wisconsin, Madison, United States - 3A0 (version 2) | ecosystem: Environmental > Terrestrial > Nest > Insects nest >...
CTTCAGATACCTTAACTACAGCTTATTTACAGCCGGTTTATGCTGCCCGGCGCAATGCAGAAAGCTATTTGTATGTGAATGGCGCCGTGTTTGGCACTGAAACGCTGGCAACAGCAGTGAAAGCATTACCCGTTAATTCCATACTACTTTCTGGAGATTTGCTCATTGCCTTTCACAGCGATAGTTTTATAGAAGATGCTCACTTTTTCAATAATATTCCCGAAAAGGCGCATCAAATTATTTTTGAGGAACCGGCAAAAAGTCTGCGACATATCTGGGATATTTTTTCCTATAATGAAGCAGCCATAGCCGCCGATTTTTCCAGAATTACCCAAAACCGCAAGAGCGCTCCCCTGCCCGCACACGTTACAGCCATAGCTCCGGAGCACATTTTCGTAGAAAGCGGGGCACAGCTTGCTCCCTGCATCATTAACGCGCAATCCGGGCCGGTATATATCGGGAAAGATGCCGAAATCATGGAAGGCGTATTGATCCGCGGCGCTTTGGCTTTATGTGAACATGCCACACTAAAAATGGGTGCCAAAATATACGGCGGCACCACAATAGGACCGGGATCAAAAGTAGGCGGCGAAGTAGGCAACAGCGTGTTTTTTGGCAATAGCAATAAAGGGCATGACGGATATATCGGCAATGCCGTAATCGGCGAATGGTGCAATCTGGGGGCAGACACCAACAGTTCCAACCTCAAAAATAATTATGCCGAAATCAGTATATGGAATGAATATGAAGGGAAACCGGTCAAAACCGGATTGCAATTTTGCGGTTTGATGATGGGCGATCATTCCAAATGCGGCATCAACACGATGTTTAATACTGCTACCGTGGTGGGGGTAAGTTGCAATATTTACGGCGGCGGATTTCAACAGAAATTCATTCCATCCTTTTCCTGGGGCGATGCGCAGGAGCTGACAACTTATCAATTAGACAAAGCCGTTGATACCGCCAACCGGATGATGTCGCGCAGAGGAAAATCTCTTTCCGATGCAGAAAAATCTATGATGCAATATGTGTTTGATCATACCAAAAGTCAGAGAACACCTGCATAAGAGGAGGAATTGTAATTGATTATCAAATCACCTGCTATTTTTATTTTTGCATTCTTGTCCCGAGCATTCGGGGTTGCATTTTGACTTCACACTATCTTATTTTATAATTTATTAATCCAAATCTTTATTATGTCAAGAAAAAAAATTGTAGCCGGCAACTGGAAAATGAATCAGAATCTGTTTGAAGGCAAACAACTGATTCAGGATATTTTATCTTGCAGTACAGAGCCGGGAGCCAATGTACAGGTTATTATAGCGCCGCCTTTTACGCAATTGGCATTGGCTGCAAGCCAGTTAAAAGACCGCTCCGGATTTTTTCTGGCTGCTCAAAACTGCCATCAGGAAAAATCAGGTGCTTATACGGGAGAGATTGCAGCGGGAATGCTCAAAAGTCTGGATGTGAGCTATGTAATCATTGGTCATAGTGAGCGCCGGCAGTATTTTAATGAAAGCAACCAACTGTTAGCTCAAAAAACAGATGCCGTACTTGCGGAAGGTATGCAGGTGATTTTTTGTGTAGGAGAGCCGCTTGAAATCCGAGATCAGGAGCAACAAAATGACTATGTAAAAACCCAGATTACGGAAGGGTTATTTCATCTTTCAAAAGATGCCTTTCAGCATGTAATTATTGCGTATGAACCCATTTGGGCTATCGGAACGGGAAGAACGGCTACCACAGAACAAGCACAGGATATGCATGCTTTTATCCGTTCGGTAGTTGCCGGTCATTATGATGCCGCAACCGCAGATCAGCTCAGTATTTTATACGGCGGCAGTTGCAATCCCGCCAATGCCGAAGCGCTGTTTGCCTGTCCGGATGTGGATGGCGGTTTGATCGGCGGAGCATCGCTCAAAGCAAAGGATTTTTGCAGCATTATTGCAGCACGATAAGTTGAAATCAGCGGTGGTTTTTAGATCTTGGAATTTTTGTGGTTTCATCTACAAAAGATACGAAAATTTCCCATTGTTATTTTTCATACAATTCATGCAATTCGTGTAATTCATGCAATTCGTGCAATTCGTGTAATTCGTGTAATTCGTGCAATTCGTGCAATTCATGCAATTCGTGCAATTCGTGCAATTCGTGCAATTCGTGTAATTCGTGTAATTCGTGTAATTCGTGCAATTCGTGTAATTCATGCAATTCGTGTAATTCGTGTAATTCGTGTAATTCGTGCAATTCGTGTAATTCGTGCAATTCGTGTAATTCGTGTAATTCGTGTAATTCGTGTAATTCGTGTCTGTAAAAAATTAAACTCCTATATCAATATTTCTCCCTGTCTTTCTAATACGATATACATTCATAGACAAAGGCCTCTCAAACCAAAATTTGAGAGGCCAATATTCTTTTGGATATCCTCACCTACCAAAAATCACTACTAATATAACAGTAAATTGTCCTTTCAAATCCATACAAAATGACGAAGAATTATTTTGGCATAAAAGATGATGATTTCCGCCCCTCAATCCATCCTGATTCCCCTACCTTTGCAGGAAGATCAAAATTTTTTACTGCAATGAAATATACCGCAATCAATCCCCAGCTTTATATCAATAACCGGAAACGTTTTGCTAAGCAAATGGCTAAAAATGCTATTGCCCTCTTTGCCAATAATCCTGTTGTAGCGGAAAACGGTGATGCTGTTTATACCTTTAAAGCTAATTCCAACGTAACCTGGCTGTCGGGCATTACCCAAGAAAAAACGATGGTGATTCTTTATCCCGATAATGCAACGGAATCCGCAAGGGAAGTGTTGGTCATACAGCGCCCTAACGAACTAATGGAAAAATGGAACGGCCATCTGTTGCGCAAGGAAGAAGCTACCGCCATTTCGGGCATACAAAATGTGCAGTTTACGGATGATATTGATGCCATGATACAAATCTGGATGCACCATGCCGACACGGTGTATTTAGACACTAATGAAAATGACCGTATCGGTGCTGATACGCTGCGTACCGATCTGATATTCGTACACGAATTTATGAAACGCTATCCGCTGCACCATTATGAAAGAGCAGCACGAATCATGAAAAGCCTACGGGCTATAAAAACAAAAGAGGAAATTACCGTTGTACAACAAGCTGTGGACATCACGGCTAAAGCCTTTGACCGGGTGTGTCGCTTTGTACAACCGGGCGTAATGGAATATGAGATTGAAGCGGAAATCACCCACGAATTTTTGCGCAACCGGGCAACCCGCCATGCCTATGGCTGCATCATTGCATCCGGCGACCGAGCCAGAACATTGCATTATGTGGATAACAATATGGAATGTAAAAGCGGCGAACTGATTCTGATGGACTTCGGTGCAGAATACGGCAATTACAACGCCGATCTTTCCCGCACTATTCCTGTTAACGGAAAATTCTCCAAACGTCAGAAAGAAGTGTATGATGCCTGCCTGAACGTGCATTATTACTGCGCCTCCATCTTAAAACCGGGCATTAACTATGCCGACTATATCGAAAAGGTCAATAAGGAAATGGAAAAGCAATTGATGAAGATCGGCCTGATTTCCAAACAAGATATCAAAAACCAAGATCCGGCACAACCAGCCTTCAGCAAATATTTCTACCATGGCATCGGCCACCACTTAGGCTTAGATGTGCATGATATCGGCACCCGCAACGAACCGGTACAGGAAGGTATGCTGTTTACCATAGAACCCGGCATTTATATCGAAGAAGAGCAAATGGGCATTCGGATAGAAAACAATTACTGGCTGACCAAAACCGGCAACAAGGATTTATTCAAAGGAATTCCCATCACAACTGAGGAAATTGAAAGTGTAATGAAGCATTAGGGCTGTCGGAATAGTTTTTTTGATTGAAATTTTGGATTAGCAATGGGCTTTATAATCCAGGTCATGCTGAAAGCATCGTTAGCACACAATTATATCCAAAGCATTGATAGATTCCTACGGAATGACACTGGGGTGTAAGGCATGATGACAGGCTGTTTTTTTCTTAGATGAAAGGCTATTTCACACAGATTATTTCACACAAAGTACCACAACGACTACGAAGGGTACAACGATAATAATGAAAAGAGTTGTATGCTTTGTTTCTTTGTAATCGTAGTTTTCTTTGGGTGAAACAAAAGAGTGTCAGGGAAATCGCATTAACCCCTAAGGAGTGCTATGATTATAGCAAACAGCTTTATAACGTAAGCCATACTGTAAGTATCTTTACATCGTCAACTGTCAACTGTCAATTGTCAACTGTCAATTGTCAACTGTCAACTGTCAACTGTCAATTGTCAACTCAATAAATCATCCCGCTTTCCGTTATATTTGCAAGATAAAACAGCATTATTCATCTGTAATTATTATCAGCTTGACCTTCGAGCAATCAAAAAATATTAAAGCAATCGTTTGGACAGCGGTCATTCATGTGGCACTGCTGATCTTGTTCATTACCTTTCGCTATACCCTGCCCCCTCCTGCTCCGATGGAAAATTTCAGCATGGAAGTTAATTTGGGAACTGGAACGGAAGGCTTCGGTAATGATCAACCCGAATTGCCCGATGATCCCGCAGCACCGGATGTCAGCACGGCAGCCTATGCTAATGCCGGAGAAGATCCTGCCGACACCAAAGAAATTGTTACCACCAATAATGCCGATGCTCCAGAAGTATTGAGCAAACCTAAAACAGCAGATAAAAAACCAATCAGCAATAAAGATAAATCTGACAAAAAGAAGCCGGTCAGCAATCAGCCCGTAGCTAACAATGCCAATAAACCGACAAGGGAAAAACCCAAATATACCTATCCCGGCGAAACAGGTAAAGGCGGCAACAGCGCTGCCAACAACCGTGCCGGCGGAGATGAAGGCATCGGAAACGGCTTCGGAGATATGGGAGTACCCGGTGGCACACCCGGCGCAAAAAACTACGTGGGCACTTCTTTTCGTCTGGGCAACCGCAAAATGGTAGCCCGTCCGGATCCTAATGCTGCTTTCAGAGAAGGTGGGCAGGTAGTGATTAATGTTACCGTCAACCGCGAAGGCAAGATCGTAAGCTACCGGATTAAAAGTGCAGCAAGCACTGCTCTCCGGAAAATTGCCGAACAAAAAATAACAGCGGTTCGCTTTAATGCCGCACCCGATGCTCCGGTAGAACAATTCGGAGATATCACCTTTATGTTTAAGGCAACGCGGGAATAATCACACGGTCTTGTTCTCACCGGCTACATGTTCAACAATGTAACAAATAGAATGAGCCCATGGCAATAAACCCACCGCCGTCTGTCTGTTATTCTTTACTTTTGAATTAATCAGTAAAATATTAAGAGATGCTATCCATTTCCGGTCAGTTAGTTGACGTATTACAACAACGAATTTTTCCTGCTGAAATTACAATCGAAAACGGCACAATTACCGAAATAACACCATTATCCGAAGCTCCGGATCAGTTCATTATGCCGGGATTTATTGACGCTCATATTCATATTGAAAGTTCCATGCTTACGCCTTATGAATTTTCAAAAATTGCATTAACGCACGGCACCGTAGCCACCGTCAGCGATCCACATGAAATAGCCAATGTGTGCGGTGTAGATGGTGTAAACTATATGATTGAAAATGCCGCGCACAGCCCGCTGAAATTTAATTTTGGTGCGCCTTCCTGCGTACCGGCAAGCGCATTTGAAACTGCGGGCGCCACATTAGATGCCGCATCAATTGACCTTTTACTACAAAAAGACGCCATAAAATATTTGGCGGAAATGATGAATTTTCCGGGCGTTTTATCTCGCGATGCTGAGGTAATGGCCAAAATCGCCGCCGCTCAAAAATACGGCAAACCGGTGGACGGTCATGCTCCGGGACTGAAAGGAGAACAAGCAGCTCAATATGCCGCAGCAGGCATCAGCACCGATCACGAATGCTTTACAATGGAAGAAGCTTTAGACAAGCTGAAAGCAGGCATGTACATCCTGATCCGAGAAGGAAGTGCTGCGAAAAATTTTGACGTATTAGCGGATTTATTCGTGTCGCATCCCGGAAAACTCATGCTCTGTAGCGACGATAAACATCCCGATGATTTACTGCGGGGACATATTAACCAACTCGTGCAACGTGCCATAGCCAAAGGTTTTGAACTGATGGACGTATTACATGCCGCCTGCGTATTGCCGGTACAACATTACGGGCTGGATGTGGGACTGTTGCAAAAAGGCGATCATGCCGATTTTATCGTGGTCTCCGACCTGAAAGATTTTAAAGTAATGCAAACCTATATCAACGGTAATAAAGTTGCAGAAAAAGGACAGGCATATATGGAGGATTATTCTTCAACAGGGATCAATAATTTTTCCATTAACACAAAAACCGCAAACGAATTCAGACTGAAAGCCAACAGCGAAGGCAACAAAAAAACGGTTCGGGTTATTGAAGCTATAGACGGACAAATCATCACTAAAAGCATTCAGGCAGAATTGCCCGTAAAAGAAGGATTCGTACAACCTGATCCTGCTCAGGACATCCTGAAACTTTGCGTGGTCAATCGCTATCAAAATGCCCCTCCTGCCATTGCGTTCGTAAAAGGTTTCGGGCTGCAAAACGGAGCGCTCGCCTCATCGGTAGCTCACGACAGCCATAATATTATTGTAGCGGGAACAGACGATGAGGCTATCTGCAAGGCAGTAAACACGATCATTGAACATCAGGGCGGCATCAGCATGGTTAATGAACCGTCCGTAGCTGTACTGCCGCTGCCAGTAGCCGGTTTAATGACGGCTTTGGACGCCCGGAGTACCGGCCAAAAATACGAACAATTAGATGCGGGTGTAAAAGCAATGGGATGCAATCTGCGTGCTCCTTTTATGACATTATCCTTTTTGGCTTTATCTGTTATTCCTTCATTAAAACTCACTGACAGAGGCTTATTTGATGTTGATGCATTTAACTTCGCAGACGTATTTTCTGTATCCTGATTTTGATGAAGCTTGTAAAACGTACGCTGCGGTTTCTCGCCTGGTTTCTGGGTATCCTCCTGGCACTGATCATTGCTTTTATCATCTATGTACTGAGTATAGGTGATACAGAACCGCCTGCGCTTAACTCCTCCGACAGCACTGGCATCGAAGTAGTCCGGATAGACAGTACTGCCGCAAAAGCCGGCAATAACTGGATCCGAAAAAACCGTTACGGGCTTTATGAAATGTATGTGGAAGGCAGCCCTTTTCAGCGTGGTCTGATCAACGGAAAGCTTTCTCAGCAATTAATCGTGGATCAGGAAGCTGCATTTGTGCATCAGATCAAACAGATGATTCCCGATCCGGGCTATCTCAAATTTTTGCGCTACATCACCCGATTTATGAACCGCGGCTTGCCGGAACATGTTACCGATGAATACCAACAGGAAATTTACGGCATATCGCTTTCCGCTTCGGACAGCTTCCAATGGATCGGCAGCAATTATGAAAGACAACTGAACTATCATGCGGCACATGATATCGGACATGCTTTACAGAATCTGATGTTAGTAGGCTGCACCTCCTTTGGCGCTTGGGATACTAAAACGGAAAAAGGTGAATTATTGCTTGCCCGCAACTTCGATTTTTGGGTGGGTGATGAATTTGCAAAAAATAAAATCGTGGAATTTGTCCGGCCTTCTTCCGGACATCAATTCGCCTTTATTACCTGGGGCGGATTTATTGGTGTCGTATCCGGAATGAATGACCAAGGGCTTACCGTAACGATCAACGCTGCTAAATCTCGCATCCCGACTAATGCAGCAACTCCCGTATCATTGGTTGCAAGAGAAATACTGCAATATGCCGGAAATATTAACGAAGCTATTGCCATTGCGAAAAAGCGCACCATGTTTGTAAGCGAGAGCTTTCTGATAGGCTCCGCAGCCGACCACCGATCCGTTATCATTGAGAAAACACCGGATGACCTGGCGGTATATGATGCCGCATCCGATCATATTATTTGCACCAATCATTATCAAAGCAAATTATTGAAAGGTCGGGAACGCAATTTAGAACAAATGGAAAACAGCGCTTCCGTATATCGTTACCAACGGGTACAGGAATTGCTCCAACAAAATTATCCTTTAACACCCCAACGAATGGCTGACATATTGCGCGATCATCGAGGGCAAAATGATATTGATATTGGAGTAGGCAATGAAAAAGCCGTAAATCAAATGATCGCTCACCATGCCGTCATCTTTATGCCAGACAGCCTGAGAATGTGGGTCAGTACCGCGCCCTGGCAATTGGGAACATTTGTATGCTATGATTTAAGGAAAATATTTTATATGAAGGGATTGCCTTCAGATGAGCCTGTTGCAGACACCGCGCTTAATATCCCCCCGGATACCTTCCTCCAATCGCAGGCTTTTCTGAACTTCATGCAGTTTCGTGAGCTAAAGATGCAATGGACCAACAGCCATCATCATGCCCGGATTAATCCGGATCTGTTAGTGCGGCTCAATCCGAATTATTATGATGCCTACAAGATTGCCGGAGACTATTGTATGCAGCAAAACGAATATGAACGTGCAGCAAAATTTTATACCACTGCACTCCAAAAGGAAATTGCAACACAGGAAGAACGAGCCGCTATAGAAAAACAATTACAACTGGCTCAAAAACGACACCACAATAAATAAGGACGCCCCGCTAAGAATAACAGGGCGTTTCTTAAACCAATAAACCGCACTATGAAAAGATATTTATACTAATACAAATTTTATACCAAAAATGCATTTCCCCCTTTGAACACCAAACAAGCTTTTTTTAATCAGAGCGCTTAATGTTCAATTCCGAATAAAAAAAATGGCATTTTTCAACTGAATAACAATTTGTTATATTTTATAGAAAATACCACCGTATATTAAAGAAAACTTTCGATAAAGAATAACATATTCCTGAGAGGAATAACCAAAAACCTGTTATCAACTTTCCGTATCATCCCAATGCATTTATTTCCCTTTTCAATATCAGCAATACTGTTTAAAATTGAATCGGAGAAAATGCAATATCGGATATTTATCCAAATAAAAATACCATCCTGCTGTCAATGAATCTCATCACAATAATCGCTCATTATAACAATATTTCCAAAACCAAAATAAATATAATAATACCGGATATTTGCAGGACAATATCAGTTACCTATCCAAATGTACAAATTTAATTCTGGCTTATTCAGATCATTGAGCCAATAGAGGAAGTATAATATTCAGCATAGCCGGTTTCATTTTCTAAATTTAACTCATTGGTATTGTTAAGATAATACACCCTCTATTTTTCTGACAAAAAAGCAATATTGACCTGCATTATTCCCAGGTTCAATCACTTTTGAAAAGTTGCAAATCTTAAAAAAAACACCCTAACTTAATAATGCCAATTTGCATTAAACCGACAGTAAAAAAGCCGGGAATCAAAAGATCATATTCATTTTGACTCCCGGCTTTCCGCATTTATTTCCCCTTAATCTCATTCCTGATGAAACGGATACCGGTAATTGGTAACCGGCACAAAAGTCTCCTTAATAGTACGGGCACTCAACCAGCGATACAGATTCATAGCAGAGCCGGCTTTATCATTGGTACCTGATGCTCTTGCACCGCCAAAAGGCTGCTGACCTACCACAGCTCCGGTGGGCTTGTCGTTAATATAAAAATTGCCGGCAGCATTCACTAATTTTGCCGTCATTTGCTCAATTACATAACGATCACGAGCGAAAATAGCACCGGTCAATGCATAAGGTGATGTTTGATCTACAATATCTAAAGTAGCTTCCCATTTGTTTTTATCATAAACATAAATAGTAAGTACCGGCCCGAACAATTCTTCGCACATGGTTACATAATCCGGCTTCGAAGCTTCAATTACCGTAGGTTCAATAAAATAACCTTCTTTCTTGCTGTATTTTCCTCCATAAACAACACTGGCGGTTTTGCTGCGTTTTGCACTGTCAATCGCTTTAGCCAAATTATCAAATGATTTTTCATCAATAACGGCATTGATAAAATTACTAAAATCATCCACCACACCCATTTTAAGGGTTTGCAATTCAGCAAACAATTTCTCTTTAATCTTATCCGCAAGATTTGACGGCAGGTATGCACGTGATGCTGCAGAACATTTCTGTCCCTGATATTCAAATGCACCGCGCACTAAATTAGCCACAACGGCATCCACATCGGCCGAAGGATGTACAAACACAAAATCCTTACCGCCGGTTTCTCCCACGATACGCGGATATGTTTTATAACGGGCTATATTTTCTCCGATAGACTTCCACATACCTTGGAATACACCGGTGGAACCGGTAAAATGCACACCTGCAAAATCGGGATGTTTAAAACATTGTTCGCCCACAACCGGCCCGCTTACATACACCAAATTGATCACGCCATCCGGCAGACCGGCTTCGCGAAGAATTTCCATAAAAATACTGGCAGAGTAAATGGCCGTATTGGCCGGCTTCCATACTACCACATTGCCGCACATTGCCGCACTGGTGGGCAAATTACCACCGATAGCCGTAAAATTAAAAGGTGTAACAGCCAGCACAAAACCTTCTAAGGGCCGATATTCAATACGATTATCGAAGCCTTGAGGGGAGAGCGGTTGCTGACTATAAATTTCGCTAAGGAAATGCACATTGAATCTAAGGAAATCAATAAGTTCGCAAGCGCTGTCAATCTCTGCCTGAAAAGCATTTTTACTTTGCCCCAGCATAGTAGCCGCATTCATTTGGAAGCGGTATTTTGTAGCTAACAGTTCTGCTGCTTTAAGAAAAATAGAAGCACGGTGTTCCCAGCTTGTAGCGGCCCATGCTTCGCGGGCTTTCAATGCTGCGGCAATGGCTTTATCCACATGGCCGGCATCACCCTGATGGAACTGCCCCAAAACATGGCTCAGTTCATGCGGAGGCCGTATCTCCACCTTATTATCCGTACGCACTTCTTTCCCTCCGATATACATCGGGATATCGCGTTTTTTCTTTTTAAGATTTGCAATTGCCTCCTGAAGCTGCTGCCTGTCGGCGCTTCCCGGCTCATAATTCCGTACGGGTTCGTTTTTAGGCTCGCCGAAATAAAAATAACCGTTGCTCATTAGTTAGTAAGATTTTAAATTTTAATAGCTTGAAATATTATATTTATTTTTCCGACTGTTTGCAAAGCTGCTCAGGCATGGAAAAATACGGATGCAAAAATAAGCATTAATTGCTCATGTAAAACTTTCTCCGTTAACAATACCAAATTCTATTCATAACACGTATTTTTTTGCTTATTTTGCTGCGTTTATGAATACTGCTTTCAAACCGCCCCGCTTGCCCTTTTCGGCAAACTACCGACAAAATGCACTGCTGCATCTCATTTTTGCCACAGCCGTTTGTTATATTCTGCTGCACGCTATGGCTATTATTTTTATGATTGTTTATCCGGACAATACCAAGATCGTTATGAGTCAAATTGTGGTGCCGCAAATAGGTCTGAAAGACTGGAACAGCGTAGCACACAAACCTTGGACTTTACTGACTTATTTCTGGGGACACGTTTCGTTTTGGAATCTCATCAGTAATATGATTTGGCTGTATTGCTTCGGTAGCATTATTCAAAACCTTACCGGTTACCGGGAAATTATACTGTTGTATATTTCCGGCGCGGTGTTTTCCGCATTAATCTATGCGCTACTCACTTTGGCTTTCCCCAACTGGAGCAGTCCCGGCTATATCCTGAATGCCCAAAGCGGAGTGATGACTATTGCCGTTGCCGCCTTAACGCTGGCGCCCAAATACCGCTATTATCTCGGCGAACGTATGAATATCCCTATTGTACTTGTATTTGTCATTTATCTGCTGCTCAATGTAATGGCAGGCATGCAGGGCAATACCGCCACACTGATATTACTGGGAACGGCAGCCGCTATCGGATTTGGTTATATGCGACTGCTTCAGCATGGTTATCGTCCGGGGAAATGGCTGTATTCCAAATTAGGCCGCGTAGAAAATATCTTTACACCAAATGAAGAAAAACGGAGCAACAATCATGAGAGCAGACGCAGCAACACCTATAAGCATATCAAAAAAACATCCCATTATTCACAGGAGTATATTGATCAATTATTGGAAAAAATTCATGACAAAGGATATGAATCATTGAGTCATGAAGAAAAAAACGCGCTGTTTAAAGCCAGTCGTGAAGACAAATAAACCCGTAATTATTCATTATTATCCATAATGCCGATATTACTTTTTATACTGCGCAGTATATTTCTGCTACTCAATCTGGGTGCAGCAGCATGGTTGATATTATGTAAATGGGTTTCTCATGCAGACGTTTCTGTGGAGTCCAGCTACCTGAGCCTGTTAAGCTTCACTTGCTTTTTTGCACTGATTGCCAATATTTTCTTCATTTTCTTCTGGCTTTTTTCAAAAAAAAGAAAATGGCTGATGCTCTTATCCGGACTTACGATCTTAGTTTGCTGGAGCGTAGTAAAACCCTTGTTCGGACTGCATCCCTTCGGTGGCAGCAGTACTGAAAATACGGCGGGCATTAAAGTAATGACCTGGAATGTGCATCTTTTCGATCTCGGAGAGTGGACAAGAGACAAGACATCTAAAGCAAAAATTCTGAATCTGATTAAAGAGGAAAATCCCGACATCCTTTGCTTGCAGGAATTTTTCATGGAAGATGGCGGCAGCGGAGAGCCTTATACCAATATTATCCGGCAGTTAGGCTATCCCTATTTTAAATTTTCGGAAGAATCAAAAATGAGCAAACGCATCATGAATGCGCAGGCATTACACGGTGAAAATATCCTTATCGGGCATGCCGTATTTTCAAAATTTCCACTCCAAAACGACATTCGCTATCCTCTGGGACTATCTTATTACAACCTGCTGAGTGTGGATGTAGTGGTGGACAGTACGCATATCTTCAATCTGAACGTTACCCATCTCGCCTCCGTTCGTTTTGGTGAAAATGATATCAACTATTTAGAATCTCTTAAAGAAAAAGGGGCGCAGGCCGAAATCAACCAAAAATCCAAATCCATCATTTATCGTTTACGCAATGCATTTTCTCTGCGGGCGCATCAGGCTAATCTTATAGATTCCATTAAAGATGAAACCGATTACCCTCTTATCATCTGCGGTGATTTCAACGATGTTCCCGGCTCCTATGTATATCAAACGGTAAAAGGAGACCTACAGGATCCTTTCGTGGCTAAAGGCTTTGGCTTCGGTCGCACCTATCGCAACATTATGCCAACGCTCCGTATTGATTACATATTGTTTGACGGAGACCACCTCAAGCCCAATTCCTATCGAACACCCAATGTCAATCTCAGCGATCATCGGCCTGTAATTGCGAATTTTTCTTTTAAATAAACATACCTTGTTGTGTAAAACAGACACTTCTTTGGGCTAATTAATCATAATGATATAAATCCATTAATTCAACCCTGCGAAAGTTTCAAAGAGGTATTTCTTTTGAATTACAACATGGATAATTCTCACTTAAAATCTTTCTGAAACTCATATTATAATCAAAGGAATACCGGCATCATATTATCCGATGATACACTCCTAAATTAAGGAACAAAAGAGGTGGATAAAAATATTTTTTTATTCACTTACGCAAAAAAATGACAAACAAGCCTTAACTTTCCCATTCAAATCAACCCATAACAATGGCTATACTGATCGCGGACAGCGGCTCCACCAAAACGGACTGGTGCTTATTGCAGACGGGCAAAAAGCCCCGCCGCTATACAACACAGGGCATGAATCCCTTTTTCCATACCGAAGCAACCTGCGAAAATATCTTATCTGAAGAATTAAAAATAAACCCCAAACAAACCCATGTTGAACGAGTGATATTCTACGGCGCAGGCGTGAAAGATGTTTCCAAAAAAGCTTTTTTGGAAAAAATACTGAAACGGCATTTCAATATAAAATCCGTGGAAGTACATTCCGACATGTTGGGCGCTGCACGCGCTACGGCTGCCGATCAAAAAGGCATGGTATGCATTCTGGGCACCGGAAGCAATTCCTGCTATTACAATGGCAAAAAAATCATGAAACAAAATCCCTCTTTAGGCTATATCGTAGGAGATGAAGGCAGCGGCGCTTATTTGGGAAAACGGGTATTGCAATACTATTTTTACAAAACATTCGATGACGAATTACAGGATGCATTCCGGATAAAATTCGGGGATAACCTCAATGCAATGCTCCAAAATATATACAACGGCATACATGCCAACCGCTACTTAGCCTCATTTACCTTATTCCTCATGGAGCATAAAGAGCATTATATGGTGCAAAATATCGTGGAAGATGCCTTCATTGACTTTTATCAGCGGCACGTACTCAAATACCGGGAAAGCTGGCGCTATCCCGTACACTTCGCCGGAACGGTTGCTTATGAATTCAGCTCCGTCATTCAATCGCTGCATCAACAATACGGCCTCACTACCGGCACTATTATTAAAAGCCCCGCAGAGTCATTATGCCACTATCATCAACTCGACCTTGATTAAGTATTGTTCCAATTATATAACTTTGGCCGCGCTTAAATAACTTTTATTACCGAATCTCCTTTCCTGAAACGGCTCCATGATCATTAGCTCCGTATCAATACGGATAAAAAATTATAGTTTTAAAAAAACAAATACACACTTGTAATGAAAAAAATGATTGCTCCGTTTTGCCTGTTGTTATTAGCATCCTGCAACAATACCGCAGAAAATTCCGCTTCCAATTCACTCAAACCTATGGAAAAACCGGTATATCCTCAAACGAAAACCGTAGATCAAACCGATGATTATTTCGGCACAACAATTGCCGACCCGTACCGCTGGTTGGAAAACGATACAGCAGCCGATACAGAAGAATGGGTAAAAGCGGAAAATGCCGTAACCGAAAAATTCCTTTCGCAAATACCCTTTCGGGAAAAAATCCATCAAAGACTCACCGAGCTATGGAACTACCCCAAATACGGCGCTCCGGCACAAGAAGGCGAATGGCTAATTTTCGGAAAAAATGACGGCCTGCAAAATCAAGCTGTACTGTATATTCAAAAAGGCGAAGGCGGCAGTCCTGAAGTGCTGCTCGACCCCAACAAACTGTCTCAGGACGGCACCATTGCCTTACAGGCTTACCGCTTTTCCAAGAATCAAAAATATTTTGCTTATGGCGTTTCGCAATCCGGTAGCGATTGGGAAGAAGTCTATATCATGGATTTTGCAAGCCGTAAACTACTGAATGAAAAAATAGCCTACGTCAAATTTACTGATATTGCCTGGGTGGGCGATGACGGTTTCTATTACAGCGGTTACGACAAACCTCAAAATGAAAAAACCAAATACAGCGCCACTTCTGAATACCAAAAAGTATTTTATCATAAAATCGGCACAGACCAAAGTGAGGACAAACTCATTTATGAAGACAAAAACCATCCGCTGCGCTACGTGAGCGCCGGCATTACCGAAGATGAGCGCTTTCTGATACTTTCCATTGCAGAAGGTACCGATGGTTCTGAAATAAAAGTAAAAGACCTGAGCGATAAAAATACCAAAGGATTTATTACCCTGGTACCGGGATTCAAGACCAATGCAGCCGTCATTGACAATGTTGGCGATCAGTTGTTATTACTCACCAATCAGGATGCGCCTAATTACAAAGTAGTATCCGTTGATCCCAAAAAACCGGCCGCCGCCAACTGGACAACAATTGTGCCCGAACAACAGCAGGTGCTCCAAATGGCTTCTACGGGCGGGGGAAAACTGTTTTGCAGCTTTTTAAAAGATGCTTGCACACAAGTAAAACAATTTGACCTTGACGGAAAAAACGGAAAGGAAATAACACTCCCCGGATTAGGCACTGCCTCAGGTTTCGGAGCGCATAAGACGGATCAACACCTGTATTATTCCTTCACCTCATATACACATCCCGCCACCATCTTTAAATATGATATCAGTACGGGTCAGTCCACATTATATAAAAAAGCAGAAGTAAAATTCAACACCGGCGATTATGAAACCAAACAAGTATTTTACCCCAGCAAAGACGGCACTCAAGTGCCCATGTTCATCACTTATAAAAAAGGAATCAAATTAGACGGCAACAACCCCACCCTGCTCTATGCTTACGGTGGTTTCAATATCAGCATCACTCCTTCATTTTCCATCTCTAATATTGCATTTTTGGAAAACGGGGGTGTTTATTGTGTAGCCAACCTTAGGGGTGGTGCGGAATATGGCGAACAATGGCATCAGGCCGGAATGTTAGATAAAAAGCAAAATGTATTTGATGATTTTATCGCTGCCGCAGAATATCTGATCCGGGAGAAATATACCAGCAGTGAAAAATTAGCTATCCGCGGCCGCTCCAACGGCGGATTGCTTATAGGCGCCTGCATGACGCAACGTCCGGAATTATTCCGGGTAGCTTTCCCGCAAGTGGGCGTAATGGATATGCTCCGCTATCATAAATTTACCGTTGGATGGGGCTGGGCGGTAGAATACGGCAGCAGCGAAAACAAAGATCAGTTCAGCTACCTGATCAAATATTCTCCATTGCACAATATCCGTAAAGGCACCTGCTATCCCGCAACAATGGTTACCACAGCCGATCATGACGACCGGGTAGTGCCTGCACATTCCTTTAAATTCGCAGCTACTTTGCAGGCCGCACAATCCTGCGACAACCCGACACTGATTCGCATTGACAGCAAAGCCGGACACGGAGCTGGCAAACCGACAGATAAGCAAATTGACGAAGAAACCGACATCTGGAGCTTCCTGTTTTATAATATGGGGGTTAATTTATAACATCCGAAAATTAAAAAACGGTAAAAACCGGCTGTTCCTGAGGATTAACAGCCGGTTTTATCGTAAAACGAAACAAACCATATCTTTAAATCATCAGCATCCCGCTCAGAAAAGAGTCCGTATTTTTGAAATAAAATTTCAGCATACGCAGTACACCTGATCCATCTATGGAACATCCAACAACATCAGATCATTTATCTTTTTCCGTCTGCATTATTTCGAATGTGGTCAATGGCTTGTTGCGTCAGGTTGTACAAAGCGCGGCCGCACTAAGCGATGATATTTGCATAGGTTTGAATACAGCAGAAAAAGAAATCCGGGACTTGAGCCTGCTCCACGACATGCCGGTACGAATCATTTCAATACCTTGGAAAGGATATGGAGCAACAAAAAATACGCTGGCAGCACATGCACATCACAACTGGATTCTATCCATTGACAGCGATGAGGTGATTGATGAGACATTGCAGCAGCAACTCCGGCAATTGCCGGCCATATCAGAAAAAGTGGTGTATGCTTTTAAGCGTAAAAATTTCATCGGGTCGAAACAAGTCCGCTTCGGTGATTATGGCAAAGAAGGATTAAAACCGCGTCTGTACAATAAGAAAAAAATACAGTGGAATAACAACAGCGTGCATGAAACGCTGGACATTCCGGCAGACTTCACACTACAGCATG
>Ga0222423_1000807_pt1 | contig 17501 bp, 9 predicted proteins | sample 3A0metagenome_FD_182472 | JGI IMG/M metagenome (GOLD analysis project Ga0222423, IMG submission 182472) | Enriched microbial communities from leaf-cutter ant dump, University of Wisconsin, Madison, United States - 3A0 (version 2) | ecosystem: Environmental > Terrestrial > Nest > Insects nest >...
AAACCCCGCATGATCGCAGCCTATTGCAAGCGGCAGCTCATTATTGAAAGTAGTATTCATAGACATAATCGGCAAAATTACGGAAGCTGCACCATATATTTATACCGGAACGCTATAAGGTCGTAAATCGTCTTCATAAGGCGGGGCATTTTGCCCGCGTTTTTGTTTTCCTGTAACACATTCCGGCTAAAACAAGAAAAAATACGGTTTTCGATTCAGGATTTTATCGCATTTATTTCATCATTCTTACTTACCTTTGCCACTCTTTTTGAGGGTCCGGTAGCTCAGCTGGATAGAGCATCAGCCTTCTAAGCTGAGGGTCATTGGTTCGAATCCAATCCGGATCACAAGAGCAATAAAGCCTGATTAATCATGGATTAATCAGGCTTTATTGTTGCTTAGGTGTGCCTTAAAACTTCCGTGCTGTCAAACGCAGTGCGTTTGACCTACAAGGTTTCGTCAAAAATATTCAGACTCAGGCTGACACCGCTTTTTTCATTCTTCATTTTATTTTACCACAAACTGCTTTATCGCCATGCGTTTCCCTTCTCTTACTATTTCCAAAAAATACATACCCGGTGTTAAACTACCAGCAACTATTTCTACATGCAGTTTATCGTCATTCACCTGTTCCGTTTGGCTATATACCTTTTGCCCCAATACATTGCTGATACTCAGATTGTAGTTTCCTCTGCCTGAAACCGGACCTTCTATGATGAAACGACCATTGTTGGGGTTGGGGTAGAGGGAGAAAAGATTATTTGCGGACGGCTTATGGTCATCTATTCCAGAGGACTGGTTGGAAATGGAGATCAGCATTGTATCGCGTCTGGCCGGATTAAGTACGGATTCGGCTATTACATATAATTCACCATCACCATCTTCCAAAGCCGTTACTAAACCATCTTCGGAAATGGAGGCATCGCCAAAAATCATAATATCATAGTCTTGCGCAACGCTCCAGATTACCTGCTGATTAACATCTTCAGGTAATACAGTTGCCGTCATTTGCAAGGTGCCGTGATCTACGGTAATTTGAGGCGGAACATTGTTTTCTGTAGATACGGAAACAGATATCTGATTAGAAATAGTGATCAACATAGAATCCGCCTTAGTCGGGCTGATTGCGGATGTGGCTTTTACATATACTGTGCCGCTTTCCAGCGCAGTTACTAACCCGCTTTGAGAAACGGATGCAACTCCGGTAACCGGTACAATACTCCAGTTTGCCTGCTGAGTAAAGGCCTCCGGCGTTACGGTTGCCACCATTTGCAGCGTACCCATATCCGTAGTGATTTCTGGCGGTACATTGTTTTGTGTAGCTACCGAAACGGCGATGTCTTCGTATTCTGGGCAGTCTTCCTCTGAAAAGTTGGCAGTAGGGTCAACGTTTTCTGACCAGTTACTCTGTGCATAGATCACATCATCCACTTTAATACAACCCAGATAATCGTTCTGTTGTGCATTGAAAGAAGACAGGAGTGTATTATTTCCATTCTTTATATTCAATACTAACAAATGAGGGGTGTAATATTCAACATATTCATCATACTCTCCTCCCCCATATTCATAATATTCATGAACATGATGACCTCTGTTGTTGGAACAATTTAAATAAGTCAAACCAGTATTAGTACTTACATTTAAGGAGTCTAAAGCGTTGCCTGAACAATCTAAATAAGTTAAAGCTGTTACTCCGTTTGTGTTAATAGCGGTTAGAGTGCTACTATAATTAGATGAAGATCCATCTCCGCCAAAAGAGCCGCCGCCATAATCGCTATAAGAATATCCGCCATTTTCGGAACAATCTACATAAACCAAGGCAGTATTAGCGCTGATATCCAAAGAATGGAGTTGATTCCCCGAACAGTTTAAATAGGTCAGAGCCGTTGCTCCCCCCATTTCTAAAGAATGGAGTGTTGGATGGTAGCTTTCAGAAGACTGATATCCTAAAAATTCACCGGTGCCAAACCAGGTTGAATGATTGATATTGTTACTGCAATCTAAATAGGTCAGCGCCGTATTGGCACTTATATTTAAAGAATCTAAACCATTCCCCGAGCATATTAATGTATCAAGGGCAATACAGTTGTTTATAATGAGCGTATTCATGCCTATATCATAACTGTATTCGTTATCAAAGTCTTCATCGTCTGTATAGCTATGAACATTATAACTACAGTCCAGATAAGTCAGCGCCGTATTGGCGCTCAGGTCTAAGGAGTCGAGTTTATTATTGGGTACAACAAGACGAGTCAAAGCCGTAAAGGCTTCAATACCGGTAAGATCATTGATTGGTGTCGAACTTTGCCCGTTATAAGAAATCGTACCGGTAAATGCCGCCGCCTCGCTTTCCTGTATCTCATCATCGCCGTTGGTATTAATAGCGGGATTATTGAGCAGGTAATTTTTAAATACTGCATCGGGTATGTTTACATTTTGCGCCACAGCGCTCATGCCAACCGCTACTACGGTTATTGCGGTCATGAATAGCGATCTTAATGTGTTCATTGTATGGTTTTATTTTAACAGTGTTAATAGTGTTATTTTTATCCAAATGCATATATTTAATTTATTTAAATAATACATGTAGTTAGCCTTTTTATTGTTAGAAAGTTATTGAATACACTTTCTTTATAAAAAAATTATTTACAGTTGTTAGTAAGTGTAGATATCTTTTAAACTAAAGCCAAATCGGAGCTGTTTCTGTCGTAAAATATAACATCTATTTTTCACGCAACGAAGATACTCGGCTATAATACATCTGTCAAGAGCGAAAACACCCTTTTTTTTACGGTGTTTTTCCCCGGGATTTTTGCGGGTTTCGCGTATTTTTTTTGCGTAAAATCTGTAGTGGTATTATCCGTAGCGGGTTTCAGAGGTGTTTTACGGTAAAGTGGTGGGTGAGGACACCCACCACCACATAAGCTTGTTAATAATAATTATAATTTAATAAATTTAATGGTTTCTGAATACCCATCAGATTTTAAAGTAAGGAAGTAAACTCCCGATGCTAGTTTATCAAGTTTTATCTTATGCTCCCTACCAGAAATTGTAGATTCTTTAATTACATTTTTCCCTGCAACATCCACAATTATAACATCGTAGCTTCCTTTGATTCCCTGTGTCTCCAATTTTATCTCGTCTTTTGCAGGATTAGGAATAAGGATAGTGCGGTATTGTTTGTTGCAAGGATTTAGAGCTACAACTGTAGAAAATGAATTCTTTGAAAAATCATCCGAAATAGCTAAACGATAATATGCCAGACCATCAGATGCATTTTTATCTTCTATAGACATATTCCGCACCTCCTCATTTATGCTTGAAATCTTAACCTGATATAAATCTTTAAAATCTTTTCCGTTACTGCTCCTTTGAAGTATGCAATAGGTATTTCCCTGTTTTACATTTAAACTCCATTTTGCTGTTACTGTGTTATTATCGCACTCAACATTAAAGTTTAATAACTTAATGGGCAAAGGATCGTTCTCCTCAGGTAAAATATAGACTTTCGCTTTTGTAGTAAACCCCATATAGGTTACTGTTATAGAATCTTCTCCTTCACTAATGCCTTTTATCAGGTTATCCGTAGTATATTGGCTTTTGGCAAAATCTGACGTAACCGTGAATCCGGAATTGTAGGAGATATTTCTTGTTATGCCATCGCTGAAATTTCCGTATAACATAAACTCACCTTCTCCATTTACACGTGTATAAACAGCATTGGGTATTTTAATATTATATAAAGTAGCTGTGGGGTGTACCACTAAGGAAATGGTATCAATTACTACTAAGCCCGAGTCATTAAACCCGACCGCAATAAGAGGATATTCCCCATCAGATTCTATGGGTATATCTACTGTAAATGAAGCTGTATTTCCGGTGTTTTGCATCATGAAATTAACGGCGGTTGTTTTTCCCCCGGCTATTAATCCTATATCCTGAATATCAGATGAGCCAACGACATTGACACTGAATGTAGAACCGGACACCATTTCATCTCCATCATTTACATTCATAATCTCCAATGTGCTGGGGATAATATCATCCATGGTAATCATTGCGGCGATATGACTCAGGTCTTCAATATATATACCTTCATTTGCCGTATCTAAAAACGGAGATACTATTGTGGCAGGCGCAAACCCATCGTAGCTGAACCTGTCATCAACAGGAGAGCTGATTAATAAAGACTGTAAGGTGTCCATTACATTAGAGTTTTCAGAAGAGCCTACATGCATTTGATGGTCTACAAAACTTAAGAAGGAAGAGGCTAAGCCTCCTTTCTGACTTACGTCTGATACTATTAAATCGTGGGGATGTTCATCAAATAAAAAATCCTCCAAAGGTTTAAGATTTCCCGTTCTTTTAATAGCCGAAAGCCTAATTAAAGCGGACAATACACCTGTTGAATTGGCTATTATATCCTCGATAGCTAATGCCGGCTCTTCGATAGTAGTATAAACAGCGTGAATAGGGTGATTTTGGGTTTTTATTATAGAGTAGTCATTCAATCTTTGCATTGCATTACTTTCTATTGCCAAATCACGAATAGCATCATTCCCGGGATTGAAATTTGTCCATTTTTGCCTTACCAGATTTGTTATTGCTAAGCCCGTAATGCCAAATTTTGCGACCATCGTTACATCAATCAGAGGGGCTGAAACATTTGCAATATGATTCATAAGTGTTGCCCACGGGGATCCGGAATGTGGAGTGTTTACTGTAATTAATTTATTCACATTGTTCTGGTATTCGTCACGCTGTACATACAATCTGCTCAATATCCCTCCCATACTATGACCAACCAAATCAATCTTCCCGAAAGAAATATTGTTGTATAATAATAAATTTTCAAAATTAGTTATTAACCGTTCTATTTCAGACAAATTGTTCTCAAATGAAGCGCCGCCCGGATAATTTATATATTCCAGTTGGATAGGATCATAATAGTTACTGGCGATTAATTTTTGGTAAAAAGTAAACCACGCTCCTCCATCAGACCACAAGCCGTGCAGCATCATTACCGGTGGTCTGATTATTTGAATTGGCCTTTCTTCAATTAATGTTCCTGTTAATGTATCTTTAAGCTGCAAATTCAGTGTAAAGATTTTCTCATTGCCAATAGCTGCATCAAAATAAACAGGCGATCGATACCTATATCGCACAACGGTATTGCTTCTGCTTAACAGTTCTAATGCCCCGTATTTTGCTGTTTCGGCAGAGGTGCTGTCCTGCTTTATTTGGAATATTTTGCTATTCATCCCAACGCCCGAAGCCGTAAAGATTATGTTTTTAGAAGAGTCGGCAGCTATTTTTAGCCCAAAGATATTCAGTGTATCTGACACTGTTGTGGTCGTGTTATTTACTTTTAATCTTTCTACCGTTAAAGAAGTTTGCCCACTTACTTTCATAACGCCTCCGCTAAAACTGCTGAGCCAGAGGTCCTTCCCGTCTTGTGAGGCGCTGACACCGGTTATGTTATTAGCGCTTAATCCGTCTGTAGTAGTAAGTAATTTATAGGAAGAAGCATCACCGACACTACCCACACCATCATAGATCAACAGTCCGGCAGTAGTACCGATAAGCACTCTGTTATTGCTAACCGCAATGGCATTAAAATTTACTTGTGCAGTAACCATTGAAGGAATTAAAGCAGAAAGGTCGGGGCTTATCCATAATCCGCTTACCGTATTGTAAACAGCAATAGTACCATTGCTTAATCCGCACCATACATTGTTACTGTTGTCCTGTAGTATTGCTCTTACCACAGTGCTTGCATCTGTACCGCCAATTGGTAAACCTCCCATTGTTGTTATTGCATCAAAATAATTTCCGGTATAATTTCCATCCATACCTATTCTTAATATTCTTGGGGCAAAACAAGGTGGTGCACAGTTGTTGCCTGCGCTTAACCAATATTCCGAATGTGACGGGAAATTGACTTTCGATACGGCAAACATCTGCGTACTCATGTTACTCGTACTGTAAATGCTATCGCCTGTCATCACTGTTGAGGGGTTTGTGCTAAAGTCCCACGATGCATTTATAATTGAGTATCCGCCCGTTCTTGTATTTCCTGCTGTAATATCATCTGTATTAGATGCTATTATTCTATTCGTGGTAGAATCATAGAAAATGCCTCTGACGTACCTTGTTAGTATTGTACCACCACCAGTGTAAAATGCAGCAAAATGCAAATAATCGAACGAGTTGCTGCTATTCAAAATCACATCTACGCCACCATTAGTAGCTTGGGCACCCGAAGCGCCGTATTGAGCAATAAAAGTATTGTTTCCGCTATTTATGATTTGAGCTATTCTATTGTTAGTAAGTACGGGCGCTTTCACAAAGCTACCGTCATCATAATATTTGAACCGGTATAACCCCTGATTTGCAGAGCCAATCCACACTACATTATCATTCGACACGGAAATAGTAGTGAGGTCATTTGTTGTCAATGCGGATGTGTTCGACATGTTGAATGTGTCAACAGTGTATTGCTGCGCCATCACCGCTGCATTACAGAGCAGGGCAAGCAGGATGGTTAAGCTGCCGCTCCGGATGAATGTTGGGATTGTTTTTTTCATTGTAAATGTGTTGAAATGGTAAAAATGTGAATAATAAATCTTTGTGTTTTCTATTGTGGAGCATGGACGTATTAATTTTTTGCAATCGTAGCTGTTCTGACCGGCGACAGTAGCGGTATAATCGTGTTGGTGAAAACAGCAATAAGTGTGGAAAAATTATTTATAATAACTTAGCATCTCCTGAATAATACTTTCGGCATTGCCATATTTTTTTGTAATAGTTGCTCCTAATTGCTCAACATCATCCTCGGTTAATGAAGTATATGTACCTTTTCCGGAATTTGGAAATACGATATATAAAATATCCCCGGAATCTACGCCGCCCCTTATGCGTCCTTTATTGTCAATATAATTTTTTATGCCAAGCTTATTTGCCAACAATATAGAGCCTTCGCCAATTATGTCGCCTGGACCGGCATCGGCAAAAATGGCAAAAGCATATTTTTTATTCAGTGTGTTGTACACCAAACCTATATCGCCGACATTAACACCTTGCTTTTTAAACTTATTGCCGGGCAAAACAAAATAAGAAACTTCATCCGGGTTTACATAGCGGCGATAATCAATATCCGCATAGCCCTTTATCCTGAGGCTCGTCATACTTAGATAATATCCCGGAGCAGGATCTTTTTCCGTTTGGATATATGGTTTTTCGCCTACATACACTACTACGCTTTTCGACATCTTATCATTTGAACTGCCATTGTCGTTATGCAGTAAGCCTTTGTTTTCGGGATGATATGCACGAGGGTTGCCATCTTCATCCAAATCATAGTCGGCTTTGTAAAAAACAAATCCATTTTTATTATCCTGATATACCGTTGCCTTTGATGTGCTTTTTTTATCAAATTTAAACGTTCCTAAAGATATTGTCCCGTTTTGCCCGTAAGCAAAAGAAGATAACAAAAGCCCTGCTGTGTAAATGAAAAGTGTTCTCATAATTTTGAAATTTTAGTTTTGAAATTTTGTTTTTGCAAATGAGAAGCCCCAATGCTTCTGTTTTTTTGCGATAAAGGTATAAGGCCCAAATGCTGCGGTCAAGAGCGAAAACACCCTTTTTTTCACGGTGTTTTCCCCCGGGATTTTTGCGGGTTTCAGAGGTGTTTTACGGTAAAGTGGTGGGTGAGGACACCCACCACGGTATAAGAGCGCTTACCCACCACTGCATAAATCACAAACTTCAATTAATGTGATAATTATTGCTTTGTAACCTTCAAAGTGCGGCTTCTTAACTCATCCCGGTAATGTAAAAAGTACATGCCGGGATATAAATCTTCCACATCAATCAGCATCTTATTTGAGCTGAGCGGTATCGTGCGTATTACTCTACCCGATACATCGGCAATCGTTACAGATGCTTTTGCGCCCATATTGCCGTCAATCTTTAAAGATACCCATTGCTGAGCCGGATTAGGGAAGGCGGCAATATCGAAGCTTTTCGCATCGTTAACGGTTGCATTTACAATGGCACTATAGCCTATGGCATGGTCATTATTCCATATGTTTAAACGGTAGTAATTAATACCGTTTTCAGGATTGACATCAGTAAATGTGTATTGGGCATTAGCAATACCCCTTGCATCCTGATATCCGATTGTAACGAAATTTTTTGCATCAACGCTTCTTTGTATTTCAAACTTGTCGCCGGATTCTTCCAAAGCTGTAGTCCAGATTACATTGTTCACCGTTCCCATATTTGTAGCCCTGATATCTTTAAGCCTTACAGGCAAAGGCGTACCGTCTGCTTTGGTATGAAGGAAAAAGCCCGAAAAACCGGAAGTGCTGAATGTAACTTCCCATCTGTTTCCTGTAGCATTCCATTCGGCGGTGCAAGGCAGCGCTTCTACACTGGCAGCAGCGGTGTCGTATCCGCTAGGCCCGTTACCGCTACCCGGCATACTGTGAAATGCTGTAATCTGTAGATTTTCTCCATTAATGCCTATTGGAGGGAAATCCGTATTGCCTGCACCCACTAATGTATTGTAGTCGTCGAAATCATCCTGCGTATAATACAATACAACCGTACCGCCCCCGGGCTGCGAAGCGCTGATGTCAAACGAACGCGCTACATAAGGATCTCCGGATACGGACATGCCGGGCATTACCTGTACGGTAAGCGTACCCAGGTCTGATGCGGATACTACCATGCCCGCCATTTTGCAGGTCGCAGTGCGCATAAATGCAGTATCATTAACCTGCACCGTAGTGATGATCTCGGAGCCGTCTGCGGGTTCCGGTTCTGTTACGGTCAGGTTCAGGGTTACTATACTGTCGCAGCCGGCTACGGACACAAAGGTATCTTTGGCCGTATTGTTATCAGAGGTATAAGTTACCCCGTTGAAGGTATAGCTGCTCCAGGGGCATATTATTTGTGTATCCGTTCCGGTAATCACTCCCGGTTCTGAAATGGTTACACTCTCATTTGTTTCACAAAGGTTAGCATCGGTAATGGTTACTGAGTAGTTACCGGCAGCTAAACCTATTGCGGTCGAAGATGTGCCGCCCTCAGGTGACCATGAATAAGTGTATGCTCCCGTACCACCGGTAGCCGCAACGGTAGCAGAACCGTTATCACCGCCATTACAGCTTACATTAACCTGCGAGGCAATATTCGCCAGCAACGCATCGGGCTGTGTAATGGTAAAGCTTTGAGTTGTCTGACAAGCATTGGCATCTGTAATGGTTACGGTATAAGTACCTGCCAAAAGTCCTGTTGCCGTAGCATTCGTGCCTCCACCCGGTGCCCAGGCGTAAGTGTAGGCGCCTGTACCGCCTGTAACATTTACTGTAGCCGATCCGTTTGAACCGCCGTTACAGCTTACATCCGTTTGAGATGCTGCCGATGCGGTCAATGCCGGTGGCTCAGTGATAGTAAAGCTTTGTGTTGTCTGGCAGGCATTGGCATCTGTAATAGTGCAAATATATGTGCCTGCTGACAAGCCTGTGCCGGTAGCGCCTGTACCGCCGGAAGGACTCCAGCTATACGTGTAGGAAGCCGTACCGCCTGTTGCCGATACCGTTGCAGTGCCATTGCTGCCGCCGTTACAGCTCACATTGGTTTGCCCTGCCGCCGTTGCCGACAATGGTGCTACAGGCTGGTTTACGGTAGCCGTTACCGCCTGGCCCACACATCCGTTTGCATCTGTTACGGTGAGAGTGTAATCACCTGCTGTCAGTCCGCTGATGGAGGCCGAGGTAGCTCCTCCCGACCACAAGTAGCCGTAGGGTGCCTGACCGCCGGTAACGACAGGGCTTATCACACCGGTATTGTCGCCATAACATGCTACATGGGTTACATTCATAGCTATGCTGATGGTATCGTTTATATTCTCATAAGCTCCTCTGTCAACAGTTAGGTATTGGATACGGGTATTGCCTGAGATATCGGTGATGATACCGGCAGGGACAGCGCTGTTAAGCCCCGAATTATAGGCAGGGCTGCACATCTTAATCCTTAATCCGTCATCGGCATTGCCCGGTATATTATCTGCACCGTCCACATCACTTGCATTAACAAACAAGGGATCTGTATTTAGATTGCCGGTGCCGGTATGTCCGCCTTGTACAATGGTGTAGGTAACCGCCGCCGATCCGCCGCTGCGCCATATACCTGCGCTCACCGTACCTGTATTACCCCAAATGATATTGTTGCGCGATGTAAGCGCAAAGTTGGATATACCGACTCCGCCACCCTGATAGGCGTGATTGCCGTATATGGTAGAATTATAAATCCGCAAAGCCATATTGCAATATATGCCGCCGCCAAAGCCATTATCGCCCGATATACTGCTATTGCCGGTAACAATACAGTTGGTAACGTCGGTAAAGCCGATACTACCATTACCATAGCCCGCTATGCCGCCGCCGTTGTCGGTGGTGGCAGTGTTGGCGCTAACCACGCAGCGCTGCATGATCAGCAAGCCGGCATTGTTGTGAATACCCCCACCACTATAGGCAGCAGTGTTTTGTAAAATTTTACAATCCGAGAGCAGAAAAGTGTCGTTATTGGCAAGGCCTAAGCCACCACCATAAGCAGCTGCATGGTTATCGGTAAAGATACAGCCCGTAATGCGGGTAGCATCATTATCCTCAGGATAACCATCGTTGTCGATATACAATCCGCCACCGCTACCGGTGGCGATGTTACCGGTAAAGGTACTGCCGTTTACATTACACATCGAGGAGTTGTTATAAAGATACATGCCTCCACCTTGCTGGTTAGTAGTATTATTGATAAAGGTTGTGCTGTCCATAGTAAAGCTGCTGTCGGTAAAGCCACCCGTGAATACTGCACCGCCAACATCCGTTGCCGAGTTGCCGGTAAAGCTGCAATGCGATATGGAAGAAAGATAAAAATTTCCGGTGGTAAATATAGCACCACCACCGCCTCCTGATGAGTTACCAGTAAAGGTACAGTGGCTGAGCGTAGCCGGCTCATATACCCAGTTGCTGCCATTCCATTGCTGGTATCCGTTGACAGCTGTTACTGCGCCTCCATTACTGTATGACGTATTATTGCTAAAACTGCAATAGCTGAGTGCGGGGCTGCAACCATTAGACACAATGGCACCACCGCCACCTGCCATAGCACTGTTGCCGGTAAAGTTGCTATGGCTGATAACCGGTTTTTTAATACTATACAGGCTCATAGCGCCTCCTTCTGAGTTATACGACTTGTTATTGGTGAACGTGCAACTATCTACCAAAGTAGGGTAAACCATACCGCTGCCGTCGTTGTATTCGTTAGTTATCAATAAGCCGCCGCAACTCGCTGCATTATTGTTTTGAAAAGTACAATTGACAAATTGGGGTGAGCAGCTATTGCCAAATATCGCCCCGCCATAAGTAGCGCTGTCGGCGGTAAAGGTACAGCCCTCGATACTGATACCTTTGGTACTTTCTATATACAGCCCACCGCCGTTTTCTGCCTGGTTGTTACTGATAGTACACTGGCGTATGGCTACGTTTTGCCCGGGGAGATTAGTAACAAATATACCGCTGCCTTGATTGTCATAAATTGCTGATCCACCCAAAGAGCCGCTCATCATGATGCTGGAGACCCCATCTGTACCATTGCCGTAGCGGATGGTAAAGCCGTCCACCACCACACTATCGGTAGCCGACTCTTCAATGCCAGCAATGACCATTACATGGTAATAGTTTCCGGCGGGTGTGTTGTCGCCGCCGCTGAGGTAAGTAATGTTGGATGCAGGGTCACGCAGACCGGTGGAGGCATTGTAGCCGCCCAGCAGCTTGATGCCTGCACGCAGTATGCCAAAAGTTCGGTTGCGCGTTACGCCTCCATATTGATTGGTGGGCAGGTAGTTGCCCTGCGCCACGCGCAGCTCCCACTGACCGCTGCCTGCATTAGCGGCATTGAGCGCGGTGGTAAGGCTGGTGTAGGCATTTGCCCAGGAGGTGCCGTTGTTGGCACCCGATGCAGATGCATTAACGTATCGTATGGTTTGCGCCATCACCGCTGCATTACAGAGCAGGGCAAGCAGGATAGTTAAGCTGCCGCTCCGGATGAATGTTGGGATTGTTTTTTTCATTGTAAATGTGTTGAGAAATGTGAATAATTAGTATTTTTTTACAATAATAGTGGGCAACCGCACAATGTTGGCAACACTATTTTCCCAACGTATGAATTTAATTTCCCAAAATGCTTTGAAAGATGTGAAGGATTTATTTTCTTGTGCAGAGATTAAAATCTGCATTAGATTTAACCTAATTATTTTAATACCCGATAGTCAACATGTGCAATAAATTTACATTCCTGATTTTTTTCGCTTTGATTGGTCTGACGATTCGTTACGCCCATGCACAAAAAAATAAGCAGAATGACATCAACTTGCTTAAAGGAATTTATCACACTTCAATCTCAGATACATTTGAAGCACTGGACGGCCTAAGAAAGATATGTAAATATTATATGGATGCACGCCAATTGGATTCTTGCGAAGAGTATGCAATTAAAGGCATTGCTTTATCAAAAGGCACATACCACCCAAGTACTGCCGTCTTTTCCAACTTCTTAGGCGAAGTAAATCTTAGAAAAGACAAGATGGCAGAAGCAACTGCTTATTACAGGAAAGCATTGGAGATTTACCTTAAAAGAAATGATTCTATCCAAATATCTGCTGGCTACTCCAATTTAGCATTAACTATTTATGGGAGTGCCTCATTGACGTTACTTGATTCAGCTTGGACATTTTTACCATATAACCAGCATCAGAGTAGCCAGGCATTTGATATACTTCAAAACAAAGCATTTATTTTATTAAACGAAAAACAATATCAGCCAGCAATGACCGTTTCGCTGCAAGCCGTAGGTGTTGCTGAAAATTTAGGCCTTTATAACACGGCTGCTAGTTTGTATTTGACTATTTCGCAAATAATACAGCGCCTTAACGCCTCAGATGCCGATGCGCTTTTATATGCCCAAAGAGGGCTAAGTGCTGCCGATAAGAGTCAGGACAGTTCCTTGTTATCTTTAATGTATCAGAATGTGGCAATAATATACCAACGTCGCGGCGATTATGCATCTGCACTAAGATATACCGAGAAAGCAATAACCATAGCTGAAAGGGAAGCAAATGCACCTAGAGAATTATCGGATATATATAATAATGCCGGAATTATCTATTTCTATTTAGAGCGTTATATGGAGGCCATTGCTCTAACAAAAAAAGCTATGGATATTTTTATAGCCGGGAAAGATAAAGTAAGTGAAATAGCCGCAAGAGGCAATATCGGGGAATATTATTTTATGCAATACAAAAAAAATGAAAAAGCCGCATCAGAAAAGACGAATGTGAATGCTTCGTATGACAATCTTAGTAATGCTCTCAATTATATAGAACAGGCTGTAAACGAATGCAGAAATATTTCTAATAAAGATATCGCACTTACATACCTACAGGAATTTTTGCCCTATTTGTCTGACATATATGCGGCATATGGAAATACCCAAAATGCATTAGAAACATATAAGGAATACACCACTGTAAACAATGCCCTACTGAATCTGAACAGAACAGATTCTATTGCTCACCTCATTAACAGTTTTGAAATTCAGAAAACGACAGATTCAGTTAAAACCGAAGAAGCAATTAAGAGGGTAGAGCTCGAAAAAAACATCAAGCTGGCTGCCCTCCGTTATAAATACGAAAAGAAACAGGCTCTTGCCAAAACTGAAGAAGAAAAGCAAAAGCTGATGCTGGAGGCCAGAACGAAAGAACAGCAGATGGAAAATGAAGCCGAAATGCAACGGATGAACATCCTGTCCGAAAGCCGCATAGCACAGCAAAAGCTGCAAACCGCTGCCCTCAATAAAGATAAACAGATAGCGCAGCAACGCGCCGACCTCAGTCAGCGGCGGCTGGCCATTCTCAGCCTCGGCTCACTGGCGGCACTCATGTTGGTAGCAGGCGGTTTCGGCTATGCACGCTACCGCACACGGCGGCGAAACGAGCAGCTGCTGGCAGACAAAAACGAACGCATCGAAACGCTGATGCAGGAGCTACAGCACCGCGTAAAAAATAATATGCAGATGATATCTTCTCTGCTCAGCCTGCAGTCGCGCACCCTCACCGATGCCGATGCACGCGGCGCCGTGCAGGAAGGGCAGCACCGCATAGAGGCCATGAGCCTTATCCACCATCAGCTATACCTCGACCACAATATTACCGGCATCAACACCAAAGAATACTTAGAGGAGCTGATAAACGGGCTAAAGCATTCCTTTGCAGAAAATACTAAAGCCATTCATTTCAAAACAGATATTGCCGCACTTACTATTCCCGTTGATACGGCAGCTCCTTTAGGGCTTATCACCAATGAGCTGGTAACGAATGCATTCAAATACGGACTGACGGATGCGCAACCCGTATTGGAAATAAAGCTCAGCGGCAGCAGCGAAAAAATGCGCCTCGAAATAAAAGACAACGGCAAGGGCATACAACCCGGCAGTAGCCGCAAAGAAGGACTGGGGCTGAAGCTGATAGCGGCACTGGTCAAACAGTTAGACGCCTCCATGACTACCCGGTCTGATAACGGGTATAGTGTCGTTATTCAACAATAGAGGAGTTGGCAATTTTGGATTTTGGATTTTGGCGCTAAGACAAAAAGATATTGCCCGTATGTTCAAAATCTTATCGAATTGATTATACGTTTCTTACTATTTTGTATTCTTGTCCCAATTTATTATCATTATTCATCATGAACATCCTGATTGTAGAAGATGAAGCGGTTGTAGCTATGGATATAGCGCAACAATTAGAGGCGCTGGGTTATACCATTGACGCCATAGCCGACACCGGCGAGGACGCCCTGATGCAGGCGCACCGACAAATGCCCGATCTGGTACTGATGGATATCTGCCTGAAAGGTAAAATGGACGGCATACAAACGGCGGCATTACTGCGCCGTATTGCTCCGACCCCAATTATTTATCTTACCGCATTGTCCGACAAAAAAACAGTAGCCCGTGCCCGCGATACGGAACCCGAAGCGTATCTGCTCAAGCCTTTTAACGAGCAGGAGCTGAGTATTGCTATTGAGTTGGCATTATACAAAGCTTCAAAAAATAATCTGGCGCAAATTGAAGGGAAACCGCCTTTCTACTCTCTTCCCGACCGTTTGTTTGTGCGTAGCGGCAACGGGTTTGATAAATTGCTGCTTTGTGATTTGCTTTATCTGGAGGCAGAAAGAGCCTATTGTAAATTATACTGTACCAATCGCAGTTATGTGGTCAGCAATTCGCTGGCAGAAGTACTGCGCTCCTGGCAATGCAACGATATCGCCCGCATCCATAAATCGTATGCAGTAAACACTAAAAAGATAACCCGGATAGAGGAACAATACGTCCATTTAGACAATATTCCACTGCCCCTTGGAGTTCATTACAAAGACGGCTTTTTGCATCAGATAAAATTCTTGTGACAGCGGCGCAAATTTATACGAACAACCGGACATTTCATAGCGATAGACCCTATAAGGTTTTCCGTGATGACCGGCTTAAACCTTATAGGTTTTTCTGAACATCCGCGAACCGCAGCTACACTGTTACCTTCTGTTTTTATTCTCGTATGCCTGCAACCTATCAACTGATCATCAGCCAAAGATAGCTGAACACAAAAGGTATGGACATCAATAAGGAATCGAAACGATCCAAAGCGCCACCATGTCCGGGCATCAGATTTCCGGAATCTTTGATATCCGCCATGCGCTTCAGCTTGGATTCCAACAAGTCTCCGGCAGTGCCGGCGATGCATACAATCAGAGCAATCACGATCCAATCGTAGGAATAAAACTCTTTTTTATAAGGACTGTAATAAGCCCAAACTGCCGCCGCAGCAAGGGTGAAAACCACTCCGCCGATAGTGCCTTCCCAGGTTTTTTTAGGGGAAATTGCGGAGAAAGGTGTCCGGCCAATAAAAGAACCCGTCAGATAGGCCATAGTATCATTCATCCAGATCATCAGGATTAAGGCCACCGGCAATGCGATATGCATACCCCGCAAAGCCACTAACAAGCCCATAGGAATGGATATATACATCAATGCTACCAAGGCCGAAAAGGCGGCTTTCAATGCCGTTTTTCGGCTGAGCGTGGCTGGAAGCAGAAAAAGCGCAGGAATCAGCAGCCCTGCAAATGCAAAGGTCTTATCCACAAAGGTCAGGCAATACATGACCACTATGCCGGCTAATTGTGTAGCCGGACTGATCCAGCGCGGAAACCAGGTATCGGGAAAGATTTTCCGACAGATCTGTAAAAACTCTCTCAGACACAAAAACTGGATCAACAGCGCTAAACAAAAGATCGCTATCGGATCCGGATATAATAATCCCGCCATCATCAGAGCGGAAAATATGATTGCAGATCCTAAACGTTGAAAAAATACCGGCCAGTTCATTTAGCTGATTTTAGAAATATCCTGATGATCGGAAGAAGACTCCGTTACAGCCCAGCCTTTCGGCAGCGGTGTGCGGGAGGCGTAAATAAAGTAAATAGCTATGACCATCAGTGCAATGCCTGCACCGAAAACCAAGAGTTGTAAACCTGTTGATCCGGCAGAGTCTGCCTCCTGCTGACCGGGAAAAAATACATAAACCAGTAGTACCTGTGCACTGTTAAAAAACAAATGCAGCAGGATATTTAACCACAGGCTGGAAGTCTGAAAATATACCCAAGCCAACACAATACCGGTAATGGTAATGGGTAAAAAATTATAGACACTACCATGAACAGATGCAAATATCAATGCACTGCATATTATGGAAAGCCAGGGCCGTCGAAACCAGGTGTGGAGAAATTTTAATATAATTCCCCGGAAGAAAATCTCTTCACATATCGCCGGTATAATGCCTACCAATAGTACATTCCATAATACAGCCCCCGGTTTCCTGCTTTGAAAATAAACTGATTCGTAGCGTTCTCTGGATTGCTGCATACTACGCGCCCACTCGCCAAGATCAATTTGCTGTAGCCAATTAGTCAGTACCAATAAGGCCGGCAGCATACCGGCAGCCAATACCGGCATCCATATTGCCAAGCGGGATTTTGCAGGTTTTACCAAACCGAGATAACCCAAGGGGTCAGGATGTGCCAGATAGGCAAATATCAGTGCGGGAAGCAGAAACATCAGCACCTGCTGTATGATATTCATGAGCTGATAAACCCGAGGGTAATGGACAAATTCTCCATTCACAAATGTAGTCAGGTCAATTGGGCGACCTGTTCCATAACGAATCAGCGCCGGCATAAAAGCTGTGCCTAAGGACATTAGCAGCAGGAAAAAACACATGAAAATGCACAACTGCATTCCCGAAGGGAAAACCCTCAAATAATTTTTAAACATCATAAATTCCGGGTTGCAAAAGTACACGATTTAGGATGATATGACTAATA
>Ga0222423_1000809_pt1 | contig 17493 bp, 17 predicted proteins | sample 3A0metagenome_FD_182472 | JGI IMG/M metagenome (GOLD analysis project Ga0222423, IMG submission 182472) | Enriched microbial communities from leaf-cutter ant dump, University of Wisconsin, Madison, United States - 3A0 (version 2) | ecosystem: Environmental > Terrestrial > Nest > Insects nest >...
CGCTTCACCGACAAGATGCCGAACAACTGGATGTACGCCGCGGCGATCCGGCGCATGCTGCCCGGCGCGCGCATCGTGCATTGCCGCCGCGATCCGGTCGAGACGTGCTGGTCGTGCTTCCGACAGATCTTCTGGAGTGCGCACGACTACAGCTACGACCTCGCCGACCTCGCCGCCTACTGGCATGCCTGCGACGGCGCGATGCGGTACTGGCAGGTGCAGTCGCCGACGCGCTTGCGCGAGCAGGTCTACGAGGACCTGCTTGCCGATCCGGAAGCCCAGACGCGCACGCTGCTCGATTTCTGCGGCCTGCCGTTCGACGCTGCCTGCCTGCGTCCGCACGAGGCCTCGCGCAGCGTGCGCACCGCCAGCGCCGCGCAGGTGCGCGAGCCGCTGCGCCGCGACACCGCGCGCACGTCGCGCTACGGCGCCTTGCTCGATCCGTTGCGCCGGGCGCTGGCGATGCCGCGCTGAGGCTGCCGCGGCGCAACGATCTCATCCACGGTTTCCGCGGCTTGGTGCGCTGCAGGGCGCGCCGCTTGCGACGCATGGGATGCGCCAGTTGGCGCATTCAGCGCCTGCCGCAAAATTTCTCCGAGCCGGTCACGACCCATATGGCGACCGCGAGGATCACGGCGATGAAGACGACGAGGAGCGGCGCGCCCAGCGCCGGATGAAGAAACGATGATGTGGCGATGGCCAGCGTCGACAAGGGCAGGAGCAGCAGCCGGTTGCCGGCCCAGCGATGCAGCACCGCCGGGTCGGCCACGCGCGCGTAGTCGACGCCTTGAGGATGCGGGCATTGCCGGCGAAGCGGACGGCCAGCGCGAGAACGAGCAGGATCGGCAAGGCGACGAATTCGGCGATGGCGAACATGGTCGATGCCATGTTTTGCTGTCCAACGGTTCGGTAAGAAGGCCTGCATGCTACGCCCGTCGCCGTGGCCGCCGCCATGGCGGACAGTTGGCCGATGCCGAGTTTACCTCGACTGGCGCGAGCTGCGGTTCTGGCTGCGGCGCACACGAACTGGATACGGAAACGCTCCGGGTCTGCGGTGGCTTCGTGCGGAACGCTCGGATGGCCGACCGCGATCGCAACGATGGCCTTCCAGTCGTTCGCGATGGGAGTCCATGTGCGTCTGCTAGCATCGGGCGCCTTCCACTGTTTCGGAACGCGCATGCAGGAACGCAGCCGCCCGGTTGATGCAGCGCTGGTTGGCGCCGGTTTCGTGGCTTGTGCGGCAGGTTTCCTTGCGCATCGTTTGTGGCGCGACGTACCTTGGTCGCGAGTCAACGATCAGGTCATCGTGCTGCTGGCCAGCATCGTGCTTGCCGCGATCGTGCGCCGGTTGACGCGCGCGTCGTGGCCGCTGGCGCTGGCCGTGTTCTGGTCGGCTGCGCTCGTTTTTTTCGCTGGCGTGCCTGCGGTATTGGCTGCCTTGTTGCTGGCTGCGGCCGCAATTTCGGTCGGCTCCCTCGTCGTTCCGAGAGATGCGCTGCCGTTGCTGGCGTTGGCAGGTGGCCTTGCCGTCATCGGCGGCCTTGATGGCTGGCTGGTGACGTGGCCGCTGCATCGCTGGTTCATCTACGCGCCGTTGCTGCTCGGGTTGTGCGTGCTGCGCTGGCGAGCGCTTGCGCAGACGTGTTTGCGTATGCACGACGGTTGGCGCAATGCCGTTGCGGCGTCACCGTCTGCCGCGGCGTTTGCGGTCGCATTGTGTGGTGTGGCATCGACTTCGGCATGGTTGCCGACCGCGCTGGCGGACGACATCAACTATCACCTCGGCTTGCCGTCGCAGTGGTTGGCGCACGGGCGTTATGTGCCTGATCTTGCCAACCAGATCTGGGCGGCGGCGCCATGGCTCGGCGACGTGCTGCATGGCATCGTCGCCGTGATTGCGCGCGGCGAGGCACGCGGCGCAGTCGATCTGCTTTGGTTCGTGCTGGCGGTCGCTGCGGCGTGGACGTTGGCCCGACGCTTCGCGAGTGCGCGCATGGCGTGGTTGTGCGTCGCGCTGCTGGCATCGCTGCCGCTGAGCACGGGGCTGCTCGGCAGCATGCAGACGGAATTGCCGGCCACCGCGCTCTTGCTTGCGCTGGCCGTGGCGATCCTGCAGCCGCGCGATGCGGCGCCCGGCTTGGCGCTGCTGATCGGCGTGCTGGCTGGCGGTCTGGTCGCGCTCAAGTTCAGCCATGCGGTTGCCGCGCTGCTCATGTTGATGTGGGCGCTGGCTCGACGTGGCTGGCCGGATGCGCGGAGTTTCATCGCAGGCGTGATCGCTTTTGTCGTCGTTGCCGGATCAAGTTACGTGCACGCGGCCTGGCTCAGCGGCAATCCGATGTTTCCGCTGTTCAACAACCTGTTCCACTCGCCGCTGCTGGATGCACGCCAGCTCGACGACGTGCGTTGGCACGCGGGTTTCGGCTTGAGCCTGCCGTGGCGGATCACGTTCTTCACGGACGAATATCTCGAAAGTTCGCGCGGTGCGTTCGGTTTCGCCTGGCTTGCACTCATGGGTGCGTGGTTGATCGCGTTGCGCGACGGGCGCATGCGCGGGCTGGCATTGGCCGCGTCGGCGATCCTGTTGTTGCCATTGGTTCCGATGCAATACGCACGCTATGCATTTCCCGGCTTCGCGCTGTTGCTCGTGCCCCTCGTTGCGGTATGTGCAGCCGTGCTCGGTGAGCGGCGCGCGGCAGGCCTGCTCGTGGCGTTGTGCCTGCTCGATTTTCTGTTCCTTGCCAACGTGGACTGGCTGCGGCGCACGAATGTCCTGCGCGTGCTGGTCAGGACGCATGGTGACGTGATGGAAGTATTCGATCGCTATGCGCCGGAGCGCGCGCTGATCGCGCGACTGCGCGAGCGCGATGATGGCGATTCGGTCGTGCTTGCGCTTGATCCCGCAGCCCCGGCGATTGCCGAACTGGCGGGACGCGGTCGCAGCGTGGCCTGGTATGCACCGCAGCTGGAGCGCGCGCGCATTGCCGCGGATGCGGACGGCAGCGGTGCGCGCTGGGTGGCGCTGATCCGCGACGCGGATGCGCGCTGGCTGTTGTTGCGGCCGGAGCGCGTCGATGCAGCGCAACGGGCGGCGCTCGATCGGCTGGGGGCGAGGCGCGAGGAGGCGGTCGGGCTTGCCGAACTGTGGTCGGTGCCGACGACGGAGTCCGGCCGATGAGCTTGCTGCGGCAGGGTCGCTGGTTCCTCGTCATCGGCGTGGTGCAATGGATCGTCGACTGGGGCGCGATGGTCCTGCTCAGTCACGTCGGTTTCGGCATCGTGCGCGCGAACCTTGCCGGCCGCCTGTGTGGCGCGCTGTTCGGATTCTGGCTCAACGGTCGCATCACCTTCGCCCGCGAGGAGGCTTCGCCACGCTGGCGACAGGCGTTGCGCTATGTGGCGCTGTGGTGCGTTTGCGCGGCGCTCAGCACGATCGGCGTGGCCTCGGTCGCAGCGGCGTTCGGCCTGGGCTGGGCATGGCTTGCCAAGCCGCTCATGGACGGGCTCATCGCGACGGGCAGTTTTCTTGCGTCACGGCACTGGGTCTATCGGTGATGCGGCAATGAAAACGCCGGCTTGCGCCGGCGTTTTCGGGGTTTGCTGGAGGAGCCGCCTTCAGTGCTTGAGGTTGCGGCGCAGGCGTTCGAGCGCCTGCAGTTGCGCGACGGCCTGGGCGAGTTGCGCCTGGGCCTGGGCGACTTCCAACGCGTCGGTGCGGTTGGCGAGGGCGCGTTCGGCTTCGTCCTTGGCCTTGCGGGCGGCGGATTCGTCGAGGTCCTTGGCGCGGATCGCGGTGTCGGCGAGCACGGTGACGACGCTCGGCTGCACCTCGAGGATGCCGCCGGAAACGTAGAAGAACTGCTCCTCGCCGCTTTCGAGCTGGACGCGCACCTGGCCGGGCTTGAGGCGCGTGATCAGCGGCGCGTGGCGCGGCGCGATGCCGAGCTCGCCCGCCTCGCCGGTGGCGATGATCATTTGCGCGTTGCCGTGGAAGATCTCTTCCTCGGCGCTGACGATGTCGCAGCGGATGGTGCTCATTGCCTCTCTCACTTCGTTCGTTCGGCGGGAATGGGGAGTGGGGAATCGGGAATGGTCAGGAGCGCGGTTCGCGAGCGGTTGCTCTCGACGATTCCCCATTCACCATTCTCGATTCCCGGAAGAAAGCCGCTCAAGCGGCTTTCTTCTCCATCGCCTTGGCCTTCTCGAAGGCTTCGTCGATGCCGCCGACCATGTAGAACGCCTGTTCCGGCAGGTGGTCGCACTCGCCGTCGATGATCATCTTGAAGCCGCGGATGGTTTCCTTGAGCGTGACGTACTTGCCCGGCGCGCCCGTGAACACCTGCGCGACCGTGAACGGCTGCGAGAAGAAGCGCTCGATCTTGCGCGCGCGGTAGACGGTGTTGCGGTCGTCTTCCGACAGCTCGTCCATGCCGAGGATCGCGATGATGTCCTTGAGTTCCTTGTAGCGCTGCAGCGTGCCCTGCACGCGGCGGGCGACTTCGTAGTGCTCCTGGCCGATCACCAGCGGGTCGAGCTGGCGGCTCGTCGAAGCCAGCGGATCGACGGCCGGGTAGATGCCGAGCGAGGCGATGTCACGCGACAGCGCCACGGTCGAGTCCAAGTGCGCGAACGTGGTCGCGGGCGACGGATCGGTGTAGTCGTCGGCCGGGACGTAGACGGCCTGGATCGAGGTGATCGAGCCGGTCTTGGTCGAGGTGATGCGTTCCTGCAGCACGCCCATTTCCTCGGCGAGCGTCGGCTGGTAACCCACCGCCGACGGCATGCGGCCGAGCAGCGCGGACACTTCCGTGCCGGCCAGCGTGTAGCGGTAGATGTTGTCGACGAAGAACAGCACGTCCTTGCCCTTGCCGGATGCGTCCTTCTCGTCGCGGAAGTACTCGGCCATGGTCAGGCCGGTCAGCGCGACGCGCAGGCGGTTGCCCGGCGGCTCGTTCATCTGGCCGTAGACCATCGCGACCTTCGACTGGGTCTTGTCGTCGAGCTTGACGACGCCGGCGTCGATCATCTCGTGGTAGAAGTCGTTGCCTTCGCGCGTGCGCTCGCCGACGCCCGCGAACACCGACAGGCCCGAGTGCTGGGTCGCGATGTTGTTGATGAGTTCGAGCATGTTCACGGTCTTGCCGACGCCGGCGCCGCCGAACAGGCCGACCTTGCCGCCCTTGGCGAACGGGCAGACCAGGTCGATGACCTTGATGCCGGTTTCGAGCAGTTCATTCGCGGCCGCCTGCTCGTCGTAGGACGGGGCGCTGCGGTGGATGACCCACTGGTCCTCGGCGCCGATGTCGCCGGCCTCGTCGATCGGGTTGCCGAGCACGTCCATGATGCGGCCGAGCGTGGCCTTGCCGACCGGCACCTTGATGCCGTCGCCGGTGTTGTTGACGACGAGGCCGCGCTTGAGGCCGTCGGTGGAGCCGAGCGCGATCGTGCGCACGACGCCGTCGCCGAGCTGCTGCTGCACCTCAAGCGTGATCGGCATGCCTTCGATCTTGAGCGCGTCGTACACCTTCGGCACGGACTCGCGCGGGAATTCGACGTCGACGACGGCGCCGATGATTTGTACGACTTTGCCCTGGCTCATTGTGGTGACTCCACTGAATGTCTGGATTCTTTATGTGTCGGGAATCGGGAATGGGGAATGGGGAATGGGGAATGGAAGATCAGAAGCGCGGCTTCCGACGATTCTCTATTCCCGATTCCCCATTCCCGGCTCCATCAAACCGCCGCGGCGCCGCCGACGATTTCCGAAATTTCCTGCGTGATCGCCGCCTGGCGCGCCTTGTTGTAGACGAGCGTGAGCGAGCCGATCGCCTTGGTCGCGTTGTCGGACGCGGCCTTCATCGCGACCATGCGCGCGGCGTGCTCGCTGGCGAGGTTTTCGAGGACGCCTTGATAGACGAGCGACTCGATGTAGCGCGTCAGCACATGTTCGAGCACGCCTTCGGCGTCCGGCTCGTAGATGTAGTCCCACGAATGCGCACTCGCCATTTCGGCGGCGGGCGGCAGCGGCAGCAACTGGTCGACCGTCGCCTTCTGCGTCATCGTGTTGACGAAGTCGTTGTAGGCGAGGAACAGGCGGTCGACGCGACCGGCGCCGTACTCGTCGAGCATGACCTTGATCACGCCGATCAGCTGCGCGATCTGCGGGCGTTCGCCCAGGTGGGTCACGCTGCCGACCATGTTGACCTTGAGGCGGCGGAAGAACTGCGTGGCCTTCTGGCCGATGCAGACCAGGTCGACCTCGACGCCCTTGTCCTGCCACGTGCGGATTTCGCCGACGAGCTTGCGGAACATGTTGGTGTTGAGGCCGCCGCACAGGCCGCGGTCGGTCGAAACGATCACGTAACCGACGCGCTGCACCGCCTCGCGCTCGACGAGGAAGGGATGCTTGTACTCGACGTTCGCATGGGCGATGTGGCCGATGACCTGGCGCATCGCGCGCGCGTACGGACGCGAGGCCCTCATCAGGTCCTGCGCCTTGCGGATCTTCGATGCCGAGACCATTTCGAGCGCGCGCGTCACCTTGCGGGTGTTCTGCACGCTCTTGATCTTCGTACGGATTTCTCTTGCGCCTGCCATTCGATTCTCCGTGAGCAGTCAGCGGTGAGCGGTGAGCGGGAAGAGCAAAGGCATCAGCGCTTTCCGCTCCTGCCGCTCACCGCTCACCTCTTGGCCGCTCACCAGCTGCCCGTCTTCTTGAACTCTTCCAGGCCCTTCTTGAAAGTGCCTTCGATGTCGTTGTTCCAGTCGCCGGTGTCGACGATCTTCTTCATGAGATCGCCGTAATTGCTGTGGAAGTAGGCGTGCAGCGCGGCTTCGAACGGCAACACCTTGTTCAACGGCAGGTCGTCGAGGAAGCCCTTTTCCGCGGCGTAGATCGACAGCGAGAGTTCGGCGATCGACAGCGGCGCGTACTGCTTCTGCTTCATCAGCTCGGTGACGCGCTGGCCGCGTTCGAGCTGCGCGCGCGTCGCGGCGTCGAGGTCGGAGGCGAACTGCGCGAACGCGGCCAGTTCACGGAACTGCGCCAGCGCGAGCTTCACGCCGCCGGAGAGCTTCTTGACGATCTTGGTCTGCGCCGAACCACCCACGCGCGACACCGAGACGCCGGCGTTCACGGCCGGGCGGATGCCGGCGTTGAACAGGTCGGTTTCGAGGAAGATCTGGCCGTCGGTGATCGAGATCACGTTGGTCGGCACGAACGCGGACACGTCACCGGCCTGCGTCTCGATGATCGGCAACGCGGTCAGCGAGCCGGTCTTGCCCTTGACGGCGCCGTTGGTGTGCTTCTCGACGTATTCCTCGTTGACGCGCGCGGCGCGTTCGAGCAGGCGGCTGTGCAGGTAGAACACGTCGCCCGGATACGCTTCGCGGCCCGGCGGGCGCTTGAGCAGCAGCGAGATCTGGCGGTAGGCCCAGGCCTGCTTGGTGAGATCGTCGTAGATGATGAGCGCGTCTTCACCGTTGTCGCGGAAGTATTCGCCCATCGCGCAGCCGGAGTAGGGCGCGATGTACTGCATCGCGGCCGATTCCGAGGCGGATGCGGCGACGATGATGGTGTGCGCGAGCGCGTCGTTTTCTTCGAGCTTGCGCACGACGTTGGCAATCGACGACTGCTTCTGGCCGATCGCGACGTAGATGCATTTGATGCCCGAGCCGCGCTGGTTGATGATCGTGTCGACGGCCATCGCGGTCTTGCCGGTCTGGCGGTCGCCGATGATCAGCTCGCGCTGGCCGCGACCGATCGGGATCATCGAGTCGACCGACTTGTAGCCCGTCTGCACCGGCTGGTCGACCGACTTGCGCCAGATCACGCCCGGGGCGACCTTCTCGACCGGCGAGGTCTGCGTCGCGTTGAGCGGGCCCTTGCCGTCGATCGGATTGCCGAGCGCGTCGACGACGCGGCCGAGCAGCTGCGGGCCTACCGGCACTTCGAGGATGCGGCCGGTGGTCTTGGCGACGTCGCCTTCGCGCAGGTGCTCGTAGTCGCCGAGCACGACGGCGCCGACGGAGTCGCGCTCGAGGTTGAGCGCCAGCGCGAACGTGTCGCCCGGCAGCTCGACCATTTCGCCCGACATCACGTCGTTGAGGCCGTGGATGCGCACGATGCCGTCGGACACGCTGGTCAGCGTTCCTTCGTTGCGCGCTTCCGCGGACAGCTTGAACTTCTCGATGCGGCTCTTGATGAGTTCGCTGATTTCAGACGGATTGATCGTGGTTGCCATGGTCTCAGGTTCCTGCTCGCGCATCGGAAGGATGCGACGTGGGTCCAAGGGGTCGAAAGTGAAAAGTCGAAAATCAACGCTCGCTCGAAAGCTGGCTGGCTTCGGTTGAGCTTCGACTTTTGACCTCCGACGACTTCTGTCGAAACGGTGTCTGTTGAAACGGACCGGACTCGTCGCTGCGTCGTGCAGCGGCGAGCCCGGTTTCAATCACTGCGCCAATGCCTGCTGCAGGCGCGCCAGGCGACCGCGCACCGAGCCGTCGATGACGACATCGCCGGCGTCGATGATGGCACCGCCGAGCATGTCGGGATCGATCGACTGCTCGATCTCGATGTCACGGCCGAAGCGGCGCTTGAGCGCATCCTTGAGCTTGGCCGTCGCCTCGCCGTCCATCGGCGTCGCGGAACGCACGCCGACCTTGAGCACGCGCTCGGCTTCGTTCTTGAGTTCGACGAACAGCGCGCCGATTTCCGGCAGTACCGGCAGGCGCTGGTTCCCGGCGAGCAGGTTCACGAAGGCGGAAAACGGCGAATCGGCCGCTTCGCCTTCCGGCGTGACCAGGGCGGCGAGGTCGGCCTGCGCGACGCGCGGGTCGCCGAACAGCGCGGTCACGCGCGGATCGGCAGCGACCTGCGCGGCGAACGCGAGCTTGCCGGCCCAGTCGCCGAGCGCGTTCTTCTCGCGCGCCAGTTCGAACGCGGCACGCGCGTACGGACGGGCGAAGGTGAGGGCATTGGACATGTCAGATCTCGGTGACGAGCTGGTCGATCAGCGACTTCTGCGCGTTCGCGTCGATTTCGCGCTTGAGGATCTTCTCGGCGCCGGCGACGGCGAGCGAGGCGACCTTGCCACGCAGTTCCTCGCGGGCCTTGTGCGCCTGCGCCTCGATGTCGGCGGCGGCGATGGCCTTTTGCTTGGTTGCTTCGACGATCGCGTCCTGGCGGGCCTTGTCGACGATCTGCGCGGCCTGCTGGTGCGCCTTGTCGATGATCGTCGCGGCTTCCGCGCGTGCCTTCTTGATCTCGTCGGCCACGCGCGCGTCGGCATCGGCGAGCTCCTTGCGCGCCTTTTCCGCCTGCGTGAGGCCTTCGGCGATCTTGTTCTGGCGATCCTCGATGGCGGCAATGATGTGCGGCCAGCCGAGTTTCATGACCATGAGGACCACGGCGAAGAACGCCAGGCCCTGGATGATCAGGGTAAGGTTCGGAATCATTGCGTTGCTCCTGCCTGGCGACGGCCTTGGCGGCCGTCGCACGGGACGCTGCGGGTTCTTACTTGGCGCCGATGTGGCCGAGCAGCGGGTTCGCGAACAGAAGCAGCAGCGCGATCGCGACGCCGATCATCGGAACCGCGTCGAGCAGGCCGGCGACGATGAACATCTTGGTCTGCAGCATCGGGGTCAGTTCCGGCTGGCGCGACGAACCTTCGATGAACTTGCCGCCGAGGATGGCGAAGCCGATCGCGGTGCCGAGGGCGCCGAGGCCGATCAGGATCGCCGCAGCGATGACGGTCATGCTCAGGACATCGGCGACCTGTGCGACGTTGGCGATGGTTTCCATGGTTGTCTCCGTGGTTCTCTAAGGTGAAGTGAAAAAACAATCTTGCGAAACGGTTACATCGAAAACAGGCTGTTGGTTGAACAGTGCGGCGATGGATGGCCGCATTTTGACTTTAGCGATCAAGGACGATCGCACTAAACAACGAAACCCTTGCGACGCTCTGCTTTTTCTCAATGGCTCTCTGCCGCCATGCTCAGATAAACCAGGCTCAGCACCATGAAGATGAAGGCCTGCAGCGTGATGATCAGGATGTGGAACGCGGTCCAGCCGAAATCGGCGATGAACTGGCCGATGCCGAGCGGCCACGTCGAGAACGTGCCGAGGCTGGAACCGAGCGTCATCACCGCGATCAGGATGAAGATGAGCTCGCCGGCATACATGTTTCCGAACAGTCGCAGGCTCAGCGAAACCGGGCGCACGCACTCCTCGATGAGGCGCAGCAGCAGGTTCGGGATCACCAGCGCGACCTTGCCGACCGGGCCTTCCGCGTGGAACGGCGCGGTCAGGAATTCGCCGAAGAACTTGCCGACGCCCTTGTTCTTGATGCCGACGTACTGGATCAGCAGGAACACGGTCAACGCCATGCCGAGCGTGGTGTTGAGATCGGCGGTCGGCACGATGCGCAGGTAGGCATGCGCCGGATCGTGGCCGGCCAGCGAATGGCCGCTCGCCCACGCCCACGGCAGCAGGTCGATCGGCAGCAGGTCGAGGAAATTCATCAGGAACACGAGGCAGAAGATCGTGATCAGCAGCGGCGCGATCATGCGGCTCTTGCCGTGGAAGGTTTCCTTGACCAGGCCGTCGACGAACAGCACGACCATCTCGATCGCGCACTGCAGCTTGCCCGGCACGCCGGCGGTCGAGCGCCGGGCCACGCGCACGAACAGCAGCATGAACACGACCGCGGTCAGCAACGTGAAGAACAGCGTATCCAGGTTGATCTTCATGAAATCGCCGTCGCCGACGCTCCACTGCAGGTGGTGCAGGTGGTGCTGGATGTATTCGGTCATGTTGACCGAGCCGGCGGCTTCTTCGGTGGCCATCGTTCTACCTGGTTGCAATGAGAGCGATCCAAAAACACAACTGCGCCGCGACCAGCCCCGCGAAGAGGGCGAGAAACGGCAGTTTCCACACGGCGATCGCGACATACAGCGTCGCGCACGCCCAAAACCACTTGATGACTTCCGCGGCATAGGCCGCATGCAGCGCGTCACGCGCCCGCATCACGCCCTTGCCGAACAAGCGCACCGCGAAAAGCAGGTTGCCCCCCGCAATGGCAACTCCCCCCGCCAGCGCCGCCAGCGCATGGCGCCAGCCGAAAACGGCGGCAACCAGCGTCACCACGGCGCTCCCGGCCAGCTGCAGCGCCACGGCGCGGCTCGCCACGTATTTGCCGTGAGCGATCGAATTGCGCACGCGAGGCTCCCGCCGCCGGAGAGTTGCGGCCCTGTGCTTCCCAGCGCAGGGGCTTCTCCAAAAAAGGTCTGCGATTCTACCAAGTCCGGAGCGCCCCCCGCAATCGTGTCCGGGCGGAAAAATCACGCGAAAACAACGAAAACATGCCGCGAGCCTCGTTGTCGCGACTTCCAGGCGCCTCGTCCTGCCGTCCGCCCGGATCGACCGTCCGGGCGTCGCCGAAAGCCTGCCCTGGACAAGGGGCGCCCGGGCTGGTGGGGCATCCGCAGTCGCCGCCGTGCGGATTCGGCAGCTCCGGGCCGGTCACGGCGATCCCGGGCGGATCGCACGAATCAACTAGCAAAAAAAAGGCCGGGCTTGTGGCCCGGCCTTCAGTGGCCGCGTCGCGCGGAGGGGATGACCGCGGCGCGTCCTCTCTGGGAGCGTTGCTCAGGCAGCCTTCTTGGCGGCCTTGGTGGTCTTGGCGATCGTGTCGTTGACCTGCTGGCTGGCCGTCTCGAAGGACGACTTGGCGAGCGCGCCGATGGCTTCGGAGGTCTTCAGGGAGACGCCGAAGACTTCCTGGCCGTTGGCGTAGAGCTTCTCGGCGCTTTCCTTGACGAACTGCGCGCCCTTCGGGAAGAAGGCCTGCGCGGCTTCGACGTCGCGCACTTCGGTGGCCTCGGACCAGAAGTCGACCGACGCCTTGACGCGATCTTCGAAGGTCTTGAGGTTGAGTTCGGTGATGCGCTCAAAGCCGGCAAGGGCGAGGCCCTGCGCCTTGACGAAGGCATCGGTGTAGTTCTTGCCGAACGCGAAAGGCTGGAGGTTGATCTGTTCGAACATGTCCGGATACCTGTGCTGGGAGTGTGACTGCACGCATCCTAGCAGGACATTTTGTGCGGCGCAACATCGCGGCTGGAAAATCTCCCCGGCCCGGTGCGTTCGTTCAGGAAACCTCTTTCCGGATCAAAGCAGTGCCGAAGTCGGGCGCTTTCGTCGCGATGCAAGAAAACCGGCTCAGGCGCCGCGATAGGTGCTGGTCGACGTGCAGGTCTCGTGCACGGTGACCGCCGCCAGCAGCGGCAGCTCCGGCTTGAGGTGCTCCCAGACCCAGCGCGCGAGGTTCTCGCTGGTCGGGTTGTCGAGGCCGGGCACGTCGTTGAGATAGTTGTGGTCGAGCGCGTCGAACAGCGGCCGGAACGCGGCCTTGAGGTCGGCGAAATCCATGACCCAGCCCAGATGCGGGTCGATCGGCCCTTCCACGTGCACCTCGATGCGGAACGAGTGGCCGTGCAGGCGCGAGCACTTGTGCGTCGGCGGCAGGTTGGGCAGGCGATGCGCGGCTTCGATGCGGAAGGTCTTGGAGATGTCCATCGGCGCAGTCTAGCGCGGGCCCGCGGGCGCGTATCGCGAGAGGCGCGGGCGCGTATGCCCTTTGTCACGTGTCGGCGCCGCAGGCGATGCGCCAAGATCGCCCGACCCGTCGCCCGCGCGACGCCGCCCACCGTGGAGCAGATTCGTGGACAGAAGAGATTTCCTGAAGTTGACTGGCGCCGGACTCGGCGGCCTCATGCTGCCTGCGTTCGCCGGGCGCGTCATCGCCGCCGAGCAGCTGCTCAGCCAGCTCGACGTCGGCACCAAGAAGAAGCTCGCCGACGTCGCCCTGCAGGCGGCGAAGGCCGGCGGCGCGAAATATTGCGACGTGCGCATCGGCCGCTACCTGCGCCAGTTCGTCGTCACGCGCGAGGACAAGGTGCAGAACGTCGTCAACACCGAATCCTGCGGCATCGGCATCCGCGTCATCGCCAACGGCACCTGGGGTTTCGCCGCGACCAGCGAGCTCACGCCCGATGCCGTCGCCAAGGCAGCCAGACAGGCCGTCGCCATCGCCAAGGCCAACTCGAAGGTGCAGGCCAAGCCGGTCGAACTCGCGCCGGTCAAGGGCGTGGGTGAGGTGAGCTGGGCGACACCCATCGTCAAGAACGCGATGGCCGTGCCGATCAAGGACAAGGTCGACCTGTTGCTCGGCGTCAACGCCGATGCGATGAACGCGGGTGCGAGCTTCATCAACTCGATCCTGTTCCTCGTCAACGAACAGAAGTATTTCGCCTCGACCGACGGCTCCTACATCGACCAGGACATCCACCGCATCTGGTCGCCGATGCACGTCACCGCGGTCGACAAGTCCACCGGCAAGTTCCGCATCCGCGCCGGCCTGTCCGCGCCGCGCGGCATGGGCTTCGAGTACCTCGACGGCAGGAAGGAAGACAAGGTCGAGCTGCCTTGCGGCGCGATCGTCTACCGCGACTCCTACGACATGAAGGAAGACGCGATCGCCGCGGCCAGACAGGCGAAGGAAAAACTGACCGCGCAGTCGGTCAAGCCGGGCAAGTACGACCTCATGCTCGACCCCTCGCACACCTGGCTGACCATCCACGAATCGGTCGGCCATCCGACCGAGCTCGACCGCGTGCTCGGCTACGAGGCCAACTACGCCGGCACCAGTTTCGCCACGCTCGACAAGTGGAAGTCGAAGAACTTCAAGTACGGCAGCGACAAGGTCACGATCACCGCCGACAAGATCGCCCCGGGCACGCTCGGCGCGGTCGGCTACGACGACGAAGGCGTCAAGACCGGCAAGTGGGACCTCATCAAGGACGGCGTGCTCGTCAACTACCAGGTCATCCGCGACCAGGCGCACATCCTCGGCCTCAAGGAATCGCAAGGTTGCTGCTACGCCGATTCGTGGTCGAGCGTGCAGTTCCAGCGCATGGCCAACGTCTCGCTGCAGCCGGGCAAGGACAAGCTCGCGCCCGCCGAGATGATCAAGAACATCGAGAACGGCATCTACATCGTCGGCGACGGTTCGTTCTCTATCGACCAGCAGCGCTACAACGCCCAGTTCGGCGGCCAGCTGTTCTACGAGATCAAGAACGGCAAGGTCACCCAGCCGCTGGAGGACGTCGCCTACCAGATGCGCACGCCGGAATTCTGGAATTCGTGCGTCGCCGTCTGCGACCAGGGCGACTTCCGCTACGGCGGTTCGTTCTTCGACGGCAAGGGCCAGCCGGGCCAGGTGTCGGCCGTTTCGCATGGTTCGAGCACGGCGCGCTTCAACGGCGCCAACGTCATCAACACCGCCCGCAGCCTCGGCTGAGGCCGGGATCGGTGATTCGGGATTCGGGATTGGGCAGGGCGCGCCCGTGCGCCGCCCGCGCGATCGCAACCAGGTTCGGAGAACACAAATGACCATCTACACCGAAGAACAAGCCAAGGCGATTCTCGACAAGGCCATCAAGGCCTCGAAGGCCGACGAGTGCACGGCCACGCTGTCGGGCTCCAACGGCGGCAACATCCGCTACGCGCTCAACAGCGTGTCGACCAGCGGCTACGTCAGCGATTGCGATCTCGCCGTCGAAGTCGCCTTCGGCAAGCGCACCGGCACCGCGACGATCAACAGCTTCGACGACGCCTCGATCGCGGCCGTCGTGCGCCGCGCCGAGGAACTGGCCAGGCTCGCGCCGGAAAACCCCGAGTTCATGCCGGCCATCGACAAGCAGGCCTACAAGGCCAGCGACACCTTCGTCCAGAAGACCGCGGACATCACGCCCGAATACCGCGCTTCCGTCGCCGCCGCGTGCATCGAGCCCTGCCGCAAGGACAAGCTCACCGCCGCGGGTTTCTTCACCGACGGCCAGAGCTTTTCGGCGATCGCCAACAGCAAGGGCAACTTCGGCTACCAGAAGTCGAGCAGCATGGACTTCACCTGCACCGTGCGCACCGACGACGGCAAGGGCTCGGGCTGGGTCGCGCGCAACCTCGCCGACGTGGCGAAGTTCGACGTCAAGGACGACATCAAGACGGCCATCCAGAAGGCCAAGGGTTCGGTCGACGCCAGGGCGCTGGAGCCCGGCAAGTACACGGTCATCATGGAACCGGCCGCGACCGCGGGCCTGGTCAGCTTCATGATGTTCGGCTTCGATGCGCGCCAGGCCGATGAGGGCCGCAGCTTCCTGTCGAAGAAGGGCGGCGGCAACAAGCTGGGCGAGAAGCTCTTCGACGAACGCGTGACGATGTTCGCCGATCCGTGGGACGCCGAAGCCGGCGTGCTGCCGTGGGACAACGAGGGCCTCGCCCGCGAGCGCACGACCATCATCGACAAGGGCAAGGTCAACTACCTGCACTATTCGCGCTACTGGGCGGGCAAGCAGGGCAAGAAGTCGGTCGGCCAGCCCGGCAACCTCATCATGGTCGGCGGCGACAAGTCGACGATGGATCTGGTCAAGGGCACCAGGAAGGGTGTGCTGGTCACGCGCACCTGGTACATCCGTCTCGTCGATCCGCAGACGGTGCTGCTCACCGGCCTGACCCGCGACGGCACGTTCTACATCGAGGACGGCGAGATCAAGTACCCGATCAAGAACTTCCGCTTCAACGAATCGCCCGCGATCATGCTCAACAACATCGAGGAGATCGGCAAGCCGGTGCGCGTCGCCGACGACGAATCGCCGTTCGTGATGATGATCCCGCCGATGAAGATCCGCGACTTCACCTTCACCTCGCTGTCCGACGCGGTGTAGCCGGGATTCGGGAGTCGGGATTGGAGATTCGGCAAAGCCGCGCATCGCGCAGCGTGAGGGTCGCTCTTCCCAATCCCGATTCCCCATTCTCCATTCCCGGCTTTTCAATGACCCGCGCCGAATTCCTCCGCCTCATGTTTGCCGGCGGCGCCAGCCTCGCACTGGCGCCGCTGGTGCGCGCGCAGGCCGCTTCTCCCAATCCCCAATCCCCAATCCCCAATCCCGGTCCCTCGTACGACTTCTGGTTCACGCGCCTCATGTACGAATCGGGCGACTGGGACGTCGACCAGCGCATGCCGTCGAATCTCATCGACGCACTGATCCAGTACACGACGCTGCGCGTGGACACGGTCGAACGCGTGCTGCCGCTGGCCGATCCGCGCATGCTCGGCGCACCGCTGTGCTACATGGCCGGTCACAAGCTCGTCGAATTCAACACCGACGAGCGCCGCAACTTCGAGACCTACGTGCGCAACGGCGGCTTCGTCCTCGTCGACGATTGCAACCACGACATCGACGGCCTGTTCGCCAAGTCCTTCGAGCGCGAGATGGCGACGATCTTCGGCGCAGACGCACTGAAAAAGCTGCCGAAGGATCACCCAATCTTCTCCAGCTTCTTCAAGTTCGACGGCCCGCCCAACACCGCCTTCGAGCTCAACGGCTGGGGCGACGACCTCGTCCACGAATACCTCAAGGGCATCGAGATCGACGGCCGCCTGGGCGTGCTCTACAGCAACAAGGACTACGGCTGCGAATGGGACTACGACTGGCGCAACAAGCGCTTCCTCGCCGAAGACAACACGAAGTTCGCGGTCAATGTCGTGGTTTATGCGCTGACCGCCTAATCGACCTGATATGCACGAAGGCGCCCCCTTTCCGCCTTCGGGCACCTTCCCCCGCTTCGCGGAGGAAGGGAAAACCGAAAACGTCTCGCTGAGGAATCCTTCCCCTGCGAAGCGGGGGAAGGTGGCGGCAGCCGGAAGGGGGGCGCTTTCGGGCAGTTTCAACATGATGGACGAAGGAATGAACGACACGATCACCGAACTCTCGATCCAGCAGCAACTCGACAAGCTCACCGCCCTGCGCGGCGCCATCGCGCGCGCCATCGTCGGCCAGAATGAAGTCGTCGAGCAGCTCCTCGTCGGCCTGCTCGCCGGCGGCCACTGCCTGCTCGAAGGCGTGCCCGGACTCGGCAAGACCCTGCTCGTGCGCTCGCTCGGCGAGGCCATCGCGCTCGACTTCCACCGCATCCAGTTCACGCCCGACCTCATGCCGAGCGACATCATCGGCACCGAGCTGCTCGAAGAGGATCACGGCACCGGCAAGCGCCATTTCAAGTTCCAGCAAGGCCCGGTGTTCACCCACCTGCTGCTCGCCGACGAACTCAACCGCACGCCGCCGAAGACGCAGTCCGCGCTGCTCGAAGCGATGCAGGAACGCACGATCAGCTACGCCGGCGTCACGCATGCCTTGCCCAGGCCGTTCTTCGTGCTCGCCACGCAGAACCCCCTCGAACAGGCCGGCACCTATCCGTTGCCGGAGGCGCAGCTCGACCGCTTTTTGCTGCACATCCGCGTCGACTACCCGGACGAAGCCGAAGAACGCGCGATCCTCGCCCAGACCACCGGCGCTGCCGGCGCGCGCATCGAGCCGGTGATGTCCGGCGACGAACTCCTCGCCCTGCAGGCGCTCGCGCGCGAGGTGCACATCGGC
>Ga0222423_1000813_pt1 | contig 17379 bp, 14 predicted proteins | sample 3A0metagenome_FD_182472 | JGI IMG/M metagenome (GOLD analysis project Ga0222423, IMG submission 182472) | Enriched microbial communities from leaf-cutter ant dump, University of Wisconsin, Madison, United States - 3A0 (version 2) | ecosystem: Environmental > Terrestrial > Nest > Insects nest >...
TCCACCCCAAAGCGGTGCTGCTCATCCACCACCACCAGCCCTAGGTCCGCAAACTGCACCGTCTGACTCAAAAGTGCGTGCGTTCCCACCACGATCCCGGCCGTGCCCGACGCTGCCTCCGCCAGTGCCTGCCGCCGCGCCGACGCTGACTGTGAGCCCGTCAGCAACGTCACCCGGGTTGCAACGTCCGAACCGTCCCCACCTGTCGCGGCGCCCGTACCAGTTGCCTCGTCCCCACCGGCAAACGAACTCAACATCCCCGCCTGCGCCAGCGGCCCCAGCAGTGCCCGTATGGTGCGCTCATGCTGGGCGGCAAGTACCTCCGTTGGCGCTAGCAACGCCGCCTGACCACCCGCATCCACCACGGTCAACATTGCGCGCAACGCCACCACCGTTTTACCTGCACCCACGTCACCTTGCAGGAGGCGCAGCATCGGCGTGGACTGCGCAAGATCGGCGGCAATCTCCTCACCCACTGCACGCTGACCGTCCGTCAACGCGAACGGCAACCGTGCATCGAACGCGTCAAGAATCCCGCCACGTCGACCCGCGCGCGCCGTTGCCGCATGCGCTACTCGGTCTGCCCGCCTGCGCGCCAGCGCTGTCTGCAACACCAGCGCCTCCTCGAACCGCAACCGATGGCGTCCACGCGCCACGGCCGCGTCGTCGCCAGGCAGGTGCACGTCACGTAGCGCCTCCAGCCGCGTGCCCAGCCCCTGCTCCACTCTCACCTGTTCGGGCACCGGATCGGGCACGTCGGCCTCCTGGAGCGGGTCCAGCACGATGCGGATTGCCTTGGCGATTTTCCAGGTGGGCGCCGACGCGGCCGCCGGGTAAATCGGTATCAGACGCGACGCCTCGGCAACAGCCTCGTCAGCGTCGGCCGCATCCACACCCACGATCAGATAATCCGGGTGAACCAGCTGCCGCCGGCCGCGATACTGGCCCACCGTGCCGGTGAACAGCCCCGTGCGCCCCGGGCGCAGCTTGTCCTCATGCATGCGCAGCACGCCGGGATGCTTGGCAAAGAACGTCAACTGCAACGTGTCCAGACCGTCAGTGACGATTGCCTCCAACATGGCCCCGCCGCGCGAGCGCATCGAGCGGATGGTGGCGGTGCGCACCTGCGCCATCACGGTGACATATTCGCCGTCACGCAATCCCGCGATCTTGGTCAGCTCGCCGGGGCGTCCATACCGGCGCGGATAGTGCCGCAGCGCATCCCCTGCCGTGTGAAGCCCCAGCTTGGCCAGCGCGCCCGCCGTGCGAGTACCCAACAGCCGCGTGAGCGGCTGGGCGAGCGCGTCACTCATGACCGTTCGACGCCAATGAGGATGGCCGGCGAGCCGTGCCCGCCCCGATACACCACCACGTCCGCGGCCGGACATACCGCCGCCGCCGACAGTCGCACCGACTCCACTGCCGAGTCGGGCACTCCCCGCGCCAACACCACGGTGACCATCTCAACGTCGGGGCCGAGCAGTCGGTCAACGTCATCGTCCAACGCGTCGGGTGTGGACGATGCGACCTGGCAGGCGGCGACGGCCTGCCCCATGACGGCCACCAGATCCTCGCCTGGGGTTGCCAGCGCGCCGGCGGCCACTGCCGCGATCACGTGGGCCTCATGCTGCGCCGGGAGCACGGTGATCCCGGTGTGGGGTTTGCGGGCGGCGAGTTCGTCCGCGGCGGCACGTAGCGCCGGGTTGCCGGCCGCAATCACCACGCGCGCGCTCGTGGTGTCGCGCACCGCGCGGCGCAGTTCACGACGCTTCAGCCGCAGCGGATCGGGCACCACCAGCACAATCGCTCCAGCGTCCGCCAGTGGTGCCGCCAAACCGGGGCAGGAGGTCAGCGCGACGACGCCGGTTTGGGCGTGGGCGGTGGACGCGTGGGGACGCGTGGCGTGGGAACGGGCCGTGTGGCTGTGTGTGCCTGCCGCGCGGGCGTGTTCGGCGTGTGCCGCCTGGTGGCCCACACCCAACGCGCTGACGACGATTTGGCGGGCGTGTGCGCTAATGCCGACGGTGACGGCCGCGTCGGGATCGTCGGTGTGGACGTGGGCTTGGAGTAGCCCGTGGGTGCCGGTCACGGCCACGGAGTCGCCCAACGATGCGAGGGCGTCGCGGATCGAATCGGCGTCAGGTCCCGCGCCTGCGTCGGCGCCTGCTCCCACACCTGCGTCGGCGCCTGCGTCGGCGTCAGTGTCGGCATCGTCGCCCGCGCCGGTGTCACCGCGCCGCACCACGAACATCACCTCGTAGGCGCCGCCATGGCGGGCTCCCCCACCGGTGGCCGCTACCACCGCCACCCCCTGAGTCGACGGCGCCAACTCCCAGACAACGTCGTCCAAATCATCCAAAACGCCCGGACCGCCCAGCGTCTCCGCCAGCATCTCCACCTGCAGGAGTAGCCCGGCAGCACCCGAGTCCACCACCTGCGCAGCCCGTGCCGCCGGAAGCTCGGCCGTGGTTTCCCGCAGTGCGGCACGGCCGGACACTACGGCCGCCACCACCACATGCGTGCTGCTTGCCCCCGCATCCGCTACGTCACGCGCGCCCTGTGCGGCTCGTTGTGCAACGGTCAGCATGGTGCCCTCAACCGGGTCGCCCACGGCCCGGTAGGCGGCGTCGGCCGCGTCGGTGAGCGCTGCGGCAAGGTCACGTGGCCCCGCTGCGGCCAGTCCCCCTGCCCGATCCACCCGCGCCAAGAACGCGCTGAGGTACTGAGACAAGATCACTCCCGAGTTTCCGCGCGCACCCAGGAGCGCTCCACGAGCAAACGCGGCAACCACTTCCCGATGCGTCGCCGTGGCCGGAAGCTTGGCCACGGCGCGGTTGCCTTCTTGCAACGTCAGATACATATTGGTACCCGTATCTGCGTCCGGAACAGGGAAAACGTTGATCGCGTCGAGCCGTTCCCGGGCACGCTTAACCGCTTGCGCACCGGCCACAAGCCAACGGCGTAGCTCGTGCGGCTCAGCGGGCGTCATGATTCTCCTGACGTGATGGGCGGTGTGCGGCACAGCCTAGTTGGCAATGCGCCTCCTGTTCAGATACCCTAATGCGGTTGCCCGCACGCGGGCAGGACCGTGGCGCGACCCGATCCGGGGACACGCGCAAAGACTTTGAGGAGATACATCGTGGCTGCCAACTGCGACGTCTGCGGCAAGGGCCCGTCCTTCGGGCACTCCATTTCGCACTCGCACCGCCTGAACAAGCGCCGCTGGAACCCGAACATTCAGCGCGTGCGCGCCGTTGTCGCGGGCACGCCCAAGCGTCTGAACGTGTGCACCTCGTGCCTGAAGGCCGGCAAGGTGACCCGCCGGGCCTAAGTGCCTGACGCATACAGCGGGCGTTCTCCCTTGGGGAGGGCGCCCGTTTTGTTGTACCGTCCCGGCATTGTTGCGCCCTAGCCCATCCCCGCTACGGCTACGGGGCCGCCCATGAACTCAGAAGAGTCGCTTTTCGGGTGGAAGCTCTCGGTAACGGGGGTCGTCCTTCCACAGTTCGTGCATCTTCCATTGGAAGTCAGCATCATCGTCAATGTCGACCCAGTACTGCGTCGAGGCAATATCTTCCAGCGTTGTGCCCGGGAACCCTCCTTCACGCCTTCGTCTGAGTGCTTCGTTCCATACAGAAGTCTGAAAGTCGAGGAAGCCTCTGCGATCCGCCTCGCTCCGACCTCGTACCGCGGCATCTCGGTCTCGCCCGGCACCGGGAAATGCCCGGTACCACTCAAGCCGGTCGCCAGTCAGGGACGGCCAGTCTGCCAATTCGTACACGCTGAACAGAGGGTATCGCCTAGAAACATCGGTAGCGCTTACCGCATACACGATAAAAACGTTATGACCCATGCCGTGGACGTATTCAGCAACAAACTCCCGTTTCATTGGAACGGATGAAACGCCAGGCCGCTCATATCGATCTCGCTTGTCGTCCAATACTCAATACCTCCTCCCGGCTGCCCAAAGTCAGGATCAACGCAATACGGCCCATAGAGATCACCGAGTCGCGATCTGGGCACCTCAAAGTAGCCGTCTGGAGGCGGATCGGGCAAGGACAATTCAAACTGGGCTTGCGCCGCCGTCAGGTACAGCACTGACGCGAGCCAAATTTTGCCTTGTGGTCCGACGTCGCGGACTCCGGCATCCAGGATGCTTTCAGCTTGAGCGTTACGCTGATAAAAGTAGAAGACGTCGGGATCCTGGCCTGGAGGAACTTGGCAGGTGTCGGCTGGCGCAGCAGGAGGCGTGTCCGGGGGGTTGGGGCCATCAGGCTGCGGTTGTGGCGTCTCGTTCGAATCATCAGGGCCGTCCGGATTGATGCCAGCGAGTCCCGTGAGTGCACCGTCGGGTCCCAGCTCGACGATCATCCAGGTGAGAAGCGCCGCGGTTCCACCCATGCAGATGAGAGCGGAGTCCGGCACGCTGGATTTGAATAATTGGTTTCCGGGGAACGCCTGGCCAACCTGTACGCAGAAGGATTCCGATTGAGCGACCGACCGAATCGTAAGCGCTTGAGTTGCGCGACTTGGACCTAGTAATGCCACAAGGCGAGCCTCGGGAGCGCTCAAGAGAAAGTTGGCATACGCGTCCGGGTCCATTCCCGTCAAATCGACAGTCTCAGACCGGGCGACGGTGACGACACCTCCGCCCTGTGTCGTCATCCGGACTTCCGCGTGCACGGGTTCTGCTTCGCCGGGACCTAGCGCCTTCCCAACGGAACACTCAAGCAAGCCCGGGGTGGAACAGTTGGCCAGGACGGTTCCCGACGAGTCTACGATGTCAACATAGACGTACTGAAGCGGTTGGCTCCATGAAAATGTGGCTGCAACAGCTCCGAGAAACTCTTCATTACCCGACTGAACCACGGCGGATGTGAACCGCCCTGTCCAGCCCGGGTCCGACACCGTCACCGACTCAGACGTCGCAAACTTCACCCACGCACCAGCACGCAGCACCCACACCTCAGCGTGATACGTCTTCGACGTACCCGGAGAAGGATCCGCCGTCAACGAACACGTCATACCCGTGTTGCACTTACCGAGATACGTATCCCCATCAAACATTCGCAACTCTGCACCATAGGTGGACGAGTCGTTCAGCGCGCGAGACACGTTGAATCTCACACTCGTGGAGTCGTCCAACGCGGGTTCGACATTCGGCACAACGACGCTACTGAATCCTCCTGTCCATGCGACACGCTCCACCGCTGCCGCTGATGTGTGGAGACTTGCGAGTAGCGTCATCAGCACCAGCAACGTGGCAACCATGCGAACCTCGCGCCGCGTCGACAACGGGTATTTCACGTTCCCCCCCGATAACTAAACCGAGAAAACTTCGCCGTCCGCTCGTTGCGGTTTACCTGCGTAAGAAGATAGTGTCACGTCACTTCGTAGGCAACTGGAATGGCACCCGAGGCCACGCGCGAGAGGGCGCGGCAACGGGCGCTACGCTCCGAAGTGATCCCACCCCAGGTGGCTGGGAATCTGACCGTCCACGCGCACGCCACGGAACTCGTCGGTGACCACGCCCACCTGCGTCCACCCAGGCGGAAGGTCATCCCTGCGCGCGAAGGTCGCGATCAGGTGATGATCCTCGCCACCGGTGAGCGCCCACGCACTAGCACCACCTCCGGCCCCAGCACTGGAACCGCCTGCCTGTGCATGTGCCGCGAGCTCGCTCGCCGCCTCCAACGCGGCCTCATGCACTGGCACCAGCGAGGAGTCGACTGCTACCCCAACGTCCGAGGCTCGCGCGATTCGCCCCGCATCGCGTAGCAGCCCGTCCGAGATGTCCATCATCGCGGTCGCCCCCCGCAGCGCGGCCTCCAACCCGGCACCGATGCGCGGCCGGGGCCGGCGAAACAGCCCGACGGCCGCCAGGTCCACACCCGTGCCCACTCCCACGCGAGCCTCCAACAACGCCAGCCCCGCCGCCGCTGCACCCAGCGGACCCGACACGGCCACTACGTCGTCCGGCATTGCCTCGGCGCGGGTAACCGGCTGGGTGCCATGCGTCTCCCCCAGCGCCGTCACGGACACCGCAATCTCACGCGCGCCCGACAAATCTCCACCCACCACCCCAACGCCGTGCGGTGCGCACGCCTCGCGGAGGCCGTCGGCAAAGTCCAACAACCAGTCCACATCCAGCTGCGGCGGCACCGCTAACGTCACCTGCAACGCCACAGCAACGGCGCCCATGGCGTCAATGTCTGCCAGGTTCTGCATCGCAGCCCGCCAGGCGACGTCCGCACCGCTGGACCAGTCTCGGCGAAAATGCCGCCCCTCAATCAGCACGTCCGACGAGACCACCAGGTCACCGTCAATGGCCAGCACGGCAGCGTCGTCGCCCGGACCCAGCAAGGTTGCGTCTGCCGTGGGAAGTCGAGGCGCAAACAGCGCAATTAGCGCGTCCTCGCCAATCTCACCGATGGTGCTCACGCTGGCAAGACTAGGCGCAACTGCGGGGCGTAACGGCCGTAAGGTGGGCTCATGCCTTGGTCGTCCCGGCTCCGCCGCGCCCGCACGGTCCTGCTTGCCGTGGCCGCAAGCGCGATCCTTGCGGCCTGCGCGTCGCCACTGGTGGTGGACCCAGCCCCTTACGCCGCCGACCCACGGTGTGCGTCGATCATGTTGGGTGTACCCGACGCTGTTGGCGGGCTCACGATGCGCGACACCTCCTCACAGGCCACCACCGCCTACGGCGAGCGTGACCCGATTGTAGTGCGCTGCGGGGTGGAGCCGCCTGGGCCGTCAACCGACCAGTGTGTCCAGGTGGAAGCCGACGGTGTGACGCAAGGCTGGCTGGTGGCCGAGGAGGCCGACGTGTGGCGTGCGGTCGCATTTGGCCGCACCCCCGCGCTGGAGGTGACCATCCCGCGCGTGCGAGCCGATCAAGCCGTTGGCGAGCTGCTGGGCTACTTCAACGGGCAGGCGGCCCGTGCGGACTCCAACGGATTGGAGTGTCGCTAACGCAGCCCCGTGTGCCGTGCCAGCGCCGAAGCCAAGAGCTCCTCAATGAGCTCGGCATACGTCACCCCAGCGGCCTGCCACATGCGCGGATACATCGATGAGGGCGTGAAGCCCGGCATGGTGTTGATCTCGTTGACCGTGACGGTGGAGTCGTCCGCATAGAACACGTCCACGCGGGCAATCCCTTCTGCACTGACCGCCTCGAAGGCGCGCGCCGCAAGCACGCGAATGCGTTCAGCGTCCGCCTGGGGGAGGTCCGCGGGACAGTCCAAACGCACGGCAGCGGCGTCCACATACTTGGATTCAAAGTCGTAAAAGGCCTGGTCCCCCAGCGCGACAATTTCGCCCGGAGCGCTGGTCCGCACACCATCACGTGCGCCCAGCACGGCCGTTTCAATCTCCCGGCCAGCAATAGCCCGCTCAACCAGCACCTTGGGGTCATGCGCGGCGGCGGCAGCCACCGCAGCCTCCAAGTCCTCCCACGCATCAACCCGAGAAATCCCCATAGATGAACCGGCCCGCGCGGGCTTGACGAACACCGGCAAGCCCAGTGCCTCAATCCGGTCACGGCACTGCGCCAGGTCAGCACCCGGGGTGAGGACAACGTCGTCCGCAACGGGCAGTCCTGCCGCACGGAAGGCCATCTTCATGTACTGCTTGTCCATCCCCACCGCGGAGGCCAGCACCCCCGCGCCCACATAACGCACGTCCAGCAGTTCCAGCGCGCCTTGCACGGTACCGTCCTCACCCCACGGGCCATGCAGAAGCGGGAAGACGACGTCCACGTGCGCCAGGTCGCTGATGTGGCCGTCGCGCTCCTGACGCCACATGCCCTGCCCGGCAGCTACCGGCAGGTGTACGCGCGTCGCTGAGGGCTGCACCTGAGCCATGACACCGTCATGCATTGCCCAGTGATCCGGCTCGTCGGACTGGAGCGTCCACGAGCCATCCTGGCCAATACCAACGGCCACCACATTCCACCGGTCGCGGTCAATGGCCGCCAGCACCCCGCCGGCCGTTGCGCAGCTGACGGCATGTTCGGATGAGCGCCCGCCAAACAGCAGCGCGACCGTGCGGCGGGACATTATTTTCCCTCCGCTTTGCGGGGTCGGGACAGCAAGGCGCCCAGCACGGCGTCCTTGGGTTGACCTTCATGCAGCATTGCGACCACCGCATCACAAATGGGCACGTCTACGCCGTTGTCGCGCGCGAGGGCTTGAATGGATTGGGAGGTGGTGACACCTTCAGCAGTACCGCCGGTGCGGGCGATGGCGTCGGCCAGTGAGGCACCCGCGCCAATGTGCGAGCCGAGCGTGTGGTTGCGCGACAGTGGCGAGGCGCATGTGGCGATGAGGTCACCCATTCCCGCCAGCCCCGAGAACGTATCCGGGCTAGCCCCCAACGCCAAGCCCAGACGCGAAATCTCTGCAAGACCCCTGGTAATTACCGTAGCAGTGGTGTTGTTGCCAAAGCCCATCCCGTCCGCAATACCCACCGCAACAGCAATGATGTTCTTGTAGGCGCCGCTAAGTTCCACCCCCAGCACATCCGTGTTGGTGTAGGGACGGAAGTAGCCCGACGCGGTGGCACGGGCCACCTTCTCCGCCACGGCTTCGCTGGCGGCAGCCACCACCGTGGCCGTGGGCTGCTTGGCAGCAATTTCCTTGGCAAGGTTAGGCCCAGACACCACTGCCAGACGCTCCGGCGGCAAACTCCAAGTGCCCGCCAGCACTTCACTCATCCGCAAATGAGTGGTCAGCTCCACGCCCTTCATGAGCGACACCACCACCGCGTTGGGATCCACGGCCTGGGCGTACGGCTCAATGATGCTGCGCACCTTCTGTGACGGTAGCGCCACGGCTACCAGCTCCGCTCCGGCCAGCGCCTGCGCCGCATCGGTGGTGCCGTACACACCCTCGGGCAAGGTGATTCCCGGCAAAAAGCGTTCATTGGCGTGACGCTGACTCACCTCGGCTGCCACCGCACCGTCGCGTCCCCACAGCGCAACCTCACAACCGGCGTCGGCCAAAACCGCGGCAAACGTGGTGCCCCACGCACCCGAACCCAACACCACGGTCTTCATGCATTCCCCCGATCACGCATGTCAAAACGGACGGCAGGGGCAGGCTCGCCGCGCAGTTGGGCGACCATAGCGGTGAGGGTATCCATGATGCGGGTACTGGCCTCCTTGACGGCAGCATTGTCGATGTCCCCGGCACGTAAATCATCGAGCTCGATGGGTTCTCCGGCGACTACTGTGACCATTTTGCGCGGGAATGGACGTAGGTGCTTCGAGTATCGACCCAAAAGACGCTGCGCGCCCCACTGTGCCACGGGCACCACCGGCACACCCGTTTCGAGTGCCATGCGCGCCGCGCCGGTGCGCGCCGCCATGGGCCACAGGTTCGGGTCCCGGGTGAGGGTGCCTTCGGGGAACATGGCGATCACTCCCCCGGCCCGCAGTACCTCCATGCCGGTATCCACCGCATCCTTGGCACGCGACGTGCCCCGGTAGACGGGGATCTGATCTAGTGAGCGCAAAATCCGCCCCACCACGGGAACCTCAAACAGGCCGGACTTGGCCAAAAAGTGCGGCGGGTAGCCCGAGTTGTACAGAAAGTGCGCCAAGGTCAGCGGGTCGGCATAGGTGACATGGTTGGACACGGCGATGAACCCGCCCGTTGCCGGCATGTCCTCCTGGCCGTGCCAATCCTTGCGTGTCACCAGACGCATCAGGGCGCGCAACAGCGCGGCCGCCGCCCGGTATCGCACCGGCTTACGGGACCGCAACGGGATCCGCTTCGCCACGCTTAGTCCTCGACGCTCGCACCCAAAGCGGCGAGCTTGCCGCGGAAGTCCTCATACCCGCGGTCGATGATGCCAATTCCTGCCACAGTCGAGGTTCCCTCAGCCGCGAGCGCGGCAATCAAGTGGGAGAAGCCGCCACGCAGGTCCGGAACCTCAATATCGGCGGCTTTCAACGGCGTCGGCCCTGATACGACGGCCGAGTGTTTGAAGTTGCGTTGACCAAATCGGCAGTGCTTGTCGCCCAGGCATTCGCGGTACAACTGCACCTGCGCGCCCATCTTCACCAGGGCTTCCGTGAAGCCAAAACGGTTCTCATACACCGTCTCGTGAACGATGCTCAGTCCCTTGGCTTGGGTCAGCGCCACCACCATCGGCTGCTGCCAGTCGGTCATGAATCCGGGGTGCACGTCCGTTTGCAGGGCAATCGCGTTGAGATCTCCGCCCGGGTGATAGAAGCGGATGCCGTCGCTACCAACCTCGAACTCGCCGCCTACCTTGCGGAACACGTTGAGGAACATGCCCATGTGCCGTTGCTGCGCGCCGTGGACAAGAATGTCGCCTCGGGTCGCGAGCGCCGCGGCCGCCCACGAGCCCACCTCGATGCGGTCGGTCAGTGCCACGTGGTGGTAGCCGCGCAGGCCGTCCACGCCCTCAATGGTGATGGAGCGGTCCGTGTCTACCGAGATGATGGCGCCCATCTTTTGCAAGGTGTCGATGAGGTCTTTGATCTCGGGCTCCACGGCGGCGTTGTGCAGCGTGGTGATGCCGTCCGCCAGCACCGCCGTCAACAGCAGCTGCTCCGTTGCCCCCACCGAGGGGTAGGACAACTCGTAGCGGATGCCGCGTAACCCGTTGGGGGCACTCAGGTGGAGCCCGTCGGTGGCTTCCTTCACCACCGCGCCAAATTTGGTGAGGATGTCCAGGTGGAAGTCGATGGGACGGTCGCCAATGCGGCAGCCACCGAGGTCCGGGATGACGGCCTCGCCCAGCCGGTGTAGCAACGGCCCGCACAGCAGAATCGGAATGCGCGAGGACCCGGCATGCTCGGCAATGTCGACCGCATCGGCCGCGGTCAACGTGGTGGTGTCCATGGTCAGCACGCCCGAGGGGATGTCGTACTCCACTTGCGCGCCGTGCAGTCGCAGCAACGCGGAGACCACCTTGACGTCACGAATGTCGGGGACGTTGCGCAGGGTGGATGGCGTGGACCCCAGCAGTGCGGCGACCATGGCCTTTGACACGAAGTTCTTGGCGCCGCGCACGGTGATTTCTCCCGTAAGCGGACGTCCGCCATGCACCCGCAGTAAGTCCGTCATGGGGTCTATCGTGCCTTATCGCGTGCGCGCGCTCATACGTCCACGCTGTGGGTGAACGTGCGCGAGTAGCATGCGCCGCATGACCCGTGCCTTGTTTGTCGGCCTGTCGACGCTGGACATTGTGCAGTTGGTTGACCACGTTCCGGCGCCAAATCAGAAGGTAGTGGCAAGCGATTTTCTGGTCGCAGCGGGTGGGCCGGCTGCGAACGCTGCGGTGGCGTTTGCGCACCTGGGCGGGCGGCCGACGCTGGTGACAGCTTTGCCGGACCATCCCCTTAGCGCGGTGCTGGCGGATGATCTGACGGCGTGCGGGGTTGAGGTGCAGGTCGCGTCGTCGTACCCCGGGCCGCCGATCACGGCATCGATCCTGGTCACGCAGGCCACGGGCGAGAGGGCCGTCGTCTCCCCTTCAAATGCCGCCACCTCCGCGCCCGCCCTCCCCCCAGCAGTGCGTCAGGGCCGGTTTCGTCGCGAAACCGGCCCTGACGCACTGCTGGAGGGCTTGGGCGTGGCGGGCTTGGGCGTGGGGCTGGGGGGCGTGGGGGTGGTGTTGCTGGATGGGTATTTTCGCGAGCTGGCGGGGCCTGTGGTGGAGCAGGCTCGGCGTGCAGGGATACCGGTGCTGCTGGATGCCGGCAGCGCCAAGCCCTACACCGACGAGGTGGTCGCCATGGCCGACGTTGTGGTGGCCTCCGAAGACTTCGCTCCCTGCGGCACCGACGGCTCGCCTGACGAAGTCTTTGCCTATCTGGCCGACGCGGGTGTGCGCTTTGCAGGCATAACGCGCGGTGGGCGCAGCATCCTCTACCGCACGCCCAGCGGCGGGGGCGAAGTCGAGGTGGACGCGGTGCCGGTGGCGGACACGCTCGGTGCGGGCGACTTTTTCCACGGGGCGTTGGCCTGGCAGATCGCCACCAAGGGCCTGGACGACGCTCGCTTCGCCGAGGATTTGCGTGCCGCCGCGCAGGTGGCCGGCTCCTCACTGGGCACATTCGGCACCCGCGCCTGGCTCACCACAGCACCCGGCCACAAGGCGCCAGGCCAGCCAACACCCGGCGAGCAAGCACCAAACGCGACAACACCAGACCAGGACGCCGCATCGTCGTAAATGCGCCTGCTGCGGCGCTCCTACTACGGCTCCCGCTACGGAGCGCCCACCGCACCCGCGCCAATCCACGCGCGGCGGCCGGTCAGATAGACATAGCGCCCCGCCAAGGTGGTGGCGCGCACCACGTTGAGCGCGAGGAACGCCCACCACAGCCAGGCGTTCGTAAACTCCCCGCGGGCCATCGGCACCGCAACCAGCAGCGCAAACACACCCACGCTGACGGCCATCGACCACACCATGTCGCGGGTGCGACCGGTGCCCAAGAAGATGCCATCCAAAAGCCATGCCGCCCCGGACACCACGGGAATCGCCACGGCCGCCCACCACGTTGCCCGCGTCACCTGTGCAACAGAGTCAATGCTGGTCAACACCGCAATGATCGGCTCACGCCCCCACCAAAAAGCCAACGTCAAGGCCACCGCAATAGCCGCACCTGCCAGGGATGATGCAGCACTTGCCCGGTGGAAGTCGCGCATCTTGCCCGCGCCAATCGCGCCTGCGGCCATGGTCTCCGCCGCCGTGGCATAGCCGTCAAGCGCATAGGAGGCCAGGTACATCATCTGCAGCACAATCGCATTGGCGGCCAACGCATCGTCCCCAAAACGCGACCCGATGGACGCCACCACGGTGATGGCACCCATCAGCAGGCCTGAACGCACCACAAGCTGAGAGTTCATCGACGCCAAGGCCCGCCACCCGGTGCGTAGGGCCGGGTGACGCCACTGGCGCAAGCTCGCCCACCCCTGCGGCCCCACGGCGCGCCGGACAAGGAGGAGCGCCACGACGGCGCCCAGCCATTCGGCCACGCACGTCGCCCAGGCCGCGCCCGGCGCTCCCCATCCCAGCACCCCCACGGCCACGATGTTGCCCGCCACGTTCACCCCGGCGACTGCCCCGGCGATGACCAACGGCGTGCGCGTGTCTTGCCTGCCAATGAAGTAGCCGACGCTGGCAAGGGTCAGCAGCACGCCCGGCAGTGACAAGCCACGAATTAGCGCATATGTGGCCGCAACGGGTCCAGCCGCAGCGCCATGAGACAGGAGCGTCACCACAACCGGCACCACCAGCCACTGCAACGCCAGCCACGCCGCCCCCAACGCCGCGGCCAGCAGGAGTGCGCGCTGCACGTGGCGTAGCGCATCGTCCGCACGCCCGACCCCCAGCGCGCGACCCACCAGTGAGGTGGTGCCAGGCCGCAGGAACGCGAACGCCCAGAAGATGGTCGCGATGACGGCAGAACCCAGCCCGACCGCGCCCATGTCAACAGCGTCGGCAAAATGGCCGAGCATGGCCGTGTCGGTCAACCCAACAACCGGCACCGCCACATTGGACGCGATCGCCGGAATCGCCAAACGGCGCGCTTGCGCATGGGGAAGGCTTCGCCAACGTTGGGCCAGCGTGGTGCCTTCCCGGGTGCGCGCGGCCCCCGCCACCGTCTTAGTCGACGGGGCGAGCGGCGACGACGGGCTGCTTCGGTTCCGTCTTGGCGGGCAGCGTCTTGGGACGCCACGCGTCGCGGGTGGCCTCGAAGGCGGTGATGTCACCTTCGTGCTGCAAGGTCAGGCCGATGTCGTCCAGACCTTCCATGAGGCGCCAGCGCACGTAGTCGTCGATCTCGAAGGGCACCACGAGTTCACCGCAGGTGACGGTGCGGTCCTCGAGTGAGACGGTGATCTGCTTGCCCGGCTCGGCTTCCAGCGCCTTCCACAGCAGCTCGACGTTCTCCTGGCTCACAATCGCGGTCAGCAGGCCCTGCTTGCCGGAGTTGCCGCGGAAGATGTCGGCAAAGCGGCTGGCAATGACGACCTTGAAGCCGTAGTCCTTCAAGGCCCACACGGCGTGCTCGCGTGAGGATCCGGTGCCAAAGTCGGGGCCGGCCACCAGCACGGAGCCGTGAGTGTAGGCGGGCTGGTTGAGGATGAAGTCGGCGTCGCCACGCCAGGCGGCGAACAGTGCATCGTCAAAGCCCGTCTTGGTGACGCGCTTGAGGTACACCGCGGGGATGATCTGGTCGGTGTCCACGTTGGAGCGGCGCAGCGGAACGCCAACGCCGGTGTGGGTGGTGAACTTTTCCATGGCTACGACTCCTTTACGCGAGCGCCGCAGTGGCGTTGTCGAGGTCGTCCGGGCTGGACAGGGTGCCGCGGACTGCCGTGGCCGCTGCAACCAGCGGTGACACCAGGTGAGTCCGTCCGCCCTTACCCTGGCGGCCCTCGAAGTTACGGTTTGAGGTAGATGCCGAACGTTCCTGCGGCTTGAGCTGGTCCGGGTTCATGCCCAGGCACATCGAGCAGCCGGCGTTGCGCCACTCGGCACCAAAGTCCAAGAAGATCTTGTCCAGACCTTCGGCCTCGGCCTGCAGGCGAACGCGTGCCGAACCGGGAACCACCAGCATGCGCGTGTTGGGTGCCTTGGTGCGGCCCTTGATGATGTTGGCTGCGGCGCGCAGGTCCTCGATACGGCCGTTGGTGCATGAGCCCAAGAACACCGTGTCGATCTGAATCTCACGCAGTGGCGTGCCTGGCGTCAGGCCCATGTACTGGAGCGCGTTCTGGGCTGCGACGCGGTCCGTCTCGTCGGCAAAGTCGTCCGGGTTGGGCACCGATGCGCTCAGCGGCAGGCCCTGGCCCGGGTTGGTGCCCCAGGTCACAAAGGGCTCCAGGTCGGAGGCGTTGAGGTCAACCTGGGTGTCGAACACGGCGTCGGGGTCGGTGACAAGCGTCTTCCAGTAGGCGACGGCGTCGTCCCAGTCCTTGCCTTCGGGAGCGTGGGGGCGGCCCTTGACAAACTCAAAGGTGGTCTCGTCCGGGGCGATCAGACCCGCGCGGGCGCCGGCCTCGATGGACATGTTGCAGATGGTCATGCGTGCTTCCATCGAGAGCTTGCGGATCGCGTCGCCGCGGTATTCCAGCACGTAGCCTTGCCCGCCGCCGGTGCCAATCTTGGCGATGATGGCCAAGATGATGTCCTTGGCTGTGGTGCCCTTGGGTAGTTCGCCGTTGACGTTGATGGCCATGGTTTTGAACGGCTTGAGCGGCAAGGTTTGCGTGGCGAGCACGTGCTCCACCTCGGAGGTGCCGATGCCGAACGCCAGCGCGCCAAACGCGCCGTGGGTAGAAGTGTGGGAGTCGCCGCACACCACGGTCATGCCCGGCATGGTCAGGCCCAGCTGCGGGCCAACAACGTGCACCACACCCTGGTCCGCGTCGCCCAGCGAGTGGATGCGGATGCCGAACTCTTCTGCGTTCTTGCGCAGGGTGTTGATCTGGATGCGGCTGGTCTCATCGGCGATGGGCAGGTCGATGTTCAGCGTGGGGGTGTTGTGGTCCTCGGTGGCGATGGTGAGGTCCGGGCGGCGCACCGGGCGTCCGGCCAAGCGCAGGCCTTCGAAGGCTTGGGGGCTGGTGACCTCGTGACACATGTGTAGGTCGATGTAGATGAGGTCGGGAGCGCCATCCTCACCCTTACGGACCAGGTGGTCTTGCCACAGTTTTTCGGCGAGCGTTGTGCCCATGGTTCCTCCGCGTGCTGCACGTGCGGACGCCTTCCGCACGTCGTCCCTCACTATGTCGGTCCGTCTTGCGCTTAGGCAAGGCGTCTCACATATTGAGATAGTGATACCGATACATGGACAATAGTAGCGCACCGCGGTGCGGGCGGGGGCCGAGCGTGTGCGTTCGTTCTGCTCCGTTGCAGGCGACCCGCCACTGCGCATTACCCTCCCGCCGCCCTCTGCCTCCCCGCCCCCTGGCCTCCGTCTCACGATGCGGACCGCTAGTATCGCCATATGGCAAATAGCAGTGGCGTGGGCGTGGTCGACAAGACAGCCACCATCTTGTCCGCGCTCGAACACGGACCCGCCACCCTCGCACAAGTGGTCGACACCACCCACCTCGCCCGACCCACGGCGCACCGACTCCTGCTCGCCCTCGAACACCACCACCTCGTCGGCCGCAACGACGCCGGCGCCTTCACGCTCGGCCCCCGCTTTCTCCAACTCGCCGCATCCGTCGGCGAGGACAGACTGGTCGCTGCCGCACAACCCGTTCTCACCACCCTGCGCGACCGCACCGGCGAATCCGCGCAGCTCTACCGCCTCCACGGCGAACACCGCATCTGCATCGCCGCGGCCGACAGACCCGTTGGCCTGCGTGACTCCATCCCCGTGGGCACCACCATGACCATGAGCGCCGGATCAGCCGCCAAGGTCCTGCTGGCCTGGCAACCCACCGCACTCATGCACACAGGCCTGGCCCGGGCGCGCTTCACCGCCGCTGACCTGGACCGCGTGCGCGAACGCGGCTACGCCGAATCCTCCAGCGAACGCGAAGCCGGCGTCTCATCCGTATCCGCGCCCGTGTGGGGGGCCGCGGGCAACGTCATCGCCGCCGTTTCGATCTCGGGCCCTTCCGAACGGCTCACCTCACACCCCGGCACCCTTCACGCCGACGCGGTGGTCGACGCTGCACGGCAGCTCAGCGACGTTCTGCGGCGTACCGAGTTGGGGTAGGTATCGGGCGGGGACTGGGTTACGCGTCGGACCACCCCGGGCGCCGCGCACGGTGCGGTCGATGCACGACCCGCGCCAGCGTCGTCCCCAACCAAGCGACCTAGGTCCCACCCGTTCTGGCCGAAATCGGGCCTAGATGGTTGTGTGAGAGCAACGGTGGTCTTTCAGTCGCTGTGGGGCAACACAGCCGCGATTGCGCATGCCATCGGTGCTGGGATTGGCGACGACGCCGTCGTCGGCGGAACCGAGACCATCGATCCCGCGGTCGCGGCCGAATGCGACCTGCTGGTCATTGGCGCCCCGGTGCATGCCATGACGCTGCCCACCGCAGCCACCATGGCAAGCGTGGCCAAGCGCCCCGTTCATGTGGGCGATCTGGAGCCTGACGTCAACCAACCCCCGCTTCGCGAATGGATCGACCGCCTCCCGATGGGTGGACCAGCGGCCTTTGTCGCGTTCGACACGCGGGTCGCCGGGTTTGTGGGGCGAGGCGGAACCACCACCATTGAGCGGCTCATGGGTGCGCGCGGCTATCGAATGCTGAGCAAGTCGGAAGGGTTCCAGGTAGTCAATCGGCGCACCGTGAACGAGGCGGCCAGCATGCTACGGCCCGGCGAGATTGAGCGTGCCAGGGCGTGGGGGGCGCGGCTCGCGCAGCTCGTCTA
>Ga0222423_1000814_pt1 | contig 17373 bp, 17 predicted proteins | sample 3A0metagenome_FD_182472 | JGI IMG/M metagenome (GOLD analysis project Ga0222423, IMG submission 182472) | Enriched microbial communities from leaf-cutter ant dump, University of Wisconsin, Madison, United States - 3A0 (version 2) | ecosystem: Environmental > Terrestrial > Nest > Insects nest >...
TCAAAGAATATCGGCTTTCGGAGATTGCGGCCTCTTTAGAGCATCGCGATCGAAAAATGAAGACCGTGCCGGCCGCGTGGTTTTCTGCGCGCCCGGTCCCCGGAAACCGTCCCCGTCGCCTTCGTTTCGAAGACATTTTTCGACTAACCGTCCGATTCGTCTTTTTTTGCGGCAGGAAGGCCCACCGTCTCGTCCGCCTCCCCGGCGCGCCGGGCGCGCGCCTGTTGCTTGCGGCGCTGGAGATTGTCGCGCAGCGTTTTGGCCAGCCGCTCTGCGCGGATCTCCGCCTCCGTCCGGATCTTCCTGCCTTTCGTCTCGTCCTTGCCGCTCATACTCATCCCCGCAAAGCGGGGCTCCCGTCAGTTTTGTTGCGATAATCGTACATGGCCGCTTGCACTACCGGATGACCTGTGGCAATAGGCCCTCGCTCACGCGGAACAGCATCGTTTCGCAGGATGCTGCTATAGCTCAGGGGTAGAGCACTCCCTTGGTAAGGGAGAGGCCGAGAGTTCAAATCTCTCTAGCAGCACCATTCTTTCTATTGCCTTTTCAAATAGTTGAATGATAGCAAGCCGTTGAGATGGCCCGACTCCTATACAAGGGTCGTGTACATGGTACTTCGAATGGCAAATCCGACCAAGAATAAACACGGGGTCTATATGTACACCGTGCGCGTTCCTACCGATCTCGTTGAGGCCGTGGGGAAGCGGGTCTACTCGATTTCGTTGCGGACAAAAGACCCTAAAATCGCTCGCGAATGCTTCAACGCGATGGTGGCGCAGAAAGCTCGCGAACACGCTGCCCTGCGCCGAGCGCCTGAAGCCATTCCTTTCGCGTCTATTGTGGCCATGGCTGGCGAGGTCTACCGCGAGCAGCGGGCCAATGCCGAGGCGGCAGCGGGGCCGGGTGATTTGGGGATGATCTGGGAAGCTCTCAACGCTCGTGCTGAGAATCGCCCTTGGCTGGCAGAAATCGCCGATGCAAAGTTGTTGGAGCACGGCCTGTCTGGCGATCAGCGTAGCCGTGAGCTTCTTGCGGAGAAGGTGGCCGATGCGTTCCGCAGCCTTGCGGGGGAAGTCTCCAAGATGGAGCGCGGGGACTTCTCCCCCGACCCAAACCTGTCTAAGTTCTCGGCAGCGGAAGCGGCCAAGCCGACGAAAGGCACCGCCGTTACGGAGTTACTGGCCCTGTGGGAGCGGGAGCATCGGGCCAATGGCAGGGCTGAAAAGACCGCCGCCGACTATCGGAACATCGTCCAGCTCTTCACCAAGCACATTGGTCACGACGACGCCAGCAAGGTGACGCGCGGCATGATCAAGGGCTTCTGTGATCACTTGGTCCATGAGAAGGGCTTGGCAGCGAAGACGGTCAACGGCCGCTATCTGACATGCCTGAAGGCAATCTTCCGGGTTGGCTATGAGCGTGAGCTAATCGCCGACAATCCGGCCGCAGTGGTTCAGCAGAAGGTCGTGAAGAAGCCGCAGAGCCGCCCGCCCGGCTTCACCGACGAAGAGGCCAAGCTGATCCTATCGCTTGCTGACCGGGCCATGCAGCCACCACCAGCAGACGGGGCCAGAGACCGGCGCTCCATGCACAACAAGCGGGTTGCCCGGTGGGTGCCGTGGGTCTTGTGCTACACGGGCGCGCGGGTCGCCGAGATAACGCAGTTGCGGAAAGAGGACGTGCAGGAGGTGGACGGCATCCCCTTCATTCGGATCACGCCAGAGGCCGGTAGTGTGAAGACCGGACAATATCGGGATGTGCCGCTGCATCCGCATCTTGTCGAGATGGGTTTCCTTGATTTCGTCCGGGCGTCCGCAGAGGGGCCGCTATTCTATGAGCCCAAGCCTGAAGCCAAGCGCAAAGGCAAGGGCATCACGCAACCGCAGTGGGCTGGCAATGAGCTTGGCCGCTGGCTGAAGACCGAGTTGGGCGGGGCATGGCCGGACGTGCAGCCAAACCACGCATGGCGGCATCGGTTCAAGACGCAGGGCCGCCTTCACGGCATCGGGTCGGAATTCATTGACGCAATCCAAGGGCATTCCAACAAGACTGTCGCGGCCTCATATGGCGAGATGCCTCTCAAGGCTCTCTACCGGGAAATCCAAAGGCTCCCGTGGGTCGTGGTCGGTTAGCCGCTGCTGGCCATGAATGACCTAACATCAGCCCTATAGCTCTATGCCTACTGTATATACCTACAGAGGGCGTAGGGTTCTAAGGGAGGGGGTTTGGTCTATCGGAGCATATTGCCCGGCGCTCGGCTTCCCTCGAAGAACGCATCGACGGCGGTCTTGACGGACAACGGCCCAGCTTCGCATATCTCCTCGATCATGGCGTCTAGTTCAGCCTCAGCGGCCTCTCTGGCGGCTTTGTCGTTGTCCACCTCCATCTGGCGCAGCCAGTAGCTGACGGCCATCTCCAGCGCGTCTAGGCGGTCGTGGGAAGGCGGGTCGCCCCGCCCTCCACCGCCGTCATTTGTTGGCTTTCACTACCGCGCCGTCTCTATCGGCGGGGGCAAGAGAGAGGATTTTGTTGGTTGCCTGAAGGAGGCCCTGCGTGCGGGCCAGCGGCAGGAAGTCGCGGAAGCCGCGCGCCTCGGTCTCATCGAGCCGCTGGTCGTTCCTGAGTGCCGCAGCCGCCACGCCGGACACCAGCTTGCCAGCGTCGTTCATGGTGCTGACTATCGGGATGCCGGAGAACAAATCCGACCCTAGGCCAGAGCTTCGCGTATTGGTGAAAAGACGCTCGTCCTTACCTGTGGCCATGGTCCCGTATGCGCCGAGCGCGGTGTCGATGATCATGGGGAAGATCGAAGACACGGCCGAGCGCTGGAAGCCACCGGCAAGGATGCCTTTCGCGGACAGCCTGTTCTCCAGAAACTCCTTCTGATCGTCCCGGCCGAAGGAGTTGGCGTACTGCTGCGCGGCGTAGACCATCGACCCCCAGACAGAGGTGGTCAGGAGGGACATGCCGAGGTACGCCGGACCAAGCTTGATCGCGCCCGCCGTATTCACGGCCAGAGCGTTGAGCATGTAGGACTTGAGCTGGAGGACCAGCCCCGCGACCGGGCCAGAGAAGTTCCTCTTGATGGCGTTCGGCGACGGCTCGATGATGGTCCTGTTGATCTCCCGGCGCACGAGGCCGAGGAACCTGTCGTAGGCGTCGGCTTGCGCCTTGCTGACCGCGCGCTGCTTGTGGCTATTCCACCGCAGGATGAGGCCGGACTTCTTATCCAGCGTCATCTGGGAGGCGACCGCGCGGATGTCCCGCAGCTCCGCTTCCCCGAGACCGTACTCGTTCAGCCACTTCCGGCTTTCCTTGACCTTCCCCATGGCGATGTCCACGAAACGCTGAGATGCGGCGCGGGCGGTCGTGGTCTGGAGGAAGTCGTTGACCGGGTTTTGAAGCGAGACCTGCGAGGTGATCCGGCTGACGGACTGCGTAACGCCGTGCACGCGCGCCAGAATCTTGGTCGTCGCGTCGGCGTCGAACAGCTCATTGTCGATGTTCATGTCCTCGTGGGTCACGAAGAGCCGCTTGTCCGTCGTTCTGATCCCGACGCCGAGGTCTGCCTGTATCTCCCGCAGGAGGTCGTCGGCCTCGTTGCCGCCTCGCTTGAAGACGCTGAAGAAGTCCTTCATCTTCGAGGTCCGGGCCACGTTCGCAACACCATACCGCATGGCGATCATGGGCATATCGCCGAGCTGCGCGATGCCGGACTGCTGCATGTACTTGATGAAGTTCAGGTCCTTAGCGATGGAGATGGCCAGCTTGGTCTTCGGGCTGATATTCGGGGTCGTGTTGTGCCCCATGAGCCGGTCGATCAGGTAGCCAAGCTCGCGCCGGGCGTCGTCAAGATCGGTCTTGTTCAACCCGTCAGCCTTGCCAGCACGCTTCAGCGCCTCGATGCTGGTGTTCTCCTCCAGCAACGTGCGCAGCTCACTCTCCGACTTGAAGCCCGCCTTCTGCAAGGCGACATGCGCGCTCACCGAGCGGACATAGTCGTCAAACGTATCGCGGGCGCTCGGGTTGGTCAGGTCCCGCAGGGAGACCGCGTAGTCTCGGGCGTTCGGGAGGGACGCAAACTGCTTCGGGATGAAGGGCTCCTCGCGCTCCAGCATGGCCCGGCGACGGAAGTTCCCCGGACCCTGCTTCTGGCTGAAGCCGAAGCCTTCCACGATCTCGTCAACCTCGGTCTCGCCAAGTCCATGCTCGGCCAGCATGTCCCGCAGAGCGTTCTCGCTGTCCCCGCCGAGGGCTGCAACGCGCGGCGCTGCCTTCCCGTCGATCTTGGTGTCCTCCAGCATCTTGAGATAGCGGTCGGCCAGCCTCTCAAGCTTGGCTTCGCGCGCCTCTGCCGCAGCCTTCCGGGCCTTGGAACCACCCGGCACGGCTTCCATGCGCCGGTAGAGGTCCGGCTGCGCCCGCAGGAACGCCTGTTTGATCACGTCCACCAGTCCGTCGCGGCCGATCTTCTCGACTACCTGTGAATGGCGGTGGCGCACCACGGCGAACGGGACGTAGTAGTCATCCTCGGGGATGTCCTTGGCCCACGATGCGCCACTCTCTTTGGCCTCCTTCAGCATTCCCCTGTAGCCTTCGCGGTAGGCGTCGGCTTGGCGCTGGACGGCGCTGTCCGGGGCGGCGGTGTGCGGGTAGAGAAGGGCGGTCTGCACCTCGTTGTCGAACTGGTGTTCGATTGCGCCACGCCGGAACCGCGCGTCGGACGGAGAGATGCCGGTCTCCTTGATATAGTCGTCCAGATGGTTCTGGAACTTGCGTTCGAGGTTGTTGATGGTGGTCTGCGACAGGCGGCTCTTGACCTCCCATGCAGTTTCCGCGCCGCGCATCTGCCGCCCGCCCGTGCCGGAGAGGTCAGGGAAGAGCCGGTTCATGATGTCGGCGACACCGGCCCCGGCCTTGTACCGCAGCATGGCGTCCCGCGAGCCGAAGGAGGTGAGCCAGTCGGCGAACTTCTCAGTGCGGGTGCGGGTGTCCGCGTTGATCGCAGCGTTCCGCGCCGCGCCGACCGAGTTGTCTGCGAACTTCTCAGGCCGCAGCATCTTCTCGGCTTTCGGCGAGAGCTTGTAGCCCATGCTTTCAGCCTTGTCCGCGAGCATGTTCCGCGCCCGGTTGCCGAATGCTGCGGCGATCTCACCATTCACTGCATCGACTTCCGCAGCTCGGCCGAGGCTGCTCAACGCTGTGCCGAGGGCAAATCCGGTCAGGGCGTTCATGGCGATGTCGTCGGCCCCGAAGTTAGGGTCAACCTGCGCCTGAATAGCGGATGACACCGCCGTGGTTCCGAGCGCGATGACACCGCCCTCAGCCATCCGGGTGACAAGGCCCGCCGAGGTCGATGCGCGCAGGGCATTGGACGCAAGAACAGTGCCTTTGCCGAGGACGCCACCTGCCAAGAGGGAAATGGGGTCCATAATGTTCGCGGCGATGGCGAGCGGGAGGGCCGTGAAAGAATTTTCAAACGTCTCGCTATCCTTCCGGTACTGGTCGAGCCGACTGCGAAGCCGCTCCACATGTTCCGCCGACCGGGCGGTTTCCAGCACAAGGCGCGTCTCTTCCGGGTTCAGCCCGTCAAGGGACTTGCCGAACTTCGCTTGGCTTGGGTTATTGACCCAATCCATATCGACCGGCTCTTCAAGGTCAGTGAGCCATGTTCCGTAATGTCCCAAGTCCATTGAATTGGATACAGCCGTCGCCACGTCGCCCCACGAGGGCGAGGAGCGCAGCACGTCGTTAGACGGCCCGCCCATGGTCTTCGTCCAATCGTCGCCGGGGGTGCTTGTCGGCGAGGTCATGAGCTGGTCCGGGGTCGGGCCTGTACCAGAGTTCACGACACCCGCAAGCGCCGCCTCCTGATCGACCGGAATGCTTCCCTGACCAGCATTGTTGTAGACGTTCCGCAGCCACTGCGCCGCGTTATCGCCCTTGCCGCCCGCGCCCCAGACGCCCGGCGTGCCGAAGCCAATGTGGATGGACCCCGGCTGCATGTATCCCGCGCCCGCACCGAAGCCGGTGACGCCGTTCGCCTTGGCCCGCCGCACGATCTCTTCGAATATCGGAAGGTCCTGCGGGTTGGACCAGTCCAGCCGCTTGCCGTTCCGGTAGAAGAAGAAGTCGCCCGCTTCGCCGTGCACATGGCGCGTGCTGCCGGTGTAGCCCCGGCTCTTCGCCGTGCCGTTGGCGAACTCCTCTTTGGACGACTGCCCGCCCGAGAACACTTCGGCCGTGACGCCAAGCTCGGGCAGGAAGGCGAGCGCCTGACGGAGCTGCGGGCTAATGTCGAGGTTTCGCTTAGCGCCTTGGTTCGCCAGCTTGATGTAGTCTTCTGCCACTATGGGGGTCTCCTAAACGAAAAACCCCCGGTTTGTGGCCGGGGGTGTGGGTTAGTTGTCGGGGTCGAGCTTCTTACTACGCAGCCTTGCGGAGCGGCGAAGTGCAGCGCGTTCTGAAGTTCGCTAGGATTTCCTCCCACCGCATCGGGTGAGCGAGGGGACGCGGCAAGCCGAGAAGGCTATCGACCATGATCACGGTGCCGCTCTTGGCGTCGTGCGCGATGGTGATATCGACGCCGGACTCTGTGGGGAATTTTTGCTTGTAGTGAGCGACAGCGGCGGTCAGAATCTCCGCGACCTGCTGCGAAGATGCAGCGCCCTTCAAGTTATTGATGTTCAGCCAATGCCAGGCGGCACCCTCGGAGAAGCGCACGGGGCGCTTGGTTTTGAGCGTTCTTTGCATGTGAAGGTCTTTCGTTGGGTTGCAGGGCTAGGCGGCTTTCCGCCGCCCGTGCTTGCGATAGGTGTTGCCTTTGTGCGCGCGGGACATTCTTGCGCGCGTCTCTGGAGAATGCCGCCGCCCGAAGTTCGGATTGTTGGGGCCGCTGTTGTTACGCCGCTGCTTTTCTTTGCAGCCGGGCGCGTTGCAATTCTCCCGCTGAGTCATCCACTTCAGATTTGAAGGCATGTTGTTGCCGGGGTCGTCATCCAAATGCCCGACCACGATCCGCTGATTAGATAGCGGGGGCAGACCATGGAACGCGAGCGCAACCAGCCGGTGCACGGCATATGCTTTGGAGCGTGCGGGGCCTTCCCCAACGAGAGGGATGGACGCCTGTTTGTAACCAAGCTTGATGTTCTGCTGTGGGATGATGTGGCCGGGTTGCATCCGCCGACGCGGCGGGCCGATGTACCGGAGTCGCCCAAAAGATGACGCTTCGATTTGCGGAAGGGTGGGGACGGGCCTCCATTCCTCGACATTGCTGTCGGGAGGCGAAATGTTCTGTTCTGTCATATGTGAAGGTCTTGATGGTTGTTGGGGATGCGAGCGGCACGGATGCGCTCACATGATCCGCCCCTCATCTCCGTCCGGCCGGGCCAAAGGCACGCGCGCACGCGCAGCAACGCCCGCCACGGACCTTCACGAACATGGAAGGCGGCGCGGTGCGGCGGCTATGTGTCTTGGCTGGTTAATCGGAGGGGAAGGGCAGATCGTGTGAGGGCAGCGTTAGGGCGGGCTTACGGCGTGTTGTCCTCAGGTGTGGGGGAGAACTTCCCGCGTCACCCAATCCTGAAATGCGCGAGCCGCTGGTTTGTCGGAGCGCATGATCAGCTTATAGAGACCGCTTTCGGAGATGAGTGTAACGTTATGCCCTCCTTTGCTCCGTATCGAACACAAGGGCGTAGGACGCTTCTCGTCAGCGCGCAGTTTCCGTATGTGATGGTGCGCGCCATTATCCAGTGCAAGGTTAAGGCAGCGGCAAGCATCTACTGCAACGAACCAAGGCTCGCCTTCGATCTCGACAACACGCATAGCATTGTCGCGGAAGTTGAATGTGGTAAGCTGGTTGCTCATACTTCGATCCCCTCTTCCTCGGCGACCTGCTGTTTCCATTCGAGCACGTCGCCCTTCAGGAACTCGACCAGCGCCTTGTGGCGTCGGCCCGGATCGACCAGCCCCTTTTCGGCGGCGGTGCGGATGTTGCCAGCCACGGTCGCCACGTCCTGCGGAGAAGTCCCGGTCAGCTCAGCGCACGTCTGGAGGAAGAGCATCGCGCAGAATGTGGAAGTAAACCGATGGGTGGTGGTAAATGATCTGCACCTCGGAGGCTCGGCATATCAGCGGTTTGACAGGGGCGGAAACCCGCACGAGAGAAGACGGCTGGCACGGCTTCGGCCGGGCTTCAGGGTGGCCGATAGAGGGCTTGTGTTGACCTGAAGCTCACAGGGAGGGGGATAGCTCCCGCTACACCCAACGGCTCTTCGTCACGTCAACCTTGATCCATAAAGCGCCGTTGCCGGGGTTCTTGACCCGAATGAACTTGTGGCTCTTCGTCTTGCATTCATGGAGGAACACGATTTGGCTTCGGCCGTTCTTTTGTTGAACTGGTCGCCACTTTACCGCGCCGGTAGCGGCCGCCACCTTGAGAAGCTGGAAGACCGCCCGGACTGTGGCCTTATCGCGCCCGTAGAGATAGCACTCGACCGCGCTTTCATTGAGAACTGAAGCCGTCTTGTCAGCATAGAAGGACGTGATGAAATCGAGCGCCAGCGCATAGTATAGCCCGCCGACCTTCATTCGATACCAGCCGCCGCCTTCGCCCCATGTGTCCAGAAGAATAGCCGCGAGCGTGCCTTTGGCTGGCTGTACGGCTGGCCATGAGAGACCGGCGCGAAGGGCTGCGAGCATTTCGTTTTCGAGGGCACGGGCAGCGTCTCGTGTCTCGGCGGCATCGACCATAAGCACGGGGCGGACCTTGCTGCGGCTTCTGATAGACACGACGTATCGGCCCGCGACGTGCTGGATGGTCATGAGGATAGCCTTGAGATTTGCGTGAAGACCAAAGGGGAGGGGTTTGGGCTCGGCCGGGGCTGAAGCGCTGCGACACCGCGAGGACAACACATGTTGTCAGGCACGGTCAAGCCGCCCATCTGCTAGGGTCACAAACTATTATTTAAGCGTTTGCAAGGGCTTGCAGAAAACTGCCTACATTCTTTTTGACCGGCTGCGGAAAACGGGTGAGCAGCAGGAATTGCCTCTTTCAATCGCAGCGGATCAATCTTGGTCCCGCCGATTCTGTGTTCGGCCACCGAACGATGCCCCGTTAAACATGAACCACGCGAAGGCCCAGAAGAGGCCGTTCAGTACGGCGAAGAGAAGGACGATAAGCATGGCCATTTCCTTGGTCTTGCATCGCTGTCGGGTCGGCTGTCCGTTGCTCTGCAATCGGGTCTACGGGACCCACAGGCGGCGAAGGGAGGAATTCGGCTAGGGATTGCCTATTGCCCGCCTATCGCCCTCCTGTGGGCTTGCTATGAGCGGTTGCCGTCAGCCCTTCGCGGGGCGGCGCTTGTGGTCTAACACCGGGCGTGCGCCGAATTCCCAATAGAAGGCCAAGGAGCGGGTCTCGAAGTAGATGCCGCAGCGGGTTACGGCGATTTCGGACGAGGCGATGAAGAGCTGCATGGGGCGGTTCCTTCTGGCTGTGTTACGGTTGGAAGATGCCTTAACCGTTAACTGTTATTCCGTCAATAAGCGTTAACGCTTAGTGTGTTTGGACAGTGCCTTGCCTCTGTTTGCGATAACGGTTACTCCTCGCCATATGGGACGACCGCCACTAAGCAAAGACTCGAAGACCACGCTCACAGGCGTTCGCCTGACCGATGAGACCCGCGAGCGTATCGAAGCGTTGGTTGGTCCAAATCGGATGGCTTCATTCATCCGCGAAGCCGTTGAAGAGGCGTTGAACCGGCGTGAGGTAACGCGAGAAGATGGTGCCAAATCTTCGCCACCCAAGCGCGGCTAGGCATCTCGTTGCGCCAATCCCGGCGCTTCTCCCGCAGATGCTTGATGAGCTGCGGCGTCACGGTCGGTACGTAGTTGTCCATGGGGATAGCCTTGAGATTTGCGTGAAGACCAAAGGGAGGGGGTTTGGTGTCAGATGGGAAGCCAGCGTGGCGGGCCTCGAAATAAGGACAGATGGGCGCACGTACACGTCCCTGAAATGTAATAACGTAACGAAAACAATAAGCCGGTAGACAGGTGCTGGCGTCATCGCCTTGCGTTCCGCGCCGGATGAAATAAGCTGTTCAAGCCGCCATCTACTAGGTACGGGCAGCCCCTTCGCTAGGGAATAGACATGAAGGTCCCGACGCTTGCGCGTTGGGGCCTTCTCTTTGTCCAGCCTATGCGCGCGCCAACAGGCGCTGCACCTGAACCGCAGTCCAAGCCGTGCCCTTCCCGCTCGGGGTCTTCGCCTTCATGTCGGTCAAGCGCCGGGCGATTGCGCCAAGCGATGCCGCCTCACCAAGACCCGCCCGTATCTCCATGACGAGGGGAAGCAGGTTTGCCGCTGCGGTCTTGGCCTTTGCTGTGCGCGCTCCAGCGGCCTTGCTGCGGGTCTCGCTGGTCAAGGTCATCACGGTCTCGCCGGTATCCTTCCGCTGGCGGACTCCGCCAAGCTTCTGGCCCCGGGCCTTCGCTGCGGCAAGGGCGTCCTTGGTCCGCTTTGAGATGGCGCGGGCCTCCTCTTCGGCCACCGCTGCGAGGATGTGGATGGTCATCCGGTTCACGCTCGGCATGTCGGCGGCAACGAAGTCCACGCCGCTCTCCATGAGACCCGAGACGAAATGCACGTTGCGGGCTAGGCGGTCTATCTTCGCCACAACTAGACGCGCGCCCAATGCCCGGCAATGGGCCAAGGCTTGTGCGAGCTGTGGCCTATCGCTCTTCTTGCCGCTCTCCACTTCGATGAATTCGCGGGCAACCTCACCGCCTTCTCTGGTCACGTATGCGGCGACGGCGGCGCGCTGCGCATCCAAGCCAAGACCAGAGCGGCCTTGCTCCTTGGTTGATACGCGGAGGTAGGAGACGAAGACGGGAGCGGACATGCAGATGATCCTTACATTACAGTCAACGGACGTTGACAGAAACGTAATAGGCATCAACCTTAGCTGTCAAGAGTAAGGGTGTACCTTGAGACAACGGGGCCAGATTGTCCTAAGTCTGTTATGATTTCTTCGACTAGCGGCGCGGACAGAACAATTGCGCCGTACCAATCAATATGCGCGGCTTCTGGGTCGAAGTCGGTAGGAAACAGCCGAGGGCATATGCGGTGCAGAAGCCGCCCCTTCTTCGCATTGCCGTGCTTTAGGGTGTTCACGAGTAGGCAAATCCATTCAAGCGAAGTTTCCGTGGTGGAGCCGGTTTGCTCTAACGCTTCCACAAGTTGGCGATGGTTGTAGTGGTGCGCGCAGCCGGTGAACCTTCGTGCCGCATCTTCCCAAACGTGATACGCGGAGATGGTCATTGCTTTTTGCAAGCTTTGGAGCGCGTCAGCAGCATCATCGATACGCATCAATAATTCTTGCTCCTGCGACCAGATCAGCCGCCCGCACGAATCGCGCTCTTCAATCTCGGGCTGTCCCGCTGCGACCTCGCTCTCGTATTGGCGCAGGGTCTCCTTATGGTCTGCTGCATGTTGTAACAGCGCGTAGTGTGCGGCGATGAAGGCTTCGTAGACCCGATCTAGGCGGCGGGCAAAGCGGTAAGCGGACTGATCTGGAAGGGGAGCCATGTGGTTTCCACGGGAGGAATAGGTGGCGCAAACGGTGGGTCCTGCGCAGCATAGCGCGCGGGCAATCGGTTGGCGATGCTTGGTCGGCCTTAGGCCAGCTTTGGGCCAGCCGGAAGGCACCGCGACGGGCCAAGCCTCGCGTGCTTTACACCGCGCGTAACGGGGGCACGGGGGAATTGGCGCGCGTCCGATCAGGGATATCCCCTCGATAATGCGTCACCCTAAAAACATCCGGGGAGACCGAATGCAGGAAGAGATTTTTGTTGTGAACATCCCTGCCGCACAAACCGCGTCAACTATCGTTTAGATGGAGGACTCGCTACGTTCCACTACCTTCAGGTAGGGGTTGGACATGCCATCGGAAATTATAGTCAGCAAAGGACCGGACAAGGCAATCCTCGAAGTGTTTGCAGCACTGGAAGAGAAATTTGGCGCTGAACACCGGTCCATCAACATCAGTGGTGTCTCAACAGCGGATGCACCGGAGTCTTTGAAAACCGCGCGCAAGGCAACCTATGCCATCGCGGAGATGGTGCTCAACGCAAGGGGGCGTCCATTCTCGGTTAAATTCACTCGGAATCACAAAGGCGCACCTTACTTCGACGTTTTCCGTATCGAGTCGCAACAGAATAATTCGGTGGCACCTACCACCGAGATGATGGTCACCGTTGACCAAATAATCCGCTCAAAAGTTAAGGTTCCAGACAACATTTCTGCACTGTCGAACCAAGAGCTTGAAGGGGTTATTGGAAAGGAGATTGCGGACCTTGCCGCATTACACCGAAACCTGCTTGATGATGCACTAACGCTTCGCACGAAATACGAGGAAGAAGAGCTTGTGCGGCGGTCCCGTTTTGAGGAGGATGCCCACGCCGAACGGCAGCGGATCGCGGACCACGAAACCGAAGTTCTGAAGGCGCTCGCAGCCAAAAACTCAGAGCTGGACGAAAAGGTCAAGGAGTTTGATCTTTCAGACCACATGCGCGCACGCCGGAAGCAGCGTGAAGAAATCACCGACCAAATACAAGGGTTTTTGCTGAAGCCAGCCGGTGCGCGAACATCTTCTACGAAGATGCTAATCATCATCCTCATCTGTTTCACTGGTGCAGCGTTTGCTGGATTGATGGCTTATGAGAGTTTCCAGTCATTCATCTCTCGGTCGGAATCTATTTCTTTAAACCACAGCCTTTCTCAAAGCGCTGAAGGAGCTGGCCCCCCATCTGCAACGTCTGGGTCTTCAAGCTCTGATCAGCTCGCAGATGATTTAAGCAAACTTTCGACGGCGGCAATGCCGACTGCTGGTTCCGACTACATGCTGTGGCTTCTCGCATTGCGTGGAGCCGTTCTGAGCGGCGTGGCTATTGGTTTTATCGTCTACCTTCTCGCTTTCCTTCGCCGCAACCATGACGAAGAGCTGCAATACCACAGGGAACTTCAGCGGTACGGGATGGACATTAATCGCGCTAGTTGGGTCATCGAGACCGCAATGGAAATGACTTCAAAAGAAAATGCGAGCTTGCCAGACGCATGGGTGGCCGGTGCATGTTCTGGGTTGTTTCAATCCGTCCGCGCGAATGAAGTAGAAGCAAACTCTCTAAGCGCCCTTGGTGCCGTTCTTGGTCTCGGTCCTGACGTTGAAGTTGGACCGGCTGGTGCGAAGCTACGCTTTAGTGGAAAAGCCGCGAAATCCGCCGCCAAAGAGGGGGCATCTTGAGAGGTTGCCCCGCGATGCCCACGCAAGCACTAGACTCATGTACAAGGCTCTAGACAGGACCTCCGAAAATCCCTAGAAATCCGGCATTCTCAGGGTCTTTGGGTCGGGTTCAAATCTCTCTAGCAGCACCATTTTCTTTTCCTGTAACGTCAAGAACATAGCATTCTCAATGGCTTTCCGCAACCGGGACTGCTATGGAATGGTGATGTGTAATGGTCGGAAGGCGCTGGAAAATGCGTGGTCTCTCCAGGCGTAAAGGCTCCGGGGTCTGGCAGGGTCGATTTTATATCCCCTCTGAGATTTGGAATGAGCGAGACCGCCTCATTGAGCTTGGGGTGAAGGTCGGTAAGAACCAAGACTATCTAAAATCGCTAGGCGAGCGCACCAAAAGCGTGGCGGAGCGTGTCTACTCGGATCGCCTCCAGGACCATCAAAGAACGATGGCCGAATGGCAGACGCTGTTGAAACTCGGTCCCGTAAGCCTGGACCATGAGCAGGTAGTCGCCATCGCGGGAAATGCAGCCCTGGAGTTCGTACGGCAACACAAGACCAATCCTAAGGCTCTGCCCGCGCCTATGGCTTTCATCCGGTTTGCGTTCGGATGGCTGGCGATGACTATCAAGCGTGACGGCACGTTCTTCGTCTACATGGGAGACCCCGTTGCAGAATTCTTAGAGGAGGTTGAGGCGGTATCGCTACCAGCGCTCCCGGATTTCATCACCAGGGAACGTGGGAAGGAAATCGGGCCGTATCGCACCCTATTCCTCGACTACCTCGCGCAAATCCTTGTAGTCTATCGCGATCAAATGGGCCGCGATCTTGTGTCCAGCGCCCTAGAGTCTCACGTCCTGGCGGTGACGGAGGATAGTCGAGTAGAGTTAGATAGGGCAGGGGCCGTCTTTGCGGGAAGGGCTCTGGACACCCTGCAAGCCCGGCTTGTTGATATGGACTACACCTCCCCGGCCTGGGAAGCTGGCGTTCCACCTTTGAAGCTGCCTTCAGGAGAAGCTTCTAAAAGGAAAGGACGTGGCGGCAATCCATTCGACCTCTTCCTTCTCCTGGAGCACAAGGCGTCAACATCCTCCTCAAGTGCCAAGACCTTAGCGCTGTATGAAGGGTCAGTTCGTAGGTTCCAGAGGTTCATTGGCCACTCGGACGCTTCTAGGGTCACTAAGGCGAACGTGCGGGAGTGGCGGGACTCTATGATTGCGGAGGGGCTGTCCCCGGCGACTGTCAATCGCAAACACCTAGCCGCCATCGGGGCAATCCTGGAGCATGCGGTGAAGGAGTTTGACCTGGGCGAGAACGTTGCGCACGGCATCAGGGATGGGCGCGACACCACTAGCACCTTCGTGAAGAAGGACTATAGTCGGGAGATAGTGACGGATATCCTCGCTGCCACCTTCAAGGGGTCTGAGAAGTCTGGCCTATCGATGCCACATAGACGCGCCATATTCTGGTTGCCGTGGCTCATGGCGTATACTGGCCTACGTGCTGGAGAGGTGGCACAGCTTCAAGGTCGGAGCGTACTAGAGGAGCGCGGCGTTCCCTATCTCCTCATCACTCCCGACGATGGCAGCACCAAGAGCCGTAGGGCCTGGGCGACGGGCCTCCACGCCCACCTCCTAGAGCTTGGCTTCCTTGAGTTCGTGCGCTCTGTAGGCGACGGCCCTTTGTTCTATGCGCCATATCCTCCCGGTGTCCCACTCCACGGCATCAAGAGCCCCCGATGGGAGCAGTCCTACAAGCGAGTGGGTGAGTGGATACGCGACGAGATAGGCATCGCCGCGCCGTTGGGGCGCTCTAACCACGCCTTCCGCCATGCCATGACGACGGCCTCGCGGGGTGGGGCTGAGGAAGACGCCTGGGAGAGGCTGGATAAGGAGGCCCGCGACTACATGCTCGGGAGCCGCCCCAAGATGGATGCGCGTGAAGGCTACGGGGACTGGCCTCCTGGGGTCTTGAGCCGGGAGATCAACAAGTTGCCCCGCTTCAAGGTCGCGGACCCTGGGACAAGACCATACGATTGATTTGGGCGATGGAGGCTGGCCAATTGAGGCCCCCTATGGATCAATAGGCCATTCCGTTATCGAGGCGGGGCAAAGTAGGTAATCGCTGGTCGGCCTACATTCACTCTGGAGCACGTCGCGTAGCCAAGGACGGGCCTTTTCCTTTTGGGCGCTCTCGCCCGCCTCCATGCCGATGAAATATGCTGCCACGCTCACCGCTATTCCAAGCGTGACAAGACCCTTTTCATTGTCGTGAAGCCCCATAAGCATCCCCCTCCGCCTGTGTGGAGGATATGCCGCCTAGGTTGAACCCGCAATGGCATTCAATCAAACGCTTGGCGCACTATGCGGCCTCATCTTTGATCCTCTTCGCCAGCCTTGCGAGAGTGGAGGTGGAGACCCCAGTTGCCGCCACGATGCTCGCCCAGGTCTGCCCATTACGGAGCATTTTCATAAGGGCGGCGTTGCGCTCCTCGGCCTCAGGTCTGCCCTTATAGGCCCCTGCCGCCTTCGCCTTCTCGATGCCCTGGGTCTGCCTTCTACGGCGGTCCTCGTAGTCCTTGCGGGCGATAGCTGCCAGCATGTCGAGCATCATGCCGTTGATCGCGTCCAGCATCCGGGCGGAGAACTCATCGCCGCCCTGTTGGATCAATTGATGAGAGGTCGGGAGGTCCAGCGCCACCACGCGAACCCTCTTGGTGGCAATCTCCGCCTTGAGTTTCTCCCAGTCGGCAGCATTGAGGCGGCTGAGGCGATCTACCTGCTCCACCAGAAGTACATCTCCCGGCTGACAATCGGACAGGAGGCGGAAGAGCTCGGGGCGCTGGAGGGATGCGCCGCTCTCGTTCTCGACATAGGAAGCAGCAATCCGAAGGCCACGCTCATCAACGAAGCGCTGGAGGTCGGCCTTAGCGCGGTTGGCGTCTTGCTCTTTGGTGGAGGCCCGGAGATAGGCGCGGATAAACATGAGTGAAGCTCCATACTTCGATTTGGATAACTTCGATAATAGCGCTTCGCTTTAAGTTGTCAACAGGACTTATCGAAGTGCGATTTGATGGGGTCTCTTCCGCTTCTCTTGAGGTGTACCTTATCGAAGTGGCTTGATGCGCGGGGTTTGGCGGCGTTCGGGAGAAAGGGCTGGAGGGTGCCCCGGTGTCGCGCTTCATGGATCGCCCCTCCGGTCTTGGCTTCATGGGGCCTGGGGTACCCCCTGGCGGGGGGAAGTCGCGCCGTTGCCACGTAAATTGGACCTGTCGCGTGAGCTACCCTTTACAGCGATCCGGCATCCTGGGTGGCCTCTGGCTGGCCGCTGGACGCCGACTTCGCGGCCTCAGTGCCGCGCTCTATCCGCTTGGTGAGAACGAAGAGGAAGTAGGCAAGCGCTTCCGCAAATTCGACGGACTGCGCGGCTTCCTCCGGGCTCACATGAGGGTGATCCTCGTCGGCATGCCTGGGCCGGTTAGACCCCAGTCTTACTTGATGCGCCCACTCCCCCATGGAGGCCGTCAACTTCTGGGCCGCCACAGCATCATCAATCCTCTTATAGACGCTGCCCTTCTCAAAGCCGATTGCCTTCAGCATGGCATCCACGGCGGAGCCGGACATGACGGCGGCGGCATCAGGAGCGTGGAGGGTCTCAATCGCCTGCTTCAAGTAGTTCTTAGCACGATCAGGGATATCCTCGTGAACAGTTCGTGCCTTTGGGTAGGAGTCGATGACATCGGGCGTTTCATCCTCATCTCCTGCCTTACCCTTCGCAAGCACGACGCCACCGCATGTAGTGCATCTATAAGTCGCCCATTGGTGGACTGATCCGGGGGGTACCTCGTGGAACTAACCGCCCACTCTTCCAGAGAAGTTCCAAAGAAGGCGAAGCAACAGAGCAGTGCGGGCAGCGAGACCAGCCATTAAGATTGGTACCCATCTTAGGGTTCAGGAGGGTGTGAACGGTCGTTGAGAAGTGCGGCTATTCGCTGCCGAGAGGTCCACAGAGGTTTTTCGGCAGTGACTTGCTTGTTCTGAAGCGGATGGGATTGGCTGGCCCCCCTATGCTTGCCTGC
>Ga0222423_1000820_pt1 | contig 17211 bp, 15 predicted proteins | sample 3A0metagenome_FD_182472 | JGI IMG/M metagenome (GOLD analysis project Ga0222423, IMG submission 182472) | Enriched microbial communities from leaf-cutter ant dump, University of Wisconsin, Madison, United States - 3A0 (version 2) | ecosystem: Environmental > Terrestrial > Nest > Insects nest >...
CGCGATCGAGGCGATGCCCGCGTGCGTCGCAGGCGAGGTGACGATGTAGACAGGTGCCCGCGCCTGCGCGGCGGCGGGCGCAGCGGACGACGCCACGAACGCGAACGCAATCAAGGCCAGGCATGACGATTTCGATCCCATGATTCCTCCCCGGGAAGACAGCGCCCGGAACGCGCTCCGGCACACGGCGAGCATACCCCGCGCGCAGCCCGGTGCCCGAATCGCCGCGCCCCGCCGCTGCGCGGCACGCGCCGGATATGGCAAAGTGCGCGCGATGCGTTCCTGCATTTCCTTCGCAAAAGAGCCTGTCCATGCGTCCATTTCCCCTCGGTGAAGAACTCGACCTCCTGCGCGAAACCGTGCGCGCCTTCGCGGACAAGGAAATCGCGCCGCGCGCCGACCTGATCGACCGCGACAACGCGTTCCCGGCCGACCTGTGGCGCAAGTTCGGCGAGATGGGCCTGCTCGGCATCACCGTCTCCGGCGAGTACGGCGGCTCGGAAATGGGCTATCTCGCCCACCTCGTGGCGATGGAGGAAATCTCGCGCGCGTCCGGTTCGGTCGGCCTGTCCTACGGCGCGCACTCGAACCTGTGCATCAACAACATCTTCCACAACGCCAACGCGGCGCAGAAGCAGAAATTCCTGCCCAAGCTGTGCAGCGGCGAATTCGTCGGCGCGCTGGCGATGAGCGAGCCGGGCGCCGGCTCCGACGTGGTCGGCTCGATGGCCTGTCGCGCCGAGCAGAAGGGCGACGTCTGGATCGCCAACGGCTCGAAGATGTGGATCACCAACGGCCCCGACGCCGACGTGCTGCTGGTCTACATGCGCACCGCGCACCGCCCGGCCGGCTCACGCTGCATGACCGCCTTCCTCGTCGAGAAGGGCATGAAGGGTTTTTCGACCGCGCAGAAGCTCGACAAGCTCGGCATGCGCGGCTCCAACACCTGCGAACTGGTGTTCGACAACTGCGAGATCCCCGACGAAAACCGCGTCGGCGAGGTCAACGAAGGCGTGCGCGTGCTGATGAGCGGCCTCGATACCGAACGCCTCGTGCTCAGCGGCGGCCCGATCGGCCTGATGCAGGCCGCGCTCGACATCGCCCTGCCCTACGTGCGCGAGCGCAAGCAGTTCAACGCGCCGATCGGCACGTTCGGGCTCATGCAGGGCAAGATCGCCGACATGTACACCGCGCTGCAGTCCTCGCGCGCCTATGCCTACCTGGTCGCGCAGAACTACGACGCCGGCGTGAAATCGCGCATCGACCCGGCCTCGTGCCTGTTGCACGCGTCCGAAAACGCGGTGCGGGTCGCGCTGGAAGCGATCCAGTCGCTCGGCGGCAACGGTTACATCAACGAATACCCGACCGGCCGCATCCTGCGCGACGCCAAGCTCTACGAGATCGGCGCCGGCACCAACGAGATCCGCCGCATGCTGGTCGGCCGCGAACTGTTCCACGGCAAGTCCTGAGCGCGACCGGCGGCGCATTGCCGCGCGCCTCGCATCACGGCTGGCGGGATTCGCCGCGCAACATTTTCCGCTTGCGCAACGGATCAGCCAGGCTGGAACGGCCCACGAAAAAGGCCTCCCGATGACGGGAGGCCTTTGTATTTGACGACTGTACGGCCGACGATCAGGGAATCGTGATCGGTGCGCCGCTGCTGTCGAAGGCGTAGTCGAGCATGTTGGCCGGGAAGCCGGTCGGATCGGTCGTGGCGAGGTGGATGTAACCGTAGTTCACCATGCCGGTGCCCTCGTTGTAGAAGGCGATGCCGATGTAGCCATCCTCACCGTAGATCCAGTCCAGCATCGGGCGGTTGCCGGCCTTGATGTTCGAATCCGGACCGACCACGTCGCCCGAGTGCAATACGGCGTAATCGAACCCGAAATCGTCGACGACGCCACCGACCAGCGTCGTGAAGTCCGGCGGCACGACATCCGCGTACCAGTACGCGACCAGCGCGACTGCGGACGGATCACCGTTGTAGAGGTTGATGTCGTCGGAGGTGATGTTGGGGTTGTACGGATGGATGGCGCCCGTGGCGAGGTTGAGCGAAAGGCCATCGGCGTCGATGGGCAGCGCCTGGTTGATCTGGCGGCGCACGATGGTGCCCGCGCCGTCGAAACCGTCGCAGAAGAGCGAATCGGTACTGCCGCATCCCGACCAGCCGTCGGCAGCCGTCACGGTGAGGCTGACCGGCACCGGGATGACCGGTTGCGAAGGATCGTTGGTGGTCACGCAAACGTCCGCGCTGTAGTTGCCCGGCTGGAGGTTGTCAGCCAGCGGGTTGACGCCGATGACGATGTCCGCGCTTTGCCCCGCGCTGACCGAGCCGCTCGTCGGCGTCGCCGTGATCCACGACACGATCGGGCCGGTGCACGAACCAGCACTGCCCTCCGGACCGGCGGCACGGACGACGAGACCGCCCCCGGCCAGGTCGCCGGACGTACCGGCCTGCGTGTCGATGCCGGGCGAAGCCAGGCGCGACGGCAGCATGCCTTCCGGTGCCAGCGGCCTCTTGATGCCGATGTCGCCACCGTCCTGCGTCGAATAGCGGCGGCCGGCGGTGAGCGGAATCGACTTCACGCCCGCCTCGTCCTGCGCCGCAATCGAATAGTCCAGCTTGTGGGTATTGGTGGCATTGGCGATGCTGAATCCACCGCTCGCCGTGCCGAGCGTGGTCGCCGTGAAGGAAAGCGAGCCCGGCGTCACCGAAGCCGTCGGCGGCGCGAGCGGCGGCAGCACGTGCAGCGTGGCGCTCGTATCGTTGGCGTTGCTGCCCTGGTCGGTCACCAGCGCGCCGGCGAGGATCGTATCGGTGTAGTCACCCGCGGTTGCCGACGCCACGTCGACCGTGATCGAGCAGGCGCCCGAAGCGGGAATGCCCGCGCCGTCGGCCAGCGTGATGCTGGTCGCGGTCGTGGTGATGCTGCCGGAATCGCACGTCGTCGAGGCTTGCGGCGCCGACGCCAGGGTGACGCCGGCAGGGAGCGCATGAACCAACGCGGACGTCACCGTCGCCACGTTGCCCGTCGGGTTCTGCAGCATGATCTTGAGCGTGCTGGCATTGCCCGCGTTGACGGTGGACGGCGTGAACGAAACGATGACCGACGGCGCAACCGTAGCGCCGCCACCGCCATCGAAGGCGAAACGGTCGATGCCGATGTAGTTGCTGTTGTCTCCCGAGGGACCCCCGCTTTCGACGAAATAGCGCATCGCGATGCGCCCCGTGCCCGAGCTGGGTAGATCACTGAGGATCTGCTGCGTCCAGGTGCTCGGATAGCCGCCGGTGAGATAGTTGGGATTGATGTCGAGCAGCACGGTGTCGAAGTCGCCGACGTCGGTCGCCGAGGTACCGACGTTGCTGCAATCGGCGCCAATGCACAGGCGAACCTGCAGGCGATCGACGAACGGCGAGGTCGGGGAGCTCGCGCTGCGCGTGAAAAAGCTGGCGGTGGCACCGCCATTGAACGCGAGCAGCGGCGTCACCAGCCAGTCGCTGATCACGCCATCGCCACTGGTGGCGTGGTAGTTCGCGGCAATGTAGGAATTGAGGTCGCCATCGTACGAGGAAAACTGCGCAGGCAGCCCCTGGTACCAGATCTGCGTACCGAGCGGCTCGCTGTTGTTCTGCTCGATCCAGCCGCGCTCCAACAGGACGTTGACGTCATCGAAGCCTTCATTGATCGCCGACACCGCCGCCTTCGGCGTGGGCGATGTGGGCACACTGGCTGCGGCGTAGGCACTTGCAGTCGCGGCGCACAGCGAAACGGACGAAATGAGCAATGCCTTGCGCGCGGCTGCTGGCAATGAATGTCTTGCGGTGTTCACCGTACTACCTCTTCTTCGATGTTCATTTCATGGAAGCTGCATCCGCACTGGACGGAAATCCGTCTGGACGGCTGGATGGCGCCCCTTGGGCACACGCGGATGGCGTTCGCGCATGCATTGCAAGGGCAGCCGAGTATCGATTCGAGCCAGAAAGGAATGCAACCGGTTTTCTGATTGATTTCTATCTTGATGAACACGCATCAAGCCGGCACGAAAAGCCTGCCCGGCGCGGCCCGAAATGCCGGGAATGAAAGGCCGGCGACAGGATCTGCGCGCCGACAGCTGCCGCCTCAACGCGGGCGCGTCGCGCGCCGCCCGCGCGTCGGCGCGCCGACGCCCGCCGGAAAGGCTTCGAGCGCGGCACGCCAGCCCATCTGGAAACGCGTGCGCGTGTCCAGCGAGCGCGACAGCTCCGCCATGCGGCGATTGAGCGTCGCGGTCGAGATGCCCAACTCGTGCGCGACGGCCTTGTCGTTGAGTCCGGCCGCGAGCAACGGGATCAACTGCTCGACATCCCTGGCTGAACGCGCACTCGGCGATGCAGCCTCCAGCTCGCCCGACGGCGTGAAGACGAGTGGCGTGGCCCGCTCCCAGAAACTTTCGAACAAGGCGCACAACGCATCGAGCAGCGCCGAGGCGCGCACCAGCAGCACGGGGCCGGCCTGCGGGTCGTGCACGTCGAGCGGAATCAGGCCGATGCGGCGGTCGACCACGATGAGCTTGAGCGGCAGGTCGGGAAACACCCTCGCCTCCTCGCCCGCGGCGACGTCGCGGCGCACGCGCTTGAGCGCGCCCGGCAAGGCCAGGAAGCCGGCGTCGGAGACGCTGCGGATGCGCGCACCGCGGCTGACCGCCGCGCCCAGGACCTGACTCTCCGCATCCTGCGCCTCGTCGAGATCGGAAAACAGCACCGGTGCGCGCTGCAGGTTCACGCTCTCGGTCTGCATCGATTGCAACAGCTGGCCGAGGATCTGGCTGGCGGCAGCCGGATTGGTGATGAGCTCGACCATGTGCTCGCCATCGACCGCGCCGCTGCCGCGCGCGGCCTCCTTCTTGAGTTCGGCGATCGTCGCGCGGGCGCGCGACAGTTCGTTCTGGCGCTGCGTGATCAAGGCCTCCACCGCGAACTGCGGCGGCGATGCGATGTAGCGCCGCGGCCGCTCCGGCAGGCAGGTCGCCAGTCCCTTGGCCTCGATCGCCTCGAGCAGGCCTTGCGTCTTGCGCAACGGTTGCTCCAGCTTGCGCGCGACCTCCTCCGCGCTCGCCGCGCGGCTGCCGAGCAGGACGCGGTAGGCGCGTTCCTCGTCGGCGCTGATGCCCAGCGCCTCAAGCGGGCTGGCGGCGTTCTCGCGGTGATGTCCGGACGGCATCGCGCGCCTCCCTTGATACGGCAAACAGGTCGGCCCATTTTCGGGCAAACCGGACCCACGGCAACATGTCCATCGCCACATGCGCACGCGGCTGCGGCGAGGCCGCCGCCGCGCTCAGAACTCCGGCGCGTGCGCGGTGCTCGCGAACGCCAGCGCCAGGCCGCGCGGGCCGACGTTGACGCAACCGGTCATGCTCATCGTCGATTCGTGCAGGGTGACCTCCGCATTCCAGCACTCCTGGACCAGCTCCATGTAGGCGGGAATGTCGCGGATGTCAGCCAAATCGCCGCCGTAGCTGAGGTTGACGTGCGGCGTCATCAAGCCACTGCGCACGCGCTGCCTGGCGAACTGGAACAGGCGGCGGAAGGCTTCTTCGCGGCCACGGATCTTCGCCACCGGCGCCGTCGTGCCCAGGTGCGCGCGCACGACGGGCTTGACGTCGAGCATGCTGCCCAGCACGGTCGCGACGAGGCCGACGCTGCGGTCACCGCGCTGGCTGGCGCGCGTGCGCAGGTAATGCAGGTCGTCGGGGACGAAATAGCCGTAGGTCGAATCGGCAACCTCGAACAGGCGCGGCGTGATGTCGCGCGCGGGCAGGCCGCGGGCGACCATGTCGAACAGCTCCAGCGCGGCGATGCCCTGCCCGGCGAACAGGCTCTTGGTGTCGATCACGCGCAGCAGGAACGGCCGCGTGATGCCGGCCGCCTCGCGCAATTGCCGCGCCGCGGCCAGCGTGTCGACCGCCGCGCGCGAGGCGTTGGCGTGGATCTCGCTGCGCTTGGCGCTGACGGTCAGGCAATAAATGCTGTCGTAGTCGAGCGCGAGGCGTTCGAGGAACAGCGCGCGCATCTCCTCGGGGGAATACGAACGCGTCTCCACGTCGGCGCCGCCGCTTTTGGCGAGCTCGGCGAGGAAGGCGCGCGTGCGCGCGGCGTCATGGTTGTCGACGTATTCGTGCGGCCCCATCTTCACCGCGGTCGGCAGCACCAGCACGTTGGGCTGGTTGAGGTATTCCGCCGGCAGGTCGCAGGCGGCGTCGAAGACGATCGCCGTGCGCGCGGCGGCGATGCGCACGGGCGATGCCATGCTGGCGATGCGCAGGCCCACGCGCTCCTCCAGCGCGCTCATCGACGCACCTTCGCGCCGCTCTCGGCCAAGGTGCGCAACTCGTCGAGCGCACTGTGCAGGCCGGCTTCGTCGAGGTCGATGTCGACGACGTTGGCATCGAGAGGATCGGCAAATGTCATGCGGTAGGCGGCGCCGTCGCGGCGCAGGACGATCGTGCCCTGCCCGACGAAGCTGCAACGCGCCGATTCGCCGCCGAGTTCCCGCGCGCAGGCATCGACCTGTCGTGGCGTGAGCAGCAGCGGCACGTGCGCGGCCGGGCCATAGGCGGTGATGCGGATGTTGCTTCCCAGGGTTTCGACACGCACGTCGTCGTGTGCTCCGAAATGGACCACGGCGGCCGTGGCCGCGGCGAAAACCTTGAATGCCAGGAACATCATGCTTGCGATCCTTCGATGGATGAACGGTGCCGGCGCAGCCCCCTGCATTCCCGATGCCGACGCAAGGATTATTGAGAGATGCACTTCACGTTTGTTGCATCAGAAAGAAATGTTCACATTCCCGGCCCCGCCATTGCCGCGCACGCCGATACGCTGCGGCGAGCGCGCGCTTTCGCCGCAAAAGCGCGTGCGGCCGTGCCTGTCTGGTTTGCCATTGCGCGATGCAACAGCGCATAATTTTCACAATCTCCGGGCGCCTTTCCGCGCGTCCGTCATCCCCACGAACAACGGAGCAATCCCATGTCTGACGTCGTCATCGTCGGTGCCAAGCGCACCGCCATCGGCTCCATGCTCGGCCAGTTCACGGGCGTGCCGACGCCCACGCTCGGCGCGACCGCGATCAAGGCGGCGCTCGAACACGGCGGCGTCGCCGCGGGCGACGTCGACGAGGTGATCATGGGCTGCGTGCTGCCGGCCAACCTCGGCCAGGCGCCCGCGCGCCAGGCCTCGCTTGCCGCCGGCCTGCCCAAGTCCGCCGGCTGCCTGACCATCAACAAGGTCTGCGGCTCGGGCATGAAGGCGATCATGCTCGCCAACGACCTCATCAAGGCCGGCTCGGCCAACGTCGTCGTCGCCGGCGGCATGGAGTCGATGACCAACGCGCCGCACATGCTGGCCGCGCGCACCGGCCTGCGCTACGGCGACGCCAAGATGGTCGACCACATGGCGTGGGACGGCCTGACCAATCCCTACGACGGCAAGTCGATGGGCATCTTCGCCGATGCCACCGCCGCCAAGTACGGCTTCACGCGCGAGGAGCAGGACGCGTTCACGACCGAATCGGTCAAGCGCGCGCAGGCCGCGATCGCGTCCGGCGCGTTCGCCGACGAGATCGTTCCGGTGAAGGTCGCCACGCGCAAGGGCGAGGTCGAATACGCCACCGACGAGCAGCCGGGCAAGTCCGACATCGCCAAGATCCCGACGCTCAAGCCGGCCTTCAACAAGGACGGCACCGTCACCGCGGCGAGCTCGTCGAGCATTTCCGACGGCGCCGCCGTGACGGTGCTGATGAGCGCCGACGAGGCGGCCAAGCGCGGCCTCAAGCCGATCGCGCGCATCGTCGCCCACGCGACCAACGCGCAGGAGCCGGAATGGTTCACCACCGCGCCGGTCGCGGCGATCCAGAACGTGCTCGCCAAGGCCGGCTGGAAGGTCGAGGACGTCGACCTGTTCGAGGTCAACGAAGCGTTCGCCGTGGTCGCGATGGCGCCGATCAAGGATCTCGGCATTGCGCACGACAAGCTCAACGTCAACGGCGGCGCCTGCGCGCTCGGCCATCCGATCGGCGCCTCGGGCGCGCGCATCGTCGTGACCCTGCTGCACGCGCTGAAGAAGCGCGGCGGCAAGAAGGGCATCGCCTCGCTGTGCATCGGCGGCGGCGAAGCGACCGCGATCGCGGTCGAAATCGCCTGACCCGCATCACGCTTGCAATGTTCGTCGGCGCCGCCATCCCGGCGGCGCTTTTCTGGGAGGGAATGCAACCATGAAGCATCTGAAACCGCTGATCATCGCCACCGCGTTCGCCGCTGCGCTGTCCGCCTGCAGCGACGACGCGCAGCAGAAGGCACAGCAGGCCGCCGACGCTGCCGCTGCCGCGACCAGGCAGGCCGCTGCCGATGCGCAGGCCGCCGCGGACAAGGCCAAGGCCGAAGCCGCTGCCGCCGCGCAAAAGGTCAGCGAAGCCGCACAGGACGCCGCCAACGCGACGGCCGACGCCGCGCATGACGCCGCCGCGTCCGCCAACGAGGCCGCGAGCAATGCTGCCGCCGCCACCAGCGACGCCGCCGATCACGCCGCCGATCACGCCGCCGACGCCACGCAGAGCGCGGCCGACAAGGCCAGGGAAGCCGCCGGCAACGCCATCGACGCGACCAAGGACGCCGCCCACGAAACCGGCACCGCCGTGAAGGAAGGCGCCAAGGGCGCGTGGGAAGCCACCAAGGCCGCCGGCCGCGAAATCAAGGAAGGCGCCAAGGAAGTCGGCCACGACGTCGCCGAAACCGCGAAGAACGCCAAGGACGCCGCGGTCAACTCGGCCGACAGCGACAAGCACTGAGCCTTCGCAACATCGAAACCCGACATCGGCCGCGACAGCGGCCGATGTCTTTCGTGGCCCGCGCTGCGCGTGCGCGGCGGTGCTTCTCGCGCGGTTCCGCAATCGCCGCAAGCACATCCCGATGACGGCGTCGCCGTGACGCCAGCGCGTGCAATCGCCTACCATCATCGCGGTTTTCCGCCACGGTCCGATTCCATGCCTGCCCTCCGCTCCTCGCTCGACCTGCGCTCCCCCGAATTCCTCGCCAACGCCGCGCAACTGAAGGCGACCACCGAGGAGTGGCGCGCGGAAGTCGCAAAGGCCGCGCAGGGTGGCGGCGAAAAGGCACGCGCCAAACACGTCGAGCGCGGCAAGCTGTTGCCGCGCGAACGCATCCGCGCCCTGCTCGATCCGGGTTCGCCCTTCCTCGAACTGTCGCCACTGGCCGCGCACGGCATGTACGACGACGCCGCGCCCTGCGCCGGCCTCATCACCGGCATCGGCCGCGTGCATGGCGGCGAAGTGCTGGTCATCGCCAACGACGCGACGGTAAAGGGCGGCACCTACTTCCCCATGACGGTGAAGAAGCACCTGCGCGCACAGGAAGTCGCACTCGAAAACCGCTTGCCCTGCATCTACCTCGTCGATTCCGGTGGCGCGTTCCTGCCGCTGCAGGACGAAGTCTTCCCGGACAAGGAACATTTCGGCCGCATCTTCTACAACCAGGCGCGCATGAGCTCGCTCGGCATCGCGCAGATCGCCGTCGTCATGGGTTCCTGCACGGCCGGTGGCGCCTACGTGCCGGCGATGAGCGACGAGACGATCATCGTCAGGGAACAGGGCACGATCTTCCTCGGCGGCCCGCCGCTGGTGAAGGCCGCCACCGGCGAAGTCGTCGATGCGGAAACGCTCGGCGGCGCGGACGTCCATACGTCCATTTCCGGCGTCGCCGACCACTTCGCCGAAAACGACGCGCACGCGCTCGACATCGCGCGCGGCGTCGTCGCCAGCCTCAACCGCAAAAAGGCGATGCCGCTGGCGCTGGAAACGCCGCGCGAACCGCTGCACGCCGCGTCCGAGCTGTATGGCTGCGTGCCGCGCGACACGCGCATCCCGTTCGACATCCGCGAGGTCATCGCGCGCATCGTCGACGCCTCGGAATTCCAGGAATTCAAGGCGCGCTACGGCAAGACGCTGGTCTGCGGCTTCGCGCACATCCACGGCTACCCGGTCGGCATCGTCGCCAACAACGGCATCCTGTTCGCCGAAAGCGCGCTCAAGGGCGCGCACTTCATCGAACTGTGCAACCAGCGCAACGTGCCGCTGGTGTTCCTGCAGAACATCACCGGCTTCATGGTCGGCAAGAAGTACGAGCAAGCCGGCATCGCGAAAGATGGCGCCAAGATGGTCACCGCCGTCGCCTGCTCGCACGTGCCCAAGTTCACCGTGGTCATCGGCGGCAGCTTCGGTGCCGGCAACTACGCCATGTGCGGCCGTGCCTACGGTGCGCGCTTTTTGTGGATGTGGCCGAACGCACGCATCTCGGTGATGGGCGGCGAGCAGGCCGCGAGCGTGCTCGCCACGGTCAGGCGCGACGGCCTGGAAGCCGCCGGCAAGACCTGGCCGAAGGAAGACGAAGACGCGTTCAAGGCCCCGATCCGCGAACAATACGAACGCCAGGGCCACCCCTACTACGCCACCGCACGCCTGTGGGACGACGGCATCATCGACCCCGCCGACACCCGCCGCGTGCTCGGCCTTGCGATCTCGGCGTCGCTCAATGCGCCGATCGAACAGGGGCGGTTCGGCGTGTTCCGCATGTGACGCCCCTCATCAAGGAAGACCCATGATCGTCGGCATCGACCTCGGAACCACTCATTCGCTGATCGGCGCATTCGTCGATGGCCGGCCGCAACTGTTCCCCAATGCACTCGGCAGCCTGCTGACGCCTTCCGCAATCAGCGTCGACGACGCGGGCGACCTGATCATCGGCGAGGCCGCGCGTGACCGACTCATCACGCATCCATCTCGCAGCGTGGCGACGTTCAAGCGCTGGATGGGTAGACCCGTAGGCCGGGATGAAGCGAAGCGGAATCCCGGCAACGTCATCACTCCCGGTCCATGCGCTGCACCTCATTCGCAGCACCCCAATCTTCCGCGTATGCGCCTCGCTTCACCCAACGCGCAAAGCTCGAATGCGGCCAATCTCTCGCATGGGCAGCATGACCATGCTTGACCGGGTTGTAATGGATGTAATCCAGGTGGCGCGCACGATCCATCTCATCACGAACGAGATGTTCCCAATACCGCCGCTGCCAGATCCCGCGCTCGCCTTTGCGGAGACGGCTTCGGGAGACTTGCTCACCGGCAGGTAATGACGCCGAGAAGCGCGCCTTGATCAACCGCCATCGAGTGGCATAGTCGTCATCGCCTTCGGGCATTCGCCACAGGCAGTGCAGATGATCGGGCAATACGACGATCGCCTCGACCGAGACAGGATGGACTGCCAGTGTCGTACGGAATGCTTCGCGCAGATGCGCGATCTGGTCCGTCAACAATGTGTTCCCACGGCGCTCCGCGAGATTGACGGTAAAGAAATACAGGCCGCCCGGCGTTCGGTTGCGCAAGTAGGTTCGCATGCCGCAAACAGTAGCCGGGATTGCGCTTCGCTTCATCCCGGCCTACGACGTGACGCTGAAAGCGCAGCCTGCGATTTCCTACATCAACACCAGCTCCTCCGCCGACGTCGGATGGATCGCCACCGTCGCGTCGAGGTCGGCCTTGCGCGCGCCCATCTTCAACGCGACGGCGAAGCCTTGCAGGATTTCGTCGGCGGCGGTGCCGATGAGGTGGATGCCGACGATGCGTTCGTCGTCGCCGACGCAGACGAGTTTCATGAAGGTGCGTTCCTCGCCGCCGGCGAGCGCGGTGAGCATGGGGCGGAAGCGCGAGCGGTAGACGCGCACAGCGTCGCCATGTTGCTTGCGCGCGGCTTCTTCGGAGAGGCCGACCGTGCCCATCGGCGGATGCGAGAACACGGTGGTCGGCACGTTCGCGTAATCGAGCTTCGCGTCCGGCTTGGCGCCGAACACGCGATCGGCGAGGCGTCGCGATGCGGCGACGGCAACCGGCGTCAATGCGATGCGTCCGGTGACGTCGCCGACGGCATGGACATTGGGCACGTTGGTGTCCTGGAATTCGTCGGTGGCGATGAAGCCGCGCGCATCGAGCGCGACGCCGGCCACGTCGAGGCCGAAGCCCTGCGTGTTCGGATCGCGACCGGTGGCCCAGATCAATTCGTCGAAGCCGCGCTCGACCGAGTCGTCGGCCAGATGCAGTGCATAGCCGTCCGCCTCGCGCGTGGCCTTGAGGATCGGCCGCGCGAAGGACAGCGCGACGCCGCGTGCGCGCATCGCGTCGGCCAACGCATCGCCGATTTCATGGTCGAAGCCGCGCAGCAGGCGATCGCCGCGCGCGAACAGGGTGACCTGCGCGCCGAGCGCGCGCAGCACGCCGGCGAGTTCGACGGCGATGTAGCCGCTGCCGACGAGGGCGACGCGGCGCGGACAGGCCCGCAGGTCGAAGAAGCCGTTGGAGTCGATGCCGAGCTCGCCGCCGGGCACCGTCTCGCGGCGCGAATGCGCGCCGGTGGCAACGAGCACGTGCGCCGCATCGAGCTCGCGCTCGCCGACCGCGATGCGCCGCGGCGCGACAAAGCGGCCGTAGCCGTCGACGAGTTCGATCTTCAGTTCGTCGAAGCGCTTGCGATAGCTGGCATGGATGTTGTCGATGTACGCGCTGCGCCGCGCGACGAAGTCGGGCCAGCGCAACGCGGCGGGTTGCAGGTCGAAACCGACCTCGTGCGCGATGCGCTGTGCCTCGACGAGTTCGGCAGCGAGCCACATCGCCTTCTTCGGCACGCAGCCGACGTTGACGCAGGTGCCGCCGAGCGCGCCGGCTTCGACGACGGCGACTTTCGCGCCGTGGCGCGCGGCGCGGATCGCCATGGCGATGCCGGCGGAACCGGCACCGAGGACGACGAGATCGAATGATTCGCTCATGGCGGAATGCTCAATGTTCGTTGGCGGGCACGTTGAAATACGGAATCGGCGCGCCCGCGTAGACGTTCTGCGGCAGCTTGCCGTCCCAGCGCTCGGCCTTGGCCTGCTCGACCTCGATGCGGCGCAGTTCGAGCACGTCCTTGTTCTTGGCCAGCGCGTCGTTCTGCACGCGCAGCGCCTCGGCCTGCGCGGTTGCGGCCTTCACCGTCGCATAGGCTTCGCCGTCGGCCCTGGCCTTGAGCGCGTTGGCTTCGGCCTCGGCGGTGACGACTTTCGCGCGCTGCTCGGCTTCGACCGTCTTCACCTTGTTCTCGGCGGCCAGGCGCAGCTGTTCCTGCGTGACCTTCTCGTTGATCGCGTGCATGTAGGTGTCGGAGAACGAGAAATTGCGCATGTCGATGTTGATGACCTGCGCGCCGTAGGTCTGCAGCTTCTGGCGCAGCGCGGTGTTGATGTCGGCCGACACCTGCTGTCGCTTGGCGATGAGGTCGGGCGCGTTGTAGCGCGCGGTCACGGCCTTGAACACTTCCTGCGTCGCGGTCTGCACGTAGGACGAAAGGTCGCCGTCGTGGCTGTAGTTCTCGTAGACCTCGGAGACCTTGTCCGGCGAGATGCTGTAGCGCACGGTCAGGCTGACCTTGACCGGCTGCTGGTCGCTGGTGCTGCCGTCGGCGTTGTCGATCTGCGCGGATTCGGCGCGGATGCTGAACAATGCGAGACGCTGCCACGGCATGACCAGCACGAGGCCTTCCGGCTCGATCTGCTTGATCGCGCCGAACTGCGTGAGCACGCCGCGCGAGCCGGTCGGCACCGAGCGGAACGGCCAGAACGCGACGAACAGCACGAGGATGACCAGCGGCAGGACGAGTCCGCGCGCCCACTTCGTCGCATTGGCGCCGTTGCCGAATGAATTCGATAAAGCCATGTTGCCCTGCTCCCCGGTGGAATGATGGTTGTCGGTCACGCGCCGGATGCGATCGCGTCCGGCGCGGTGGTCAAGTGAAGCGTGCCGGCGCGAACGCGCCGATGTCGAACGAGGTGGCGCGGCCGCCGACGATCTCGCTGACCAGCAGGCCCGTGCCCGCCGACATCGTCACGCCGAGCATGCCGTGGCCGGTGGCGACGACGAGGTTGCGGATATGCGGCACGCGACCGATCAGCGGCAGGTCGTCGGGCGTCATCGGACGCCAGCCATACCATTCCTCGACGACGGCCGGGCCTTCCGGCTCGTGCAGGAATTGCGCGGCGCCGCGGCGCAAGGCGTCGAGCCGCGTGCGGTTGAGCGTGGCGTCGTAGCCGGAAAACTCCATCGTGCTGCCAAGGCGATAGCCCGAACCCCACGCGGTCACGCAAACCTGCGGTTCCTTGAGCGTGAGCGGAATGCGCGGGCAATTCGCGGGCCGCGCGTAGGTGATCGAGTAACCCTTGCCGGGCTGGATCGGCACACGCAAGTCGAGCGCGCGCGCGAATTGCGGCGACCACGAACCGAGCGCGAGCACGACATCGCCGCCGCTGAAATCGCCGCGCGAGGTTTCCACCCGCGCGATGCGTCCGCCGTCGCGCACGATGCGCCGGATCTTCGCATGCTCCTCGATGACGCCGCCGCGCGCGCGCACGATGCGCGCGAGCTCGTCGACGTAGCGATCCGGCCGCAGCTGCGCGTCGCCGGGATTGAAGAACGCACCGGCGACGCCCGGCTTGAGCGCCGGTTCGCGCGCGATCGCGGCCGCGCCGTCGAGCAGCTCGTAGCGCGGCAGGTATTGCGCGAGGCGTTCGTGCTCGACGCGCGCCTGCTCGAAACCGCGCGCGTCGCGGTAGACGTTCATGGTGCCGACGGCGGCGAATTCGCAGTCCAGCCCTTGCTCGCGCACGAGGGCCTCGATGAGCTGCCGCGAGCCTTCCAGCAGCGGCAGTTTGGCCGCGGCGGACTGCGCCGCGTCGCGCCAGTTGCAGCGGCGCAGGAACGCCGCCAGCCAGCGCGCCAGCGCCGGATCCCAGCGCGGACGGACGCGCAGCGGTGCGTCGGCCTTGAGCAGCCAGCGCAGCGCCTGCGCCGGAATGCCCGGCTGCGCCAGCGGCGCGGCATGGCTCGGCGTCAGCGTGCCGCAGTTGCCATGCGAACTGCCGCTGCCGACCGCGCCCTGGTCGAGCACGGTCACGCCGCGACCGCTTTGCAGCAGGTACCAGGCGCTGGCGAGGCCGATGACGCCGCCGCCGAGGACGAGGACGTCGTTCGATCCGGGTCGATTCATGGCGACATTGTACGGGCAGCGCGGGCGCTGGCATCGAAAGTGCAGCAGACCACCGCAGTCCCATCCCCGCAAAGGCCGGCCCATGAAGGTCCCGACACCGGAAGTCCTCCTCGCGCTGCGCGCACCCAACGCCGGCTGGCTTGCCGCGCTGATCTGCGCACTCGACGAAGCGCACCGCGACACGGGCTTTTCCGACGCGCAATGCGAGCTTTTGCACCGCCTCATCGACGCGGGCAGCATCCCGCAGGCCGTGGTCGCCGCGGCGCACGAGCGGCTCGCCCGTTTCGAGGAAAGCCTGCGCGCCACCGATGCCGAACTGCGCGAGTTCGAGGCGATCGAGGACGCCCCCCGCTTCGAGCGTCCGAAACTGACACTCTGCGTCGCAAACGCCTGACCACGGCTGTCATCCCGCCGCAACTGCCGGCCGCGGCGGTTGACACGGCGCCGGCGCTCGGCGAGCGTCGGCGCATGAAAATGCGCTTCCCCGCCGCCTGCTGCGCCATCGCCGCCCTGCTCGCCGCCTGCTCGACCGCGCCACACCGTCACGAGCGCGCCGACCGGCCCTCGCGCCACGAAACCCCGCTCGTCGAGGGCACGCCGCGCGCCAATGCCGCCAACGCCGTGCTGTTCCGCGCCATGTCGCTGGTCGGCACACCCTACCGCTGGGGCGGCAACACGCCCGACAGCGGTTTCGACTGCAGCGGCCTGGTCGCCTACGTGTTCCGCGACGCCGCCGGCGTCGGCCTGCCGCGCCAGTCCACGGCGATGAGCAATCTCGGCCGGCGCAAGCTCGCCGTCGATTCGCTGCAGTCGGGCGACCTGGTGTTCTTCGAAAGCGGCCGCCGCGTCGACCACGTCGGCATCTACGTCGGCAAGCGTCGCTTCGTGCACGCGCCCAACAGCGGCGGCACCGTGCGCCTGGACAGTCTCGACGGCGCGTGGTGGCGCGAGCACTTCGTCTACGGCAAGCGCGTGCTCGGCGATTCGTAGGCGCGGCGACGACGCGGCTGCGCGGATCGGCGGAGCCACGGAAAACCACGTCGAGTGATTTCCGGCATCCCGTGGCGCGGCCCGGAGTGCCGCCACCACGGTGGAGCGCAACAAAAAGCCCCGCATCACTGCGGGGCTCTTCGTCATTCGCGGTGCCGCGTCACTCCGGCCGCACGGACAGCCACGGCGTGGCATCCGCGCCAACCGGAATGCGCAGTTCGAGCAAGCGGCGGCTGTCCTCGCCCATGGATTGCAGCGTGGCGCGACCGGCGACGATGCGCAGGTAGCCATCGCCCTGCGCACTTGCCGCGGACTGCCAGGCGAAGTCGAGCGGCTGCTCGAAGCTGGCCGCCTGCCACTCGCCGCGAACGATGCGGCCGTCCGCGGCGACGCTGCTGAGGCGCAGGTAGTGGCTCGCGCCGAAGCGCGCCAGTTCGAGCGTGAACGCGCTGCGGCCGTCGTCCGTGCGACCGCTGGCGATCGCCGTCGGCATGATGCCGACAGCGTCGAGCAGGCTTGGCTCCACCGCCAGCGCGACGCTGGCGAAGCCGCGGCCATCCGAATACGGAGCGAGCGCCAGCAGGGTCGCGCCATCGTCGAAGCCGTCGCGGAAGATCACGACGTTCACGTTGTCGCTGGCGACGTTGTTGGCCGGATTCGGGTCGCCGACGTTGGTGACCGCCACGTTGACCGCGTTGGCGAGCAGGTCCGGCGCACCGGACTGCACGGTGGCCGAGTACACGTACGCCACCTGCGTGCCCGTCGGCAGCGTGGCCGTGTCGCCGAGCGTGTCGCCGCTGCCGCCGGCGCAGGTCGCCGCACCGGTCGGCGTGCAGGTCCACGCGGCGTCGACGAGGCCTTCGGGCAGTGCGTCGAGCACGTCGACGGTGGCCGTCGCCGGGCCGCTCGCGTTCTTCACCGTGATCACGTAATTGAGCGTGTCGCCATAGCGCACGTAATCGTGGTCGTGGGCGAGCGTGACGGCGACGTCGGCCACCTGCGGGGGCGTGCCGTTGCCCGACAGCGCGATCGAGCCGCTGCCAGGAACGTCGACGGCGACGCTGATCGTCTGCGACGCGGCGCCGGTTGCGGTCGGCGCGAAGGTGT
>Ga0222423_1000821_pt1 | contig 17195 bp, 14 predicted proteins | sample 3A0metagenome_FD_182472 | JGI IMG/M metagenome (GOLD analysis project Ga0222423, IMG submission 182472) | Enriched microbial communities from leaf-cutter ant dump, University of Wisconsin, Madison, United States - 3A0 (version 2) | ecosystem: Environmental > Terrestrial > Nest > Insects nest >...
CCGCAAGCACCTGCAAAAGGTGAAATCGGGGGTGCAAAATCATGGACACAAGAGCCCACCAGCACCTATACCGCGTCAGCTTCCAGTACCGTACTAATTGCAGTATCTCCGCACGACGCCCAGATGCTTGCCCGCACAGGCAACTGGGACGGCACATTTATGGCGGCGATCGTCTCATAGCTAGACCGTAGAACGTGGGCGCAAGCGTCCACCACATGCAAGGAGTACATCGACAATGAAATCCATCCTGGCCGGATTCAAGGAATTCGTCCTCCGCGGCAGTGTCATCGATCTCGCAGTCGGTGTTGTCATCGGTGGCGCGTTCACCACAATCGTTAACTCGCTGGTGAATAACTTCATCAGCCCACTCATTGCCACCATCTTTGGCAAGCCGGACTTTTCCCAAGCACTCGTGCTGACCATCAACAACGCGCACTTCCGCTTTGGCGCAATCCTCACGGACATCATCGCGTTCTTGGCCATCGCTGCAGCCCTGTACTTCTGCATTGTGCTGCCACTGAACACGCTGCACGCACGCCGTCGCCGCGGCGAGGTCACCGAACCTGAGGCACCAAGCGAGGACGTCCTGCTACTCCAGGAAATCCGCGACCTGCTCAAGGCCCAAAACACCAACGGTACAAACGGCCAGTAGTCTCCGCACCAAAACCGTGCGCCGAGGGGGCGCTCACCAGTACGTTCTGGTGAGCGCCCCTCGTTGTTCGCATTGATCTTCAGCTCTTCAGCGATACGTGCGTGCCGCACCACACACCTCACCACACCCCTCACCACACCCCGCAAGATCGTACTTGCGGGGGCGAGATCGTAGCTGCGAACTACGATCTCGCCCCCCGTAGGTACGATCTCGGCGTGAGAGGGAGTCGGGCCCGAGAGTGGTGGAAGGGCAAGGGCGCAACGACGAGCTCTAGCGTCTACCCCAGTGCGGAGGAACATCACGCAGCAGGCGTTCGTCGTTGGAGTTCGGATCGGCTGCCCCCTGAACACCGCGCGAGATCAGCTCCAGTTCGTCGTTGGTCACGCCAAAAACAGCCTCGCGTTCAGTACCCTTACGCACCACTCGACGATGTTTCTTGCGCGTGGACGCAACCGCGGCTGAATCCGCGGCTGAATCCGCACCCGCTACGTCGTCGAAACTCCTACCCTCAGAGCCCAACGGTCCGCCTAATCGCATTCGAAATAGCCGAATCCACACGGTGCGAGCGCCGCTTAATTCCCAGTTCCTCACGCACCAGCGCAGCCAGTTCTTCCTCGTCACGCTCCACGCCATCAGAGGCGATCCACGTCACGAGCTCCTCCAGCTGGTCATCGCCATATGCACTCATAGGCAAACCAAAAGGAACATCCGGACGCACCCCACGGCCATCATGCGCAAACAACGAAGGCTGGGTTGCTCCACCGGCGAGTTCCACAGGAGCATCCTCACGCAGCAGGTCGTCAGTGGCGGTAGGCACTGCGGCGCCTTCCTCCGCTTCAAGCACCTGCGCGGTTACATCACTCGTGATGATCGGAAGCGCCCCGGTAACCGGTACCTGCGCGGCCATTCGCCGCGCCTGCGCCTTAAATACTGCCTCACGCACGCGGTTCGCCTGCGCTTCAGGGTCCAGGAACAGCGCCACCGACCACAGCGTCACCACGTCCCAGCCCAACTTCTCCAGCCGCTCGCCGCGATGCCGATCGCGTGCTCGCAGCGAAGGCTGCGCCACATACGCCAGATCATCAGTTAGCACGGCCACAAAGTATTCGCCGGGGAAATCCGGGTGGCCAGCCACGAGCGGAATGCGCTCGGAGCCCTCGAACCCAAAGTTGGTTTCCACAAGCAGTCCCGACTTCCACAGTCGGTCCGCAAGGTCCACCAGCAGCCGGTCTGGCTCGCTCGCATCGCCCCGCTCCTCGGCCTGGCGTTGTTCCTCAGCTTGGCGTTGTTCCTCAGCCCTGCCCTGCCCGTCACTTTGCGCTGGGGTCTCGCCCTGATTTTCGACGACACCCTCCAGGCCCTGATCCGTCGCGTTGGCACCAGATTCAGTCTGGTCATCCGCCGCGCTCGCCGCGGTAGCGCCACCCGTGCCAACCACAGCGTCAGGTGACACGCTCTGGGACGCCGGGGAATCGTCGGAAATAGGCTGCGCGCTGGGACCGTTACCGGCCATCAGGGAGCCGAGCATACGCGCGGCATCAGCCGCCGACTGCTCTTGGGGTGCGGGAATTGGGTCGCCAGCACCGCCCTGCACAAAGTCGAGCAGTGAGCCGAGCATCCGGGCACCGTCAGAGCGCAGGCGCTGCACGTCCAAGTCCTCGGCGCCAAAGCTGGCCACGAGGGTGAGACTGCGACGGGTCACACCCAGCGCATTGAGCAGCAGGGCCGAACCGTGCGGCTCCGAGATCGCACCAAAGCGGTGCAGCGCACGCCCATGCGGGGTGCGGCCAAAACCAAGCGAGAAAATCACGGCGTCCCGGTTCAAGCCGGCAACACCACGCACATCAGAGATAACAACCGGCTCCATGCGGCGCGGATCAAAGAACGCCTGCAGGGCGTGATTGTCCCTCACCTGAGCCAAAATAGCCTCACGGATGCGGTCCGCATGCAGTTGCGAACCGGCAATTATCGCGAGCGACTCACCGGGACGATCTAACGCATGCGTGATCGCCAAATCAACCACTGCATCCGTTTCTACCTGCGTGGACAGCACCGACCCCGTCACCGGATCGGGCATACCTGTGCCGTAAACCTGAACAAACTCAACCTGATTCGAGGCCGAAGGCAGCGGGATCGGAGCCAAAACATCCGCATATCCGTGCTTCATCAGGAACCGAGTCAATCCCGCATCCCGGCGCAGAGCATCGCCCGCAAGCGAAACATTGGGCAAAATATGCGCCAACTGCGAGACCGCACCGCCTGCTGCACACCTCGGATCACCAATGACTACAACCTGACGGCCACGGGCAATCGCAGAAAGCAACGATTCCACGGGCAAATGCTGCACCGCATCAAGGACCACAAGGTCCACCGTGCGATGCGGCGGAAGCAAATGCGGAACCATCGTTGGAGTCGCCACAATGCAGGGACGCAGCTTGCGCATCACGTCGCCATACTCTTCAAATGCTTCACGTACCGAGGTCAGGCGCTCCTCGAGGAGCATGCCAAACAGACTTTCACCCTGCTCACGATACGCACGCAAAACGGACTGCGTCTGGTTGATAGCGGCCATCCGGATCGGCTGGGCAAGAGACTCAACGTGCGCGCGATCCAGTTCCCTAAACCGCTGCGCATACTGTTCAAAACTAGTGCCATCAATTCCCGCAAGGTACGGATCGGCGGCAAGCAGATGCTCAAACACGGACGCCCACCACGCCAAATCCAACTCCGCGTCCATAAGGGACGGGTCAATCCGGCGATGTGAGAAGTCTTCCAGCAGGTCACCCAAGCCCAATGCGCGCAATCCACGGGTAAGCCGAGTGCGCTCAGGCAGTAGGACTAACGCACCAGAATCGTCGCGAAGCCGCTTAAGGCGCTCCTCCAACTCGGCGATGTCCGAGTTAATCAGGTCCCCGCCCAGAGGTGTCGTTGCCAGCGGACCTTCCAAGGCCCGCAAATGCGTCAAAACGTCCTCGTGTGTGCCCTCAATCTCGGCAAATCCCGCAGGCAACCGCGGCCACCCACCAGCAGGACTGTGCTGTGCCCACACCGAACGCTGGTCCTTGATCTTGACCAACGCCTCGTGCAAATCCGGCACGCGCATTCCGGGACGCAGCATGTCCTTGGCACGTTTGACCAGTCTGCGGCGCTGCACGGAACTCATTTCAACACCGTGCTCTGCGCGCCACTGGCGTGTTGCAGTGGCAGCCACGAGATCGTCTGCGGCGCGTTCAAACACCATCGGCTGGAAGTAGTCCAGCGTGGCGCGCATGCCGGCGAGCATGCTGAGTTGCTCACCCCACTGCGCTACGGTTGCAGGCTCGGCGAGGCCCGTCTCTTCACTCACTCGGGCGATTTGGCTGCGCATCGTTGCCAGGGGCCCCTCAAGCAGGGTGACCACGTGCTCAAGCGCGGCAGTTGCAGCTTCATCGGACGTCAGGTCCGCGCCAAACCACGGGGTACCAGCCGGGCGCAGTGTGAAGCCATCAAGCTGCGCAATTCGTGCTAGGTCAGCGCTGATCTGGTCACGACGACCAGATGCGATGCGTAGCAAGGTGTCCTGGTCAAAGCGCACCGGAGTTGACGGCGCCGGGCGCTCCGAGGTTAGGCCAGCGAGTGCTTGGAGCGCGTCATATGCGGAGATGTTCCACGGCGCACGAGTCACGTGCATACCGTTAACCATCTTGCTTAAGCGGTCCCGCGTTTCCTTGAGGGCGAGTCGGTTATCCGCGATTGCCCTAGTATCAAGCGGCGCACTTTCCAGCGTCATCGCGGAAAGCAAACGGCGGGTGACGATCGTACGCCAGTTGGGGCTTGGAACCACATCGAGCAGTAGATCGTCGAGGTCCATCGACCGCAGTCTGGCGGTCAAGTCCGTTGCGGCGCGCCGGTGCCCTGGCACATACAGCACGCTGCGGCCAATTGCGGCAGCCTCCGCCACAATTGCCGCAGCAACACCCGTGGCGTCGGCGCCAATCGGCGCGTCCACAAAGATGTGCGCGCCGGTTGCCAGTGCGTCCAACGCGGTGCGGCCGGTTACATCGAGGTCACCAACGCCTCGCTCCATATTGGGGTCGTGGTCGCCGAGTTCTGCGGTGGGAAGTTCCACGTCGAGTCGCGCTTGTGCGCGCTCGTCACCGGCAAGGGCAGCAATGATTTCGTGTCGTTCCAGCCCCACGTACAGATCGTCAAGATCATCGACGAGCGCCTGACCCGGGTGGATAAACGTACCCACCAGCAGCTTGTCCACCATGTCGAAGTCCGGCAGCACGGCTTGGCCAAGCGAGTTGATGCGGTCCAAAGCAGTGGATGGGTCAAAGCCTGCGCCGGTGAACGCTCCGCGGGCCAGTGCGGCTGGGTCAAGCAGCGCACCGCGCGAGCGCAGGGCCCGTGCGAGCACCGGGTTGACCTCGGCGCTTGGTTCTAGGCTCAGCTCAAAGTCGGTGTCTTGGCCGCGCGAGGTGATGGAGATGGGTCGCAGCAGGACGGGGGCCTTAACCACACGTTGGGTGGTAGTGCGCTGGGTGACTGCGCTATCTGCGCTACCTGTGCCAGGGGTGCTGCCTGTTGTGTGTCCTGCGGTGGAGCCTGGGGTAGAACCTGCGGTAGAACTTGGTGAGGTTGGTGCTGGGGCTCCGGTCATCCGTGCCAGTGCGGTGACATCGTTGGCACCAGGCTGTGCATCGGAGGTTTCAGTCCACGTTGCCACGCCGATGGCCAAGTATGTGGGTGCGATGCCGAATCGTTCGGCTTGGTCTTGGGAACGTTGTGCCACGGATCGGGTCCGCTTGCGCGCTACGGGTAGTGAGGCGGGTTCTCGGAAGATATTGCTTAGCCGAGTAGGGCGCCCAGCAAAGAGCTGCGCAATTCCGGATGGGTGTGCTTTGGTGAGGTCTAGGACAGCGTCGCCGAGAAGGGATACGTCTGCGAGCGAGGAGTCGCCGGCCAGGGAAACGAGGGTGCTGCGCCAGTCAACCACGGCGTCAGCAACGAGTTCCGCTGAGGTGCGGGGTTTGGCTAGTGCGATCTGGGCAGGACGCGAGCCCGCAGCTGTTTCCGTGGCATTAGCGTGCGTAGGATCTGCAGATTCGTTGGGTGTGGCTGCACGGGGATCGAGTGCGTTTCCGCCCCTGACCTGGGGACGAGAAGCACCCGGCTGCCTGCCGGTGGAGGCGTTGTTATGAGGTGTGCCCACCATGTCGCGCTTCCCTTTCATAGTGCGGTGTACACAGTCGCACACAGAGAGAACTCCCCCTTGCGCTTCTGGCACGTGGTAAACCGATTTTCACGTTATCCGTCATAGGCCGCAGAATCTTGGTGCCGCGCCGTATTTTCTGCAACTTTCCGCGGTTTCCACAGTGTTTTTGGTCATCCACGCCTGTGCTGCGTCTACCCTCGCTGCTTCTCCCCCGCTGCGTCTACCCTCGCTCGCTTCCGGGGTTTAGGACCGCAGCCGGCGCACAAACACGGCCCAGCTCCAAAACCGTAAGCGAGCAGCGGAGGTATGCACCCAGCCCATGCATTAATGATGTAGACACATCAAAAATGATGTATCTGCAACATTTTTCGTATGTTTGACCATCGACGTGCGCGCACTTTCGTAGGTTTGATGCTCGCCGCGCACGCACCCCGGACACAGCGAGCACCCAGGACACAGCGAAGGGGCTCGCCACCAGTGGCGAGCCCCTTCGAGAAGTTTAAGTGCGGCTGCGTCCTACTCTCCCACACCCTCCCGAGTGCAGTACCATCGGCGCAAAGAGGCTTAGCTTCCGGGTTCGAAATGGGACCGGGCGTTTCCCTCTTGCTATGACAACCGCAAGAACAATTAAACACGGCTCGCACTCCAGACACAAATCCCGGAGCCCATAACCGGCCGTGACGTGCACTACACACACAGCCGTCAGAAAACACAACTCTCAGAGAACCTCGTTTACCGCACCCAGCAGAATCGCTGGACCATCAGCGAGCATTGTGCGATGAGAGAGAAGGAAAAAGGGGGGGCAGCAACATCAGCAACATCGGCGTGATGACCCAAGAAACAGACCAGTGCGAGCCGCGCAGGGGGCAGGCGGCTCGCACTGACATGTTAGATACTGCCCTCATGGTAGGTTTTCGTCAACTAATCAAATTCGTAGCCGTTTGAGTATTTATGCAGGAATCTCTCTGACCTGCAAATATGCAATTAGGCAAAAAATCCTATGTGCTGCAGAACACACATGGGTAGCACTCCCCATTTCACCCCTCCGGCTGCATCCACGCCCGGAATCATGCGATTTCCTGAACAGGCAGAGAGAAATAAGCGAATCTTTCGGGTGAAAAATCCCTCGATCTGACGAGATCTACGCAGATTGCTGATTTTTCCAAATCAATTGCCCACTGTCGGTGTAGACCGTCCTTGATTTGGCCATGACCGTTTCATACCAAAACTGCGTCACCGAGTGTTTCCTTCGCCTTCATGCCGATGTATATCGGCGTACAGCCACACTCCATACCTACACAGCACTATGTGATGCGGCGTTAGCAGCGTACGAACGCACCGTAGAGCAGAACATGTGCATGTAAGCAGGATGGAAAAGAGTTAAGAAAATGCGCACTGAGGGCACCTACCCTAATGGCAATCAGTGGATAAACGACCACGGCGTAATCTCTATTCGCTGTGCAAACGGTGGCTGCGTTCACTACAAAGCGTTCCACGAGGGCAATCCCAACTACACCGTCACAACGGATGCAGGAATCGGACATAACCTAGACCGCGACCCGTTCACACTCACGAGTTTTGAGCACACAGGGGAAGGTGTAGTAGTCAATCACAAGTATGGAACTAGGCACCGCGTAATGCGCGAGTGGCAAAGCCCCCTTGAGCGAAAGCAACTTGACGTGTCGTCTAGGAGGGGTTGGCAGCCCGCGCCGTGAACTAACTAGCTACCGATTCACCACACCGCCATCGCCCCGCAGAGCGCAGAGCGCAGAGCGCAGAGCGCAGGGCGCAGAGCGCAGGGCGCAGAGCGCAGAGTCGCAGTTGGCGTTCACCCCGCCTGTGACCCCAATCGCCACCATAGTCAAAAGCACAAGGCCTCACACCAAGTGAATGTGGTGTGAGGCCTTGTTGTATGTGCGCTCGGGCAGATTCGAACTGCCGACACCCGCTTTAGGAGAGCGGTGCTCTATCCCCTGAGCTACGAACGCCTGTCAAGGAACATCATCTAGGTTACCGTCCAACGGCCGTGGTACCCAAAACACGCACCTTCCACCGGCCCCTTCGGCTAATATCCGTAGGCAACTGCGTATTCGATTTCCTTTCCGGTGGTAGCCAGCGTCAGGTCCCCATGGAAAGTGGTGGATAGGCTCTCGTTGCCAAAACTCGAAGATGTGCGTTCAAAGGTCACGGAGGCGTCCACCGAAACCAAGACGTTTCCGCCTTCAATGCGCCGTTCTATGTGGTTGAGCCGCCAACTATCCGTAGCGAGCGTGGCTTGCGTCCCCTGGTCAATGTTTCCTTGGTCGTCATAAAGGACAAGGCTCTCGAACAAACCGCCGTTGTTTGCGTTTGTCATGGATTCAAAACTGTCGTGTAGGGATTCTCGCGCAACCGAACTCAGTTCAAAGCCCGCTAGGTTTGCTGGCACAGTAATCGCCGTGGTTCCAGCTGATTCCACACGCGTGCTAATGATGCCTTGCGCCTGCTCAAAGAACGCCTGACCTAGTTCTGCGGCGTCTTGTGCTGAGATAACCGCGTCAATCTTGCGCTGTGGGTTCTTGTCCCAAAAGTACAGATAGCCGAGGGCCGCCGTGGCGATCCACACAACGATAAGGCCCACAGTAGTAAGGCGGCGTGAATTCATAACTACTAGATTTCCTGATTTGGTCCGTGGAGTCGTCCGCCCGCGGGTGGATTCGTTGAGCCTGTGCTCCACCCTATAGTCGGTTTTATTCCCGCTAGATAACCTTTCGTCGCATCGCGAACATCACCGCGCGGCCCTTGGCACGCGTGAAACAATGGGGTTATGTCTCAAGATTTCCTTTCCCCCGAGTCCGCTCCCGCAGATGCACTCTGGGTTGAACGCGTTGGTCCGCGCGAATACATCGGCCACAATGATCGCGGCGCTACTGTTCGTATTGCGGGTGGCGGCGTTGAGGGCGCGTGGACTCCAGGTGAGCTCCTGAAGATTGCGGCGGCTGGCTGCACCGGTTTGGTCACTGATAAGGCGCTTGCGCGCCGGATTGGCGACGATTACCAGGGTCAGGTGCACGTGTCCGGTGTGAAGAATGATGAGGAAAACCGCTACGCATCGCTTGAGGAGAAGCTCGTAGCGGACCTTTCCGCTCTGGAGCCAGAAGCACGTGAGCGACTGCTCAAGCTCTTGGAGTCTACAGTGCACACACAGTGCACAGTGGGCCGCACTATCGAGGCTGGCGCACCCATTGCATTGGTTCTGCCTGAGAACTAATTCCGGCGGTTTTGCTCCGGGCAACTGCTCCACGTTGTAAAACCGAGGAGCGGCCTGAGAGATCAAGCATGATAAAGCAGCCCGGCCGAGTCTGATGACTCGGCCGGGCTCTTTAACGTGTGTTGCCCTCTCTCACGAGGGCCATTTGGTTCAGGCTGCAGTGTTGATTCGCGTTGCACCGCATTCAGCGCATCGGCGAATCATGAAGCCTTGGCTGCGACCCAGTTCAAGGGTGTAGCCGGGGGTTGTGCATCCGTAGCGGTGCTCAATCCCGAACTCGTCGACCGTTACTGGCCGCTGTAGCAATACAGTCATGATTGCTCCTTTCTTGTGGACTACCACGCCGCTTTGAAGGGCAGGCATGGTGAGGTATTTAGGTGTGTCCGAGCGCGTCCTAGCCGACAGGCCTATTGCGGTCTGTTGGCGGCGCAGCTCGATGGTGCCTCGCAGGTAAGGGCGGGGCAGTCCGCTTGAGCCTTGGTAAGCCCTTACTCCCGCTACTACGCGGTGGGCTTTACTTGGCACACTACGGTGTTCACGTTATCGGCAGGTGAACTGCAGATGACCGTCCTGCATACTTTGTATGCGGGGGTGCTTGCGCTGTGCGGACTCCTCCGGTTGACTCCGTACGCGCTGCATCGAGATGTATTACTCTAGCCCATCGTTACGCGTTTGACTACCATATTTTGTCTACGTCACATTCCAGCGTTCATAGCGCATATTGGAACGCGCTGTAGGCATGCCGTCGATCTCGCGATAAGTCACGCAACGGAGCACGTTTTGCTGACCACTCGTGTAGTGTTTTTGCAGCGGCCCGTGTGCAATCGGAGGACACCGTGTCACCACAGCGAAGCAAGTCTTTCCCGCCTCTTGTAGCGGCTCAGTCTTCTCTGCACTCCCTGGGTAAAGGGATTGATCCGAGCGCTTGGCTGGAACGTGCTCTTACTAAAGCAACGAGTATGCCCGCTTCCGTAATCACGGCACATGTCAACTCGTTGCGTCGCAGAAATCCCTTGGCCACGCCCAATCAGATAATCGAGATTCTCTCGCGCGAGTTTCTGATGGTTTTACAAGGGTCTGGCGGCGCCGTGGGCGCCACCGCAGCAATTCCTGCGGTGGGCACTTCCGCCGCACTGGTCCTCTCAGCTGCGGATCTCGGTGCTTTCTTTGCGGCAGCGAGTGCATTCTCGCTGGCTGTGGCCGAGGTCCACGGGGTAAGTGTGGAGGATAGCGAGCGGCGCCGAGCGCTCGTGTTGGCTTCCGTTCTGGGCGAGTCTGGCGCAAAGACGGTATTGTCCTTGGGCTCACGGCCATCCGCAGCGTGGGGCACAACGCTGCTTACGATCATGCCGAATTCCACGATTAAGCAGGTGAACTCCGTGCTCTCGTCGCGCTTTATCAAGCGGCGACTACTTAAACATGGCGGCCTGATCGTGGGGCGCGTGGTGCCTTTTGGTATCGGCGCTGCGGTGGGTGTTTGGGGTGGGCGCAGCCTCGCCAAAACTGTTATTCATCAGGCGACTCGGGCTTTTGGCTCGCCTCCCAACAGTTTTGCGGTACCCGTCACCTCTGTGATAGCTACTGATTTGATTTCCGACGACATCCCCACTTCCCAGCCGAGACTCAGCGAGTAGGTGTGTTAGCGCATAGGGGCGTTAGCAAGCTCGGGAATTAAGCGGCGCCGCCATCAGCTGCGTCGCGCACAAAGTCACTGGCACCCTCGCTCTTGCGGTTGACCACGAGTACCGGGCACTTGGAGTGGTGCAGTACCGCTTGGCTGGTAGAACCGAGCAGGAGTCCGGCGAATCCACCTCGTCCACGTGAACCGACCACGATAAGGTCGGCTGCTTGGCTGAACTCGGTGAGCAGTTCTGCGCCCGTTCCATCGAGCACCATACGGCGGATTTTAAGTCCGGGGTTTTCATCTTCCACTGCGTCGATGATCATGTCGAGGCCCGTGCCCACGTCTTTGAGCACCTGTTCATGATCCACCGTCGATGGCAGCCAGGAAAGTATTCCCGCGCCGTTGGTCACGGGCACCCCGGCTACAGCAACGAGTTCGGCGTTCCAGATCTGCGCGTAACGTACGGCGGTGTGCAGTGCTCCTTGTGCCGAGGATGAGCCGTCCACGCCGACGATCACTCGCTTGACGGGGGTGATCTCTGGGAGGCTCTCATTCTCCTTCAAGCCCTTGCCTGGCACTACCACTACGGGGCACTTTGAGTGAGCAGGCAGTGCTGAGGAAACCGTACCGAGTAGTCGTTCGGTGAATCCGGAACGTCCGCGAGTGCCAACTACAACGAGGTTGTGATTGCGTGAGAGTTCAACGAGGGCACCTGCTGGATCGCCTGAGGCGACCTGCGCGGTAATCGGCACGCCGGAGTCTTTTGCCCGAGCTGCTGCGTTTTCGAGGACAAGACGCGCACCCTCTTGAATGGTGGAGTCATCAAGTGCGGCATATCCGCCGTCAAGCGAAGCCGCAGCAAAGGTTGGCAACGAGTACGAACACGCCAGCGTAATGCGTGAACCATTTTGCTTAGCCAACGCGATTGCCCAGTCGAGCGCGTGCAGGGACGCGAGTGAACCGTCAACTCCAACGAGAATGGAGTGTTGTTCCGTCATGACTTCCTCCTTGTGTGCTGCATTTTGCAATGCACTAGGAAAACCCTTACTGAAACCTTACCCTGTTTTAGTCCCCGATGTGACCCCCACTACGTTATGAACAAAATTCGTCCATCTGCAGGCCACAGGCCACATTTGCGTCAGAAACAAGCAGGGCACCTCGAGTATTCGAGGTGCCCTGCAAAGTAAAAACAGTGGTTGCGCTACACGCGCGAACTCACCATGTAAAAGGCTCAGCCCACGCGGATGAAGGTGGGGTTCGACTGCCAGATTGCCCGGAACTGAATTGTCTTACCCGGGCGAGGCGCATCAATCTGCTGGTTTCCACCAGCGTAGATTGCCACGTGTCCGGGGGTCCAGATGAGGTCACCAGGCTGTGCCTGCGAACGAGAAATCACCGTTCCAGCGGAACGCTGCGCGCCTGAGGAACGCGGGAGCGAAATGCCGAGCTGGGCATAAACGTAGGAGGTAAAGCCGGAGCAGTCAAAGCCGCTCGGGGTGGAACCACCGTAAACGTATGGCACACCAACATAACGAGCAGCAATTTCAAGAACAGCGTTGCCATTAACGGACTGCGGAATCGCTTTGGCAGGGGCTTCAGCCTTCGCAGCCGATGACTGAGAAGTTGCGCTCTGCTGAGTTGGCGCAAGTGCGGTGCGCTCCGTGCTGCGGGATGCCGCGCGCTGAACTTGGCGAACCACAGGCTCAGGAGCCGGTGTCACCTTGATCTTGGAGGATTCCTTGGACCAGTGCGCGTCTGCCGAAATGGTCAAGACGGTGTTGGAAACCAAGGGGGTGCGTGAGGAACCAGAGGCGTAAGCCGTGTGGTCAACCGCTGGGGTCTTTGCGGGAAGCTGGTCCGCCGAGGCTGGGGCTACGCCCGCGATGCCAACAACCAGTCCGGAAGAAATCGCTACGACTGCTGAACGTCGGCTTGCGAGCGCGACGTTTGAAGTCGCCGATGACGCCATAGCAGCAAGTGGAGCGAGTGCCCCCCGCTGCTCACGGTGGCGTGCACGGTAAACGGTATTCGACACAGTTTTCTCCTGACGCCGGCGAAGTAAGCTGTCGGGTTCGAGTGGAGAGAGTACTCGGCCCTTCAGTGCATAGCACGCAAAGGGCTTCACCCCAAGGTTGACCTTACAACCAAAGGTGGGTCCTCCGCCCCTGTCAAGAATTAGGTCCAGGCTTCATACGGTGACAGGGTTTGGCGTTCCGCATGAACACTTATCCAAATCCGATGTTTCTGAATAAGCAATGTCACTCTACAGGCTGAAGGTTGCCGCTGTCATCCCTCCGGGCGCATTTTTCCCGTACGCGCCTGCGATCAGACTCCCCATCGCACTTTCAGTGCGTGCGTTAGCCCAAGTCCTCGCGGCAAGTGTGCTACTTGGCCACAAAAATGTGGCGTGTGACTTCCTCCGGCAAGTCCAACACAATTTCTGCTCCCGGTTGGGAAACAGAGACAGTGGTTTGGTCTGGTGCGGAGATTTCAAGTTCAACTCCGGGCATCACACCGCCCTCAGCGAGACGGGCAAGTAGTTCCACATCCGTTTGCAGTGGCTCACCGAGCCGCGCCACGGTAACGGTCCGAGTGCTACTACCCAAGGCTGCACCAACGTCTAGGAGGCATTCCACGCCATCTAGGAAGGCCACTTCTGGTTCCTGCCCACCCAGCTCCGATAGCCCTGGAATAGGGTTGCCATACGGCGATGCAGTCGGCTGATTAAGCAGGGAGAGGAGGCGCTGCTCAACACGGTCGCTCATAACGTGTTCCCAGCGGCAAGCTTCGTCGTGCACAAACTCCCAATCGAGCCCGATCACGTCGGTGAGTAGGCGCTCGGCAAGGCGGTGCTTACGCATAACCCGCATGGCTTTGGTGTGGCCTTCATGCGTTAGTTCCAAGTGACGGTCGCCGCTGACCACAAGAAGGCCATCGCGTTCCATGCGCGCAACCGTTTGAGATACTGTTGGGCCGGAGTGCCCGAGGCGCTCAGCTATGCGCGCACGCAGCGGAACAATTCCCTCTTCCGCAAGCTCATAGATGGTCCTCAGATACATTTCGGTGGTGTCGATCAGATCGCTCACATCTGCCTCCATAGCCCGGGTAGACGATTTGTTATAAGCATGCCACGCGAGACTGACAATTTACCTACTATCAACTGCAATGTGGTCATCGCAGCACCCTACCCGCGCGGGACGCTAAAATCACGGTGTGATTGATGCAACGCTCACCATCCCCTCATCCATCCTTCCTGCGGACGGCCGTTTTGGCTCCGGCCCAGCAAAGGTCCGTTCCGAACAGATCGACGCGCTTGCATCTCGCGGGCGCGAACTTCTTGGCACCTCGCACCGCAAGGCGCCCATCAAAAACCTCGTCAAGGAGGTGCAGGAAGCCATCGCCGAATTCTTCTCAATCCCCGAGGGATATGAGGTGATTCTTGGCAATGGCGGTTCCACCGCGTTCTGGGACGCGGCCACCTTCAGCCTCGTGCGCGAGCAGGCCGTACACGCTGAGTTCGGCGAGTTTGGCTCCAAATTTGCTAAAGAGACGGACAAGGCACCCTTCCTCAAGCCGTCTATCATTACCCACCTCGCGCCCGGTACCGCAGGCATCCCCGCATACGTTCCAGGAGCCGACGTTTACGCCTGGCCGCACAACGAAACCTCCACGGGCGCCATTGCCCCGGTAGTTCGTATTCCCGGTTCACAGGAAGATGGCGCCCTCATTGTCATCGATGCCACCTCCGGTGGTGGTGGTCTTGCTGTTGACCTCACCCAGACGGACGTCTACTACTTTGCTCCGCAAAAGTCGTTCTCGTCCGATGGAGGCCTCTGGATAGCAATAATGTCCCCCGCAGCCCTTGCCCGAATCGACGAGATTGCAGCCTCAGACCGTTGGATCCCTGACTTCCTCAGTCTGCAGATCGCGGTCAAGAACTCACGCCTCAACCAGACCTACAACACCCCCGCAATTGCCACGCTGATTTTGCTTGCGGAGCAACTTGCTTGGCTAAACGCCAACGGCGGGTTGGACTGGGCTGCGGCGCGCTGCGCCAAGTCCGCTGCAATCCTGTACAACTGGGCCGAGGCTACGAGCTACACCACGGCATTTGTGACCGACCCTGCCAGCCGCTCCCTCGTGGTGGGCACAATCGACTTTGACGAATCGGTGGACACGGCTGCAGTATCTGCCGTGCTGCGCGCTAACGGCGTGGTGGACGTCGACCCCTACCGCAGCCTCAACCGCAATCAATTGCGCATCGCGATGTTCCCATCAGTCGATCCCGAAGACGTACTGGCCCTGACCAAATCAATCGAGTACATCGTCGAAAATCAGAAGTAGGCACCACCCTCCCGCGAGATCGTAGTTGCGGGGGTGAAATCGTAGCTGCGCGCTACGAGGTCACCCCCGCAACTACGATCTCGCTGTGGTGCATCACAGTGCAGAAGGCACAAGCCACAAGCGCAAGCCACAAGCTGCTAGCTTGCCTGCTTAGACTTTTGCAGTTCCGCTACCTTCAGGGTTGCCGCGACCTCCTCGCGCTGGCGCACAGTCAGTTCCTCGCCGTCCTCCACAGTTGTGGTGGCACGCAGTTCGCCAGCGTCGTCAGACTCATAAGCAATCGTGATCCGCGGCCGGTGCCACAGGTCATAGGTGACGGAGTAATTCCAGTGCCTACGGGTCCATACGGCTGCCCATCCGGCCACCACAAGCGCCGTAATCGAACCAATGCCAATAGACCAACGGGCCCCAAAATGCTCCCCAATCCAGCCCACCAACGGGCTACCAATAGGAGTAGCACCCGTGAACACGATCAAATACAGCGCCATCACCCGGCCACGCATACCCGGCTCAACCGAGGTCTGAATGGCCGCATTCGCGGCCGTCATAAGCGTCAGCGAACAGAACCCAACGGGAATCGACATGAGCGCATACAACTCATAACTCGGCATGATGGCCAGTAGCCCGGCAAAAATACCAAAGCCGAACGCAGCCATAACCACCAAACGCACCCGTGGCCGGCGGCGACGAGCCGCCATGAGCGCTCCCGTAAGCGAACCTATAGCCAAAATTGACCCGAGCATGCCGTATTCGCCGGCGCCCTTGCCAAAGACGGTTGTGGCCATCAGCGCGGACGTCAGCTGAAAGTTCAAGCCAAACGTGGAGACCACGCACACCACGATCATGATGACAATGATGTCGGAGCGGTTTTTGACATACCGCATTCCTTCAAGAATCTGGCCCTTTTCCCGCGGCTGCTTGTCAAAGGTGTGCAGTTCCGCAATCCGCATGAACGCCATCGCCGCGATCGTTGCGGCAAAGGAAACTCCGTTGATCATGAATGCCCAGCCGGTGCCCACCCAGGCGATGAGCAGACCCGCAAGGCCGGGGCCAACGAGTCGGGCCGCATTAAAGGAGGCTGAGTTCAGTCCCACGGCGTTAGCAAGTTTGTCCGAAGGAACCATCTGTGAGACGAACACTTGGCGGGCCGGGTTGTCGAACGCGGCTACACAGCCGAGCACAAAGGCAAAAACATATACGTGCCACAGTTGGACCACACCAGTGAGTGTCATCAAACCGAGTGCGAGAGCAAGCACCCCCATAAGGCCCTGCGTGATCATGAGCAGTTTACGGCGGTCCACTCGGTCCGCAATCACGCCTGCATAGGTGGATAGGAAGAGGACAGGGAGGAACTGCAATCCCGTGACGATGCCCACCGCGGAGCCCGAATTGTCGGACAGGTGGTTAAGGACGAGCCAGTCCTGAGCCACCCGTTGCATCCACGTGCCGATGTTCGCCACGAGCGCCGCGGAGAACCAGATTCGATAGTTAAAGTATTTGAGCGAGGCGAAGGTCTGACCCATTTATTTCACTGACCAGCTATTGTTTTGAGGATTTCGCTCGCGCTAGCGAGTGCTTGACGATCTTCGGGGCCGAGTTTGCTCAGCTCCTTGGTGAGCCAGGCGTCACGGCGACGTCTGGTCTCGTTGATTTCTGCAATCCCCCGGTCCGTCAGCTCCACACGCACCTGGCGTTTATCGCGTTCGTCGCCCGTTTTTTCCACAAAGCCGAGTTCCGAGAGGGCATTAACCGTGCGGGTCATCGACGGTGGCCTCACCGATTCGAGTTCCGCGAGCGCCCCTGGCGTCATAGGACCAAACTTCTTAAGGGCAGTCAGCACCACAAAGAGGTGTTCGGGCAGATCCGCCTCACCACGTTCCGCCCGCAGTCTCCTGACCAGCCGGTTCGCCGCAACACGTATCTCCCCTGCCAGGGTTCCTGGCTGGCACTGATTTGATTGCATCACCTAATTACTTTAACTCATTACTTAAAGTAATTAAATAGGTCCGTGGGTTAACCTGCACCACATCACGTCACTTTGATCCCACAGCCCCTGCTTCACGACGAAGGAGCTGGACCCAGCTCGGGTCCAGCTCCTCGGTACTTACGTAACAGATCAGTGCTTACG
>Ga0222423_1000822_pt1 | contig 17192 bp, 11 predicted proteins | sample 3A0metagenome_FD_182472 | JGI IMG/M metagenome (GOLD analysis project Ga0222423, IMG submission 182472) | Enriched microbial communities from leaf-cutter ant dump, University of Wisconsin, Madison, United States - 3A0 (version 2) | ecosystem: Environmental > Terrestrial > Nest > Insects nest >...
GGACGCGTAGCGCGCCGTCGCGGAAGATAGCGGCGAGCGTCGCGCTCGCCGTGCCGACGGTCGTCGACGGGGTTTGAGCCCGTGTCACCCGGTTGGTGACCAGCGCCGTCAGGTCATCACGAAACCGCGCCTCGAGATCTTCGCCGTCATCGAAGAAATAGAGGACGTGCGGTCCCCCCATCATCTCGCCGACCATCGCCTCCAGCCGAGCGTCGCGGTCTGGCGTGGATTTCAGCACATAGGCCAGGAAATCCTTGCTGAGCCGCTGCGCCTCCCGGAACTCGTCTTCAAGCCCGGAAACGGTCATCCCCTTAGCTTCGTCGATCCACCCATAGGATTTGCGATAGATGCCGAGGACGATGTGCGAGTCCTGGAGCTTGCGCAGATAGAAGTCGCGCGGTGCCTCCGCTCGTGCGCCTTCGCGCTCGAACTGGACAGGTTCAAAATTGAGGCCTCGGATGGCGGCACGCGCGGCTTCCCGCTCTGTCGCACATTCCCCGATTGTCGAACTGATGAAGACCCGCAGGCGATCAGCTGTCGCGCGCTGCAGGAGCGGGTCAGCCATAGCCGAGCTCCCGAATACGCTCGATCCGCTCAGCAATCGCGTCCCCGATCTCGCGGTTTGGTTCGAGGCGCCGCAACAGGAAAGCGGCGTCAAGTCCTATCTGGGCGCAAATCTGATCGTTCGGGATGGCGGTGAGATCAACCTCCATCGAGGCCGGCTCCAGCACGCAGTGACGAATGGCGTTGATCATGGCGAGGCGCTTGCCCGCGCCGCTCGGCTGATAGGCGAGAAAATCGGCGGACCGAAGATTGCAGATCGCCTGCTCGACCTGCCACCTGGAGCATCCCAGCGCCTGCGCTTGCTCCATCAGCGCAGCCCCCGGGTGGGTATTGCGGAGCACATGCAGCGTCTTGGGCATCGACGCCGCAAGCCGCCGTTCGCGGGCGCTAGCGAGGCTCTCGGGATCCTGTCGTGGGGCTGGCGGCCAGCCGGGATCAGGACCATTCTTAGTCCTTGCCTCAAATTCTGCCTCAGTTCTCGCCATCGTGTGCGGCGGCCGATGCTCGGGCCGCCGATAGACTTCAATGCCGGGAAGGAGAATGGCGTTATCCCAATTGGGCGTGAAGGCGAAGTCGCGACTGCCGCCTCCGCGCGAGACGCCTTCCGGCATCTCCGCGACGATCAACCACAGCGGCGCGACCGGCTGCTCGGCATAGTTGGCGAGTTGGTCGAGCATCCGGTGCCGCGAGTCCATGCGCTTGATGTGGCTCGTCACCATCATCAGCGGCTGACGGACAGTGTCGATGCCAGAAACACGCCAGCGCAGGAGATCTACCTGCTGCGAGATTGCGAGCACATAGCCAGGCCCATCGTAAGCGATTTCGATACGGATGGCGTTAGGTCCGGATAGCGTGGTCCATTCCTTCAGCAGCGCGAGCGCGGACTTCATTCCGCGAACGTTGGAGCCGACGAGTGTTATGAAGGGCACGCCATCGGGGATGATGCCATAGCCGCAGCCCGAAAAGCCGCCGGCGGCTAGGCGCCGCGACAACTCCATATTGGCCATGACCATCTCGATGGCGGGCCAGCCCCAGTCGTAGCCGCCCGCATCTCTGATGAGATCGTCGCGCTCCGCCGACTCCCGATCGGCTCCCTTCGCTTTTTTCGCGCCCTTACCCTTTATCCCGGCCATTTCTGCACTCTGAAAGAGCTCGGCCAAATTGCCAAGGCCTGCTCGAACCAACAGATGCCTTCCACGAACTGCTGCTCAAACCGTAACGGTCGCGACAAACTCGCGACAGGATCCGTTAACGCCGCTGACGACAATGAGTAGGTAGATGAAATCAAGTTGAAGCTATGAGGTTTTCGTTAATTGGCGAATCTGGCAAGTTCGATTGCTCATGCTAGCTTTGCCACGGGGGGGGGAGGCAATCGCGTGTTCATTCAAAGAGTCATTATAGAAAACTACCGCTGCCTGAAATCGGCGAACGTTTCTCTCAACGAAAAACTAAACGTCATTGTCGGAAACAATGAATGTGGCAAGTCGACTTTGCTGGAAGCCATCCATCTCGCTATGACAGGTCAGCTCAACGGTAGACCTCTGCTCGTCGAGTTGCATCCGTATCTTTTCAACCTTGATCTTGTTGAAGCGTATATCGAGGCGTTGGAGAAAGGCACGTCTCCGGAGCCGCCCCGTATTGTCATTGAAGTTTATCTCGCTGACGACCCTACCCTCACAAAGCTCAAAGGCGATAATAATAGCCTTGGCCTTGACCAACCCGGCGTCAGCCTTGTCATCGAACTCAATCCCGCTCACGCAGAAGATTTCGCACAATACGTTTCTGAGCCCTCAGAAATTCGAACGCTACCAGTGGAGTACTACTGGATCAAATGGCGCGATTTCGCCGAGAACGAAATCATCAATGCCCGCGGCATTCCACTGCAGACCAGCCTGATCGACGCAAGCACAATCAGGAACAGCGCTGCCGCCAGCCGATACGTCGTCGATATCGTGAAGGAGAGCCTGAGCCCGAAGGAGAAAGTAGACCTGGCGCTGAGTTACCGGCTGATGAAGGATCGATTTCTTGAACAGCCGAAGGTCAAAACGATCAACGACGCGCTTGCGACCAAGAAGGGTGGTATCAGCGACAAGGTGATTTCGGTCTCACTCGACACCTCGGCCAGGGCGAACTGGGAGGCTGGCATCATGCCGCACCTCGACGACATTCCCCTCCCCCTTGTCGGCAAAGGCGAGCAGAATTCGGTCAAGATCAAGCTCGCGATGGAGACCTCAGCGAAGTCGCACATCATTCTCATAGAGGAGGCTGAGAACCATCTCTCCTACGCAAGTCTCAGCGAGTTGATCGGCCATATCTCGGCAAACGCCGGTTCGCGCCAGATTTTCATCACGACCCACAGTAGTTTCGTCCTCAATAAACTGGGCGTCGAATCGGTTCTCCTCTTCCAGCGTGGCGAGGGCATTCGTCTCACAGATCTCAAGGATAAGTCGACGCAAGACTACTTTATGAAACTGCCGGGTCATGACACCTTGCGGCTAATCCTTGCGAAGCGCTCTATTCTTGTTGAGGGTCCGTCAGACGAGCTCATCGTCCAGCGCGCCTACGAGAAGCGGCACGGCAAGGCACCGTTGGAGGACGGCGTTGACGTGATCTCGGTAAACTCGCTTGCCTTTAAACGCTTCCTCGAAATTGCCGTACTGCTCAAGAAAACGGCCGACGTGGTGACGGACAATGATGGGAGCGTATCGGCGCTCAAGACAAAATACGCTGACTACCTCGGGTCGGCTATTGTCACTATCCAGTATGATGACGACGAGAGCCTCAACACTCTCGAGCCTCAGCTTCTTGCCAAGAATGGGCTCGCGACCGTCAACTCGGTCCTGGGCCAATCATTCTCGAATGACGCTGCAGCCCTAGCATACATGGCAAGTCATAAAGCCGACACGGCACTGAGATTCTTCGAGACCAGCGTTGATTGGTCGCCTCCGGATTATATCGCCCGTGCCGTCCGCTAGTCGCATCATCATCTCGGCAGCCGGTGGAGGGAAAACCACTCGCGTGGTCGACCAGGCACTCGCCTCCGATCAGGGCATCACTGCCCTGATCACCTACACGCGTAACAATGTCCGCGAAATCCAGCTGAAGGCCTACAAGCGTCGGCCCGTCATTCCATCGCACGTTGAAGTTCTGTCTTGGTACTCCTTTCTGCTCAGAGAACTCGCCCGTCCATACCGTTCGGCGATGCATAAGCGCCGCATCGACGGCATTCATTGGATCGAGGGAAAATCAGTCCCCTATATTCCCGCAACGAAGACCGGTGCGCACTACTTCGTTGATGGTAGCCGAGTCTATTCTGACAAGATCGCGAAGTTCATCTGCGAATGCGACAAGCGCTCCGGCGGCGCGATCATGCGGCGGCTCAAGGCTCGCTTTAGTCACCTGATCATCGACGAAATCCAGGACATGGCCGGCTACGACCTCGACCTGCTTGAGCTTATTCTTAGGTCTGGAATCCCGGTAACCTTTGTCGGCGATCACCGTCAGGCCACCTTCTCGACGAACAACGCCCCAAAAAACAAGGGTTTTGCCGGCCCGGCAATCATCAAGAAATTCGAGCAGTGGAAGAAGGCGGGATTGGTCACGATCGACTACGAGTGCCACACCCATCGCTGCAGCCAGGTCATTGCCGATCTTGGCGACAGCTTCTTCCCTTTGGAACCGAAGACAATTTCCAAAAACACTGAGGTCACCGATCATGATGGCGTGTTCCTCGTCGCGAGTGCGCACGTAGGCGCTTACATGACCGCGTACTCCCCGCAGACGCTTCGATATTCCGCCAAGACCAAATGCGACCCCTATAACGCGATGAACTTCGGCGAGGCGAAGGGCCTCACCTTCGATCGAGTGCTGATTTATCCCCACGGTAAAGCAGTTTCCTGGCTGGCGTCCGGAAGTCTCAGCCACGTCGAGAAATCAGCGGCCAAAATGTATGTCGCCGTGACGAGAGCGCGCTTCAGCGTCGCATTCGTGTTCGACGGGAAAAAATGCGGAATACAGGCTGAGCGCTGGGCTCCTTGATGGCGGCAGCGCTACCCTGTGTGACATCAACCGTTCGCCGTTTCGAAAAACGGACCACCTAACTGATTGAAATCAAATGGCCTCTTCTTGGCGTTGAAAAACGGAGCCGCCTAAGGTAGTTATATTAATAAATTAAGCAGTGTGACATAGGCACATGATTTCCGTCGCCCAGTATCTTACAGAGCATGGCCCGTCTCGATCCTCGCGGATCGTAGAGGCATTTGTCACCGCCGGCCTGACACCCGAGGCCGCACGGCAGAGGGTTTCGCGCGCCAATGAACCGGTGCGCCGGTTCCCGGTTCCCCTGCTGCCGAAGCGGGAGGCGTTCCTCTACCTGGCAAAGGATCGGAACAGGGACAATTTCTGGCTGAACTTCATACGCGACATGAGGGAGTCCGGCTCGATCTATGCCGCAGCAATTGACGGGTTGATCGCCCGCGGAGGTCTCATCCAAGCCGCGCAGTTTCCAACGATCAGCGGCGCACCGGTCAATCCGACGAAAGGACAGCTACACGTCGACACAATCGCCAAGCGCCTGCGCGCTGCCGACTTTATGAAAGAAGTGTGGGATGCCGATGAAGGTGCTTGCTATCAGTTGGCATACTCTCTCGCCGAGGGCAGCTTCGCCACTATGCGCGCCCGTGATCTCACGGAACGCATTTTGCTCGACGGGTTGCGCGAATGGTGCCGTAGGACCGGTTTTGCGAGCTATAACTCGATACGGATACGAGGCGACGCCGAGTTGAAGGCAATCGGACCGTTTCCCTTCGATCTCGCAGGACCGAGTTATTTGCTCCCATTGCAGGGTGGCCCGGCAAAACCCGGCTTCGTCGTTGCTGACGTGTTTGCCGAAGGCATGCTGACGGCGAACCAGATCCAGTACTTCATCCGCAAATCAAGAGTGCTCAAGTCGACGTTCGGCGATATCCGTGTGTTATCGATCCTCGTAGCGGAAGCATTCACCGGCGAAGCGCTGACCGCGGGGCATGCGGCAGGCATTGTCATGGCAACGCCGAAAGACCTGTTTGGCAAACGCGTCGGGGCAGCAGTCTCTTCGCTCTGCGAGGTGCTTAAGAACGCAGCAAAGTACTCCTCATCAAGCCCCGAGCGCTTAAATCTGCTTCTCGATAGTCTCTTTGATATCGAAGGGCGAAACGGCAATCTTCGCGGCGTCCTGTTCGAACTAGTGGCCGGATATTTGGCGCGGCGTGACGCGGCGTCGATTGACATGAACATCAAGGCAACGGATCCAAGCTCAGGGAAGACGGCCGAAATCGACGTTCAAAAAATCACGCACCAGACCAAGTCCGTCACGGCGATTGAGTGTAAGGGCAAGGAGCCGGGCGGGGTTCTAAGTTTGGAAGAAGTCGAAACCTGGCTGAAGAAGATTTCTATCGTCAAAGCTCACTATCGAGAACACAACAGCCTGCGCGAAGCCCAGCACCGCTTCGAAATCTGGACATCGGGCTCCATCGCTCCCGAAGCTTTGGCGAAACTGGCCGAGGAAAAAGAAAAGCGCATCAAGTCGCCCATTGACTGGAAGGACGGGCGGGCAGTTCTCGATCTAGCCAAGCTGGAAAAGGAAAAGGGCATTGTGGACGCGCTGAACCAGCATTTCCTTGTGCATCCTCTCGCTGCCGTTGCGAAGAAGCTTGAAGCAGACAAGGCAGTCGGATCGATACCTGCCGCATCGGTGCCCCAGGCGCCACCCGCTCAAAATTTGCCAGCACCTGCTTACGATTTCGTGAGCCTAGACAGCGAGCTGGATAGGCCCAACTAGGCGGTTCCAATTGAACGCCCACTTGCCGGAAACCGACAACGCACGGGGAAATTCGCAGACCTTGAATGTCAGAAAAACATAGGCTATTTTCTGACACATGAAAACGCTGGTCACATCGGTTCCCGATCGGATTATGAAGCGCGTCCGTTCTAGCGGTCGTGGCGGCGTCTTCACGCCCAGCGACTTCCTGAACGTTGCCGGACGCGCAGCGGTCGATCAGGCTCTTTCGCGATTGGTCAAAAACGGCGCGCTGCGTCGCCTGACCCGTGGCCTGTATGATTATCCCAAGCTTCATCCGAAACTCGGACAGCTCTCGCCCACGCCCGATGACGTCGCGCAGGCGTTGGCGCGTGAGACAGGATCACAGGTGCAGATCGCAGGCGCTCGAGCCGCAAACGCCCTCGGCCTGACGACGCAGATGCCAGCGAAGAACACCTACCTGACCGACGGGCCATCCCGGCGCGTGGTGCTGGGCAAGCGCGTGGTCGACCTCCGGCACGCATCCCCCAAGCACCTGATCGCCCCCGGCAGTCCGGCGGGCACCGTCGTTCAGGCGCTCCGGCATGTAGGTCCGTTGCGCGCCACCGATGTCGCGCAGGTCGCGGCGCATCATCTGTCGGCGTCCGACAAGAAGACCCTCGCGGCCTCGGCCACTCAAGCTCCCGCCTGGATGCGGCCTACGCTCGCCTCGATCGCCAGCGCAGATTTGGTTGGAAGCAATGGATAAGGTCGCCCTGCTTCCGACCGAGGACCGCGCCGCCCTCTTCGGGGAAACGGGCGCGGTCCGCGGCATGGCGAACACGATCGTCGAAAAGGATTTTTGGGTCTGCTGGACGCTGAAACGGCTGTTCGCGGTGCAGGGCAAGGATACCGCCTCGCTGGTCTTCAAGGGCGGCACGTCGCTGTCGAAAGCCTTCAACGCCATCCACCGCTTCTCCGAGGATATTGATCTCTCCTTCGATCGCGCGGATCTCGGCTACACCGGAGACCGCGATCCCGAGCGGGAAGGGCTCAGCAGGAAGAAGACCAGCCAGCTCATCGACCACCTTGTGATCGATGTCGAACGGCATATCGCCGACAAACTACTTCCGGCACTCCGCGCCGCGATCGTGGAGCATCTTGGCGAGCCTAGCGCCGGAGCATGGTCGCTGGAATTCGACCCCAATGACGCGCAGACGGTGAACTTCCACTATCCCACCGCGCTTCCCGCGACCGAATATGAAAGCATCGGCTACATCACGCCGCGCGTGAAGCTGGAGATGGGCGCGCGCGGAGATCCCTGGCCGACCGAAGAAAAGACGATCCACCCCTATTCGGCGGAGGATTTTCCCGATTTCTTCGACGCGCCGGATGTCGCCGTCACCGTCCTGTCCGCCCGCCGCACCTTCTGGGAAAAGGCCACGGCGCTCCATGCGGAAGCGCACCGCCCGCCGGATTCGCCGATGCCGCAATATTTCTCCCGTCACTATTACGATCTCGCCATGTTGCTCGACACAGCCGAGGGCAAGGCGGCCGTCGCCGACTTCGACCTGCTGGCGCAGGTTGCGAAGCACAAGGCGACTTTCTTTCGATCGGGCTGGGCCAGCTACGACACTGCTCGACCGGGGACGCTGCGGCTCATGCCGGACAAATCGCGTGTGAAGGACTTGCGCGCCGACTATCGAGCAATGGCGCCGATGATGTTTGACGAAGCCCCGCCGTCGTTCGACGACATACTGGAGAGGATTGCGGCACTTCAGGAAGCCATCAATAGATAGATGGATAAAGGGGCTGTGCAGCCCGATCGGAGATCGAACTTCGGCACGCAATATACTCAAAAATCGCCACTGATCGGGCCAAAACGCCTGGCGAACCGCGAGCGTCACGCGAGGATAAGCCCTTGGATAGCAGTCAAATCATCGAGAATGCGATCAGCAGACTCGCAAATACCATGAGAATTTACACTGAAGCGCATATGCGCTTCGGCGATCTGTTCAAGATCGACGCCGAAGAAGCGATCGACAATATCGATCGCTCTTTTGAAATGATGCTTGAGAGCTTTCATACACTCTATGATGTATCGAAGCATCTCTTTCCGTATTTCGACCACGGGGACACGGCCCTTGTGATCGCAGTACGAAACGCGATCCATCACCGAGACCACCCGTTGTTTCGAAGCCTTCAGCGACGCCTGCACCTCGATAGAGGTGGAGTGGAACGCTGGCTCGGCGCCTCCTTTTTGCTCGCAAGCCACCCCACGCTGCACGGTGCTCCGGTCCGAATGTCCCACCATGTACGATTGGACGACCTGGACGCGCGGCTCGATCCTTCACGCGCATCGCCATATCTCGATACCTTTGTGAGGGGCGCGACGGCCACCGCACGATTTTCGTTGATCGACTCGCAGCTCGGGCTTCCAGCGATCCGTAAATTTCGTTCCCAGCACCGATACCCTGACGACCAAACCTATCTCGATCTCGTGCCGATTTGTGTCTCGGCCATTTGCAGGGTGTTCAAGGCAATGAACGCCGCGGGCATCAATTTCAGAGATTTCGACGCCAGTACCTATGTCGGTCCGTTCACTACGGAAATCGCGGTCGATCTCTCCAGTCAGGACTTCAAGCAATTGCGTTTGCGCGGTTGGGGACCGCTGGACCTCATCCCTATTCCCATCGAGGACAGGCATGAACACGGAGTCGAGTGAAGGAGGAAAGCCTTCCCCCCCGCGGCCGAGTCGAAGTCTCGACCGCCCCCTCTGCGGGGACGCAGGCGTAAAATTACGATGGAACAGGAAGATGATTTTCTCGCCTCGAAATATGTCGAGTACCGCAAGGCTTGCAGGGCAGCCGAGGCATTTACGCCCTTCATGCCCTATGGCTGGTTCAAGCCGCCCCAGACAGTCCGGCTGGATAGCGAGTTCGGCCTTCAGCGAATGGCCTATCGCGATCTCGCGGATGATGCCGCACGCGACCTTGCAAACGGGATCAATCACCTGATTGGCCTCACCATGCGTCTGGAAGCATGGGGCAGCGTCATCGAAGCGCTTGATGTCCAGCAGACGAACCAATTGCTGCATGAGTTCGTGCAGGATCTGGCTTCAACGGCGCTGCTCAGCCCATACACGCTCAAGGCCCGGTTCTTCTTTGCGGTCGCGCATCTGTCCCATCAGGCGAACCGGGTTTCCCAAGGAAGCGAGTGGGCGGACGATCTTGCCGCTCTGCCGGAGGATTGGGGCATCAAGGAAGAGGTGGCGGTCAAGGCCGCAAAGCCTTGGCGCTCCTGGAAGAAATTGAACCGGGCGCTCAACACCGTGGACATGGGCGACTACAAGTCCGCCACGGACGATTTCCGGAGTAAGTACACCCACAGGTTCACGCCACGGGTCGAACTTGGGATATCCCAATCAATCAAGCGCCTGTGGGCAAAGGGCGAAAAAACGCCCTCCTACGGAATCGGCGGCTCGCCGCCGCTTAAACTGGACGCGGTTGTCCAGGAACTTAAAATCCAATGCGTCCGCCTGTCAGCTTGTTACGCCGAGTTTCAGAAGCTTGTCGCGGAGCAGAGCAAGGTATTGTTCGGGAATGCCGACAGCCCGCAAGAGTGAGAGTGCGGACGGGGCTTTGCCGTAACGGATGGAGGCCGCTTCCCTCTGCGTGAAACCTAAAGGCGATCAGGATTCACGGAGGCCAGGCCCATCGGCCTTCATATCCTGATCCCATCCTTTCGCCCGGCCGCCGCTCCGCTCTGGCCGGGCCGGTTGCTTGGGGGCTCCGCCCCCTGGCGCGGCGCAAGGGATCGCTGGCGCTCGACCGGGACGGGCTCCCCAGCCTTCCGCGCGGATGCGTGTTTCTCACACTCGCCAAGAGCTTCGATCCGCTTGTGCAGGCCGGGCGATCCCCCTCCGTCCCGGCCGCCCTTGCACCTTGCACCCCCCGGTCTCGCCGACGGGCAGGGTTGCAGCGCAGCGCTTCAACCCAAGCCCATAGGAGCAAAGACCATGACCACGACCGACAACACCGCCCCGACCGCTGAACACGGCGCGACCGTTTTCATCCCGCTAAACAAGCTCAAGACGCATCCGAAGAATGCCCGCAAGACCCCTCACAGCGAGGCGTCTATCGAGGCGAAGGCGGCAAGCATCGCCGCCAAGGGCATCCTGCAAAATCTGGTGGTGGAGCCGGAAGCGGACACGGACGGCGCGCCGACCGGCTTCTATCTCGTCAGCATCGGCGAAGGCCGCAGGCTGGCGCAGTTGCTGCGCGTCAAGCGCAAGCAGATCAAGAAGACCGAGCCCATCCGCTGCGTCATCGACACCGCGAACGACGCCGCCGAAATCAGCCTTGACGAGAACGTGACGCGCGAAGACCTCCACCCCGCCGACCAGTTCGAGCGCTTCCGCGAGCTTTCTGAGGATCGGGGATGGGGTGCGGAGGAAATCGCCGCCCGGTTCGGCCTGACCGCCCATGCCGTCAAGCAGCGGATGCGTCTCGGCGCTGTCAGCCCGAAGCTGTTGCAGGTCTATCGCGACGGCGACCTGACCTTGGATCAGTTGATGGCCTTCGCCATCACCGACGACCACATGCGGCAGGAACACGTCTATGAGAACCTGTCCTATAACCGCGATCCGTCCATCATCCGGCGCGACCTGACCAAGATGAACGTGCCCGCGACGGATCGTTGCGCGGTCTTCGTCGGCGCGCAAGCCTATACCGAAGCAGGCGGCACCATCATCCGCGACCTGTTCACCGAGGATAGCGGCGGCTTCTTTGAAGACCCGGCGCTTCTGGACCGGCTTGCCGTCGAGAAGCTGGAAGGGATCGCCGCCGAAGTGCGGGAGGCCGAGGGGTGGAAGTGGACCGCCGCCCATCTCGACTTCCCCCACGCGCATGGGATTTGCCGCGTCTATCCGCATTCGGTGGAGCTTTCCGAAGCCGACGCGATTGCCTACGACGCCGCTCAGGACGAGCTTGAGCATCTGAATGCGGAATGGGAGGACGCCGATGTCGACCTCCCGCCTGAGGTGGATGCGCGCTTTGCCGAGCTTGAAGCCGAGATCGAGCGGATCGACGCCATGCGCCATGCCTATGATCCCGACGAGATTGCGCGCGGCGGTGCGTTCGTCGTCGTCGGCCATAGCGGCGATGTTCGGATCGAGCGTGGCTTCATCCGCACCGAGGACGAGGCACCGGGGCCGGAACCGGAACTTGCCGAGGGCGGCGAAACCGTCATCGACGGGGTGCGCGTCAACGCGGACGGTGAAATCCTCGACAACGACGGCGAGGACGGCGAAGGCGACGCGCTTCCCGAAGCCGAGCCGGAAGAGGAAGCCGGGGATGCGGGCAAACCGCTGTCGGACGCGCTCATTCGCGACCTGACTGCGCATCGCACCCTTGGCCTGCGTCTCGCTCTTGGCGAGCAACCGGACATGGCGTTGATCGCCGTGGTCCATACGCTCGCCGCGCAGACCTACTATCGGGGCGGCAGCACGGCGCATTGCCTCGAAATCAGCCCGACCAGCAATTACCTCGCCGCCTACGCGGACGGCATCGAGGACACGGCGGCGGCGAAGATGCTGAACGACCGCCATGCCGGATGGGCGGCAGACATGCCGCGCGACGTGGCGGACCTCTGGGGCTTTGTCGCCGGTTTGGACCATGCGAGCCTCATGGCCTTGCTCGCGCATTGCGCCTCGCTAACCGTCAATGCGGTGAAGCTGCCATGGGAAAGCAGCAGGCGCCGCGCCCATGAAACGGCGGACAAGCTGGCGACGGCGGTGACGCTCGACATGACCGCGCACTGGAAGCCGACGGTAAGGAGCTATTTCGGGCGCGTCACCAAGGCCCATATCCTCGCCGCCGTGCGCGAAGCGCTTGGCAACGAGGCTGCGGAACGGATCGCGGACAAGAAGAAGCAGGAGATGGCGGCAACCGCCGAGCATCTTCTAGCCGGAACCGGCTGGCTTCCGCCCATACTGCGCACCAAGCGGCCCGCATGGCTCGATGCTGAGACTGAGGCGGACGCCTTCCTCCAAGCCGCCGAGTGAGGACCGGGCCGGGATCGCGCAAGCGGTCCCGCCTTCTTGCCGTTCAGCCCCAAAAAATCGCGGTCACGCGGGGATCGACCCCGCGCGACCGATCCGATGACCGTGACCGTCATCGGGTTCAGGAGGAACTTGCAATGATCGTGCTCATGTTGATGGCCCGTCGCGCGAGGGGGCTGAGCAGGCCGGTCACGGGAGCGCCGCCAGCCAATCTGCGTGGGTACGGCTTGTGGCTTCACCGATGATCCGCCACAACAAACTAACAATCATTCAGGATCAGCGAGCTGCCAGCTTTCGCCGCTATCGAGACAAACAGCATTTCTTATACTTCAGTCTGCTGCCGCACGGACATGACTCGTTGCGCCCAACCTTTTTGGAAGTCCGCCCCATGGAATCAAGCCGAACCGGCGCACGTCGCGGGAGTGCCGAGAGAACTTTGTCCATAGCGACATTTTGCTTCCAAGGATCATTCAAAACAAGTGCATCTCTAATCCGAAGATCTTCTGGACGAAGGACGAGCCCGTACCAGCGATCGGCTTTAAGATCGTACTTTTTCAATTGGCAGTGCTGAAGGATTTTCTCTCGCGCAATTTCAACCGGCAGTGCGCTGAGATGAATCGTCAATCCGGCAGACTGCCCCTCGAAGGGGAAACTAAGATCTTTTGTTACGCGCTCCTTCACCGCCGCTCGGATTTGGCTTTCAAGGGCCCGTGATAGCCCATCGGCCGTCTGGCCCGAAAGCTGTAGTATCCAAAGACCCAATTCAGTCAGTTCTGGGATGGTTGCTTCTTGAATCTGGTCAAGAACCGCTCCGGTACGCGTTCCGCGATACCGTGTCAGCACCCCTTTCACTTCAGGGCTCCCGGATACGCCTTGCCGCCGCACCGCCATTGCGACATCGACGTGTGCCGTGAAATCCTCCCCAAGATTGACCATGTCGTACTTGGGATCGAGCCATAGATTGTTCCGAAGATGGTAGGAAAACGGGATCAGCTCATTGGTGATGAGAAGCTTGTCAAAGGCCTGAGCCCGTAGATCGAGGTAGTTCAAGAATTGCAGTGGGGTATCGAGAAACTCGACGATGACATCGAGAGTGAACACGTCTGTTACCAGGGGTGGCTTGACAGAGTCTGTGGCGCGGACCTTCAGAAATTGGCGGCTTTGGAAACTCAAGGCGGGATAGTGATCGGCCAGAACACAAACCGGAAAGACGACATCGATGGAATGGGGGAGCTTTATCTCTGCTCCGGACGGATCCCGAAATACGAATGCGTCGGGATTCTGTAGGGCTTCTGCACAGAGTAACGCCTGATCGTACGCGTTCTCGACTGCCTTTTTAAAATCATCCCGCAGTGCGCGGTCATTGCCTTTCCGCGCTTCTAGCGTCAACCGCTTCGATTTAGCTTGCACGACGATCGCATGATTGCCGAACAGGACTAATGCGTCGGCTTCCGCATAGCGGTTCTTGCCGCGATAGATGTCTATGTTTCTCAGTACGCGAGCGTCGCCGAAAACGGCTCGGAGCCGATCGCTCGTATAGGTTTCGGTGAAATTTCCCCGATGTGCTGTGGCAGTGGAACGATAATTGTCGTCCACCATCATCCAGAAAAACGGCGACTCATACAGAGATTCTTGAAGCTGATAGTGCTGGAGAAGGACGTAAGAGCCGTCAGCAATGCACAGGATTGGCCGCACATTCGTTTCGTTGAATTCACTGATGCCAGCAAAAGGCGCATTGCGCTCGTGGCTCTCAAACCGAAACGCGCGCAGGACAGCATCGACAGTCGCCGCGTCTAGGCCCGACCTCTCAACAACCTCCTGCGCAGTGAACATGAAAGCAGGCAGAAAGGTCCACTCATCCGGGCTTTTTGGGCGCATCTCCTCGCGAAGTGAAGCAAGCTTGGAAATATGCCCTTCGCCAATCGCCTTTTTGACAGTCAGAGCATCGGTAATGCTGAAACCGCGCTTAGCAACAAGCCAAGAATCGTCAGCACTGTACTTCGGAGCAGTCAGGGCCTCATATTGGAAGTTGTATGCAGACTCTCCACCGTAAAAGATGGGCTCACGCATTGCGGCCCCATCATCGAACGGATCCCCACCTTCTGCGAGAAGTGCAGCCCAATCTTTTCCTCCAAAGAATGCGCCCGTCATCATTGCGTGATGAAGTTCTTTCATCAATGAATCTGTGCGATCAACGTAGGCTTGCATGACCTGTGGAGCCGGAAGCTCTAGCCCGATCGGCGCCCGAGCCATTAAGCCGATCAACGTGGAGATTTCACTGCGGAGAAGATTGGAGCCCTCATAGTGAGAATCCATGTCTTTTACGACCAGATTTTCACTGAACTTGATGAGGTTATCCCGAAAACAGAAATACGCTATCGCATGAATATATCCGGGCGACGCACAGAGGGCGGCAATCTCCTCAAACACCTCTGCCTCAGTACGGATAACCGGTTTTTTTTCAGCTACACTGCTCCCCAATTTTCCCTCCCGAAAAGACTCACTTTGCGTATCTTTGTGTTCTTTGAAGATGTCGCATCGTTTGGAAACCACGGCAACACGGAGGCCACCCCGCGCGGCTGATGCACCAAGCGCTTGGCGTTGCCCTTCGGGCTGTGCTTTAGGCTGCGCCGGAACCACGCCTATGGCGCGTTTCCGCCATTCGACTTCAATCACTAACGCAAAGGGGCAGCAGCGGCATTTCGCCAAATTGCCCCGCAACGGCGAGGCGTCTGAAAGGCTGGTCTCAATCGCAATTGCACCGCCGCCAGTAAGCGCTGGGCCGCTACGCTCGCACACTGTCAGGGTGACATAGAACGGCAGGGAGGCGCAGAGCGTCCGTTGGGCCGAGACCATCGACGCGGCCGTACGCGGATGGACGTTCGGCAGCGCCGCCCGCGGATCGCGCCAACGATGGTGCGAGAACAGGGCCGCGTGTCCGTCCTTCTCGCCCGAGGCGATTATGGCCATGGCCTTTACGTCGAGGATTGGGGTGGTGGCGCATCGGCCAGTGGGGTCCGCCGTTTCCGTTCTCGAGCGGTAATGTGCGAGGGATTGCCGCCATTGCCGTATCCCCCGATTTCCTGTAACGGGCGCTCCATCCGCGAACTCGACTGGCATGGGTCTGACCGAAGACCGGCTTCGCCTCGCTCGTCTCCCGCAACGTCCGTCGCCAACTTTTTTTCCGCCGCCTTCGGCTTTGCATCGCGAAGCAAAAAAGCCGTCGCCGGCCGCCCTCCACTGCGTTCCAGCCCTTCGGGTGCAGGGCCGATCGTCCCCGGTCTCTCGACCCCCATCGAGGTCGCAATGGAGCGGCCCGACAGGAAAAGGAACACGACAATGGCGACCATCGGCACCTTCACAAAGAACGAAAACGGCGCGGGCTTCACCGGCGCGGTCAAGACCCTGACCCTCAACGTCAAGGCCAAGTTCGTTCCCGCCGAAGGCGAAAGCGAGCGCGGCCCGGACTTCCGCATCTTCGCCGGTGCGACCGAGTTCGGCGCGGCCTGGAAGAAGGTCGCCCGCGAGACGCAGCGCGAATACCTCTCCGTCAAGTTGGACGATCCGAGCTTCCCGGCCCCGATCTACGCCAGCCTGGTCGAAGCCGAGGATGGCAGCGGTCACAACCTCATCTGGTCCCGCCGCAACGGCGACTGAGGCCAGCCCTTCAGGAGCCCCGCCAAGAGCGGGGCTTCTCTATGCTCATGGCCGCCGCCTTCAAGGAACAGGGAGATCGGTATCCCGATCGGATCGTTGTTCCGGCTTCCGCCTCCGCTTTAGCCGGCAGACTGGCTAGGGGCGCTGCCCCCGCGCGGCGCAAGGGATCGCTGACGCTCGGCCGGGCCGGTCTCCCCGGCCTTCCTCCACGTCGTTCCTTCGTTCCGTGCAGGCCGGGTGTTCCCCCTCCGCCCCGGCCGCCCTTGCACCTTTCTACCCCGGTCTCGGCGACGGCCAGGGTTGCAGCGCAGCGCAGCGCTTCAACCCAAGCCCACGGAAGGAAAGAACATGTATCACCAGCTCGCCACCCGGTTCGGCCGCAATGCTCACCAGATCAGCGGACGCGAACCGCTCGACAATGAGGCCCTGTTTCGGCACGTCCCGTCCATCTTCGCGCGCGAGGCCCATGACAGCCGTTCGGAGCGTTACATCTACGTTCCCACCATCGACATCGTGGAGGGGCTGCGCCGGGAGGGGTGGTTTCCGTTCTTCGCCGTGCAGTCGGTTCCGCGTGACGGGAGCCGCCACGGCCACGCCAAGCATATGCTGCGCCTGCGCCGTGATGGCGGGATCGGCAAGCCGGAGGCGGCCGAAGTCATCATCGTGAACAGTCATGATGGGACGAGCACCTATCAAATGTTCGCGGGAATGCTGCGTTTCGTCTGCACCAACAGCATGATCGCGGGCGAGCGCTTCGAGGAAATCCGCGTTCCCCACAAGGGCGGCATTCAGGATCAGATCATCGAGGGCGTCTATACCGTCGCCGAGGATTTCCCGCGCCTCATCGACGCCAGCGAGACCATGAAGGAAACGCGGCTTTCGCGGGACGAACAGCGCGTTTTGGCAGAGGCCAGCCTTGTCGCCCGCTATGGCGAAGAGGAAAGCCCGGTTCAGCCGGACCAGATCATCATGCCCCGCCGGCACGAGGATGCGGGGCAAAGCGTCTGGACTACCTTCAATGTCATTCAGGAGAATCTCATCCGGGGCGGATTGCGGGGACGCCGCCAGACGTCAGACGGCCGCATTCGCCGCACCCAGACCCGCGCCGTCAACGGCATCGACCAGAATGTCGGC
>Ga0222423_1000825_pt1 | contig 17162 bp, 10 predicted proteins | sample 3A0metagenome_FD_182472 | JGI IMG/M metagenome (GOLD analysis project Ga0222423, IMG submission 182472) | Enriched microbial communities from leaf-cutter ant dump, University of Wisconsin, Madison, United States - 3A0 (version 2) | ecosystem: Environmental > Terrestrial > Nest > Insects nest >...
CCAGCGTCAGCAGAAAAATCAGGATCGGTGAGCTGAAAAAAATGATCCCCGCCGCCGCTCCGGCACAGACGATCAGGAAAATAACGCCGGACGGGCCGCTGTCTATGACATTGAGCGAAATCGTCAGAAGCCCCAGCCCCCACAGCCCGCCGCACAGCCATTGCTGGCGCAGACGCGTATCGATACGCGCAGGGTCCTGTGCCTCGGTCGCCCCCTCGGCCTTCAGGGCCGGTTTCATCAGAAAAAAAGCCAGCCACAGAACAACGAACAGACACAGATTGAGGCCGATCATCCACCACGGCAGAAACAGAACCCCCGACCAGATATAGAGGGGCAGGCCGATCCCGAAAAACCCCAGCGCATAGGGCAAAAGCCGCACCTGCGCCCTCAGCCCGTAATCAAGGGCAATCCGGTCGGCACTTAAACTGTCTTCGGTGAGGGGCACATCGGTCATAAGGCCATTTTATGGTAAAAGACTTGCCAAGCCGTTAGTAAATACTGCTCCAGACCCCGATCCGGCTTATTAACACCTTATATACACAGTCGCGTGAAGCTCAGGCAAAAGTAAACACTTCATTAACCGCTCGGCGCGAAAATCTCTTACCGCGCCCCTGACATTTCAGGTCATGCTGCGCCCCGTATCTTAGTTATGTTGTCAGCTGGAGACGAAAGGATTACCTCCCCATGTCTGTCTCGTCTGTCTCGCGCCTCATTCTGTCCGAACAGGATATTCAACGGCTGGTCAAAAGCGAAAACGCTGATGATCGGGCCGTGGCCGCGCATAAGGTCTGCCGCCTCATCGAAGGGGGCGTGCTGAACGCCGAAGATCGCGCCGCCGCACAGGAAATCATCCGCATCGTCGCCGAAGACGCGGCCGAACTGGTACGCCGCGCACTGGCGGTGACCCTGCGCACCTCTGACCTCCTGCCCGAAGACGTGGCCCACAGGCTGGCTCTGGATGTACCGGCAGTCTCCGTGCCGCTGCTCACCCATTCACCGGTATTCAGCGACGCCGAACTGACCGAAATCATCCGTACCGGCGGGCCGGTGCGCCAGATCGCCGTGGCCAGGCGCGACACCCTGTCCGAACCGGTCACCGCCGCTCTGGCGCAGTACGGCGTAGAAGAAGCAGTCGTGATCGCCTGCGCCAATGACAATGCCCGCTTTGCCGACGATAGCCTGAACCGCGTGTTCAATCGTTTCGGCACCTCGGAAATCATGCAGAGCGCACTGGTGCATCGCAAGGGGCTGCCGGCCTCGGTCACCGAACGTCTGGTGCAGGTGGTGGGTCAGGCCCTGAAACAACAGCTGATGACCCGCCACGCCCTGACGCCCGAAGTGGCGGCAAAACTCACTCAGTCAACGCAGGAACGCGCCACGCTCGATATGCACGACCCTGCCGTCACCCGCCGCGATCCGGCGGAACTGGCGCGGCATCTGGCCAGCGTTGAGCGGCTGACGCCATCGCTGATGCTGCGGGCACTGGCGCGCGGTCAGATACTCTTTTTTGAACACGGACTGGCGGTTCTGTCCGGTGTGCCGCACAGCCGTGCCGCCCTGATGGTGCATGATGCCGGGCCGCTGGGCTTTCGGGCCATCTATGACCGTGCAGGCTTGCCGTCCCGCCTGTTCCCCACCTTCCGCACAGCGCTTGAAACCTACCGGATGCTCAGGGCCGAACAGGGCCATCTCGATCCCCTGCGCTTTCAGGAGCGTCTGATCGAGCGTTTCCTGACGCAGGTGCCCTACGCCTCACGCGAAGACCTGACCCACCTCTATGAGCGGCTGGATCGTGATGCGCAGGGCCGCTACTGGGGCGCGACGGTCACAAATCCACCGGCAAAGGCCGCCTGACGGGGCAAATCGTTGCCTCGCCTATTGACGCGGGGCATGGGCTTCTGAAACGTGAGCCTTTTTGCCGGAAACAGGGCCATGCCGATCATCAACCTTATGACCGCCAAAGGGCGCGGCGGCCTTGAGAGCATGGCCCTGCGCTATCATCAGGCGCTTGAGGCCGCAGGCCATCAGGTCATCAGCATCGGCCATCCTGACGGGGTTCTGGCCGGTTTGCCGAGCTTTCACCCGCTGACAACCGGTTTCAGCCACGACCCTGTGGCGGCCCTGAAACTGCGCCACCTGATGCGCCACTATCGCGCCAGCCGCCTGTTCGCCCACGGCAACCGCGCCATTTCTCTGGCGACACATGGTTTTGCAGGCGCTGCCCGCCAAACCGTGGCCGTGGTGCATAATTTCCGCTTCAAGCCCGATCTTTCAAAGGTCGATCAGGCCCTGTGCGTCTCCGACGCCGTGCGGGGGGCCGTGCAGCAGGCCTTTCCGGCCCTGAAGGCGCGGGTGGTCGAAAACTTCATGCCTCTGGTCAGGCAACCGGTCAAATCCCCGCCCGCCGCTGTACCGGTAATCGCCGCCCTGGGGCGGCTACACGTCAATAAGGGCTTTGACCGTTTGCTTGAGGCTATGGCCCTGTTGCGCGACGAAGGGATCAGCGCCACCCTGCGCATCGCCGGAGACGGGCCGGAACGCGCCGCCCTGACGGCTCAGGCCGCACATCTGGGTTTGGGGCCGGAACGGGTGATCTTTAGCGGCTGGGTCGATCCGGTCGATCCGTTTCTGGCGCAGGCGGATGTGTTCGTCCTCCCCTCACGCGTCGAACCCTTCGGTCTGGTGGTCGCCGAGGCCATGGCTGCCGGCGTGCCGGTGATCGCCAGCCATATAGACGGCCCGCAGGCCATACTTGGGGCCGGTCAGTTCGGCCTGATGGTGCCGCCCGAAGACCCGACGGCTCTGGCTGTGGCCCTGAAAACGGTCTTTGCCGACTGGCCAAAGGCGCTGGGACGCGCGCAACAGGCACAGGCCCGGGCGCTTGAAACCTACGACCAGCCCGCCGGACAGGCGCGCCTGTCGGCCCTGATGCAGGAAATCGGGGCATAAGCTGAAATCCAGACTTGAACCTTGGGCAGAGATTGGATATAGGCGGCGCTTCACAGGTACCGGTACGCAGATTACACCACCGGAAACTGATGTGGTTGGGTAGCTCAGATGGTTAGAGCGGTGGATTCATAACCCACAGGTCGGCGGTTCGATCCCGCCTCCAACCACCACTTCTCCCGTCGCGCATTAAAGGCTCAATCGACTGTATCAGGCCTCGACGGACGTCAGCACGATGTGCTGCTCATGGGCTGGCAAGACTTCATGACCGGCCACAAGCCCCAGACGACGACGTACATAATATACGACCGCCTTACGACAATCGACACGTCCTACCCCGTCCGTCATACCATAGTCGGCGGCAATGACCGCCTTCTGATGAGGAGCCAGATCGGGATGCGGCACATAGGTCAGTGTCACTTTCCGGTGCCAGTCGTCATCCTGCTCAGGCCTTAAAGTCGCCATCCCATCCGCCCCTACCTCACTCAGGCGTCCCAGAACAAAATCCTTGAAATCGCCGCTCTCTTCATCACCGGCCCGCAGGTGCCAGCGAAAGCCATCAAAGACCAGAGCGTGCGGCGATATTCGCCGCCGACGTGGCTGCGGTGACGAGAAGGACTGATACACAGCGCTCAACATATAGCGTTCCCGGATAGCCGTCAGACCAAGATGTAAAATAGCCGGATCGACACGACGCAAAGGCGCTTCCGCCAGCCCCAAAGGCGGCAAATGTGCCAACCGCCCCTCCTCCGGCGGCAGCACCCCCTCGGCAATCAGCCGCAGTTCACGCAGCAGGTCGAGGGCCTCCGCATCCGCAGCCCTCGCCAATCCCGCTCCGACGCGATAGAGCCTGGCGCGCGTGTCATAGACCAGTCCCTCAGGATGAATGGCTTCAAACCGTTTAAGATCGGCCGTGGCCTGATTAGGGGAAATGCCGAACTGTGCCACCAGATCGGCACGATTGATCCGTCCCTCCCACAAAAGGCGCTGATGGATAAAGGCCAGTCGCTTCTCCACGCTCCAGCGCAAAGGATTATCTACCGCCATGATTGAATTCCAAAACCATCATACAATCTGAAATAGGCGTTCCCGCTATTGACACTCACCATACGCACAGTTAGTGTGCGAATAGTTAATGTGGGAATGGGGTGGTGGGCATGATCCAGCGTTTTATCGACCGCTTTAAAACCCTGACCGCAACCAGGGATCATGAGGGGTTTACCCCCTATCCCTGGCAGGTCAGTCTGTTTCAGCGCATGGTCGAGGGCCGCCTGCCGGAAGCGCTGGATATTCCCACCGGTCTGGGCAAGACCTCTGTGATGCCCATCTGGCTACTGGCGCGCCTTGAAAATCCGCACTTGCCGCGCCGCCTGATCTATATTGTCGATCGCCGCACCGTGGTTGATCAGGCCTCGGACGAGGCCGCGCGGCTGGCACAAAAACTCAGCGAAGACCGCGCCCTGTCCACGGCATTAGGCCTCAAAGAGGGACTACCCGTCTCCACCCTACGCGGCCAGCTGGCCGATAATCGCCTATGGAGTGAAAACCCGGCACATCCGGCCATTGTCGTCGGCACCGTAGATATGACAGGATCGCGGCTGGCTTTTCAGGGCTATCGTCTGTCCCGTAAACAGTGGCCGGTTCATGCCGGATTGCTGGCCTATGACAGCCTGATCCTGCTGGATGAAGCGCATCTGAATCCGGCCTTTGAGGGAATGCTGGGCGATATCCGGCAACTGGCCACAGCTCATCCTGCCTTGCCGCCGGTGTCACAGATCATGTCCCTGAGCGCAACGGCAACGGGGCGGCAATCGGACGGCCTGAACCTTACAGAGGCCGATCTTGCACATCCGCGTGTCCGGGCATTGCTCGATGCGCCCAAACCCCTGACACTCAGGCCTGCCGAAGGCAACCTGCCCGAACAACTGGCCGCCGAGGCCTGGCGGCTGGCTTGCCCCGAAAACGGGCCATCGCGGCGGATACTGGTTTTCTGCAATGAACGCAAAATGGCAGGTAAGGTCTATGACCTTCTGAGCAAGGCCCTGCGCGATTACGGTAAGGCAGATAAAAAGGACTATATCCAAAGCCACCTCAATCTGCTGGTTGGGGAACGGCGCGTGCATGAACGTCAGAGCCTGCGCGACAGTGCGCTTTATAAATGGTTTCTGGGCGAGACACCGCCGCCTTCAGAAGGCCAGAGCGTTTTCGATACAGCCGTACCTGCCTTTATTATCGCCACCTCCGCCGGTGAAGTAGGGATTGACCTTGATGCTCAGGGCATGGTTTGCGATCTGGTCAGCTGGGAACGCATGGTGCAACGCCTTGGCCGCGTCAACCGCAAGGGGTCACCCCGCGCGGCACCTGTTACGGTGATCACGGCAAGGGATAATGACACTCAGGCCTGCCTGTCCCTGCTGCGCAACCTGCCGCTGGGCGAAGCAGATACCCATGACGCCAGTGTCGGTGCCTTGCGTCGCCTCAACCCTATCGACATCCGCCAGGCCTCAACGCCTGTGCCCCTGCGCCCGGAGCTGACCCTTCCCGTGGCACAGGGCTGGACACTGACCTCCCTGCAGGAAGACCATACCGGCAGCCCGGACCTGACGCCTTTTCTGCGCGGCTGGGTCGAGGCTGATGCTCCGCAATGTGAGGTTTTCTGGCGGGCTTACATCCCCTGGCGTCAGGCTGAGGATCGTCCTGATTCCGCGATTATCGCCGACTGGCTTGAGGCCGCCCCGCCGCATCTGAGTGAAATCCTCGAAGCGCCCGTCTGGCGCGTCATAGAGGTGCTGAAGAAGCAGTTCAGGGCCGAAATCACGCCGGAATCTTTGCAAAAAGGCTGCGTCCTTCTGCTCGACAAACGCGGCAGGCTGTTGGGCCACTGGACATACAGGATCTTTGAGGCCCTGCTGAAAGACAGCCGCCAGCGCGAACGTTTTGAAAACGAACTGGCAGGCCGGCGTCTGCTGCTTCAGGCCGATATTGGCGGCCTTGGGGCGCATGGCCTGCTGGAGGAAACCGCCTCGCCCGCCCTAACGCTTGATACAGACCCAGACTGGGCAGAGGCGACCGGCCTTCGGTTCACCCTTACGCCGGATGCCCGCGAAGCCCGTACGGCGTCCGGGTTTCAGTTTACCCTGTCAGGACGTGATGACGAAGCCGGGCTGGTTCTGTCGGTGCATCATCTGTCCAACGATATGGTCGCCAATGAAAACACGGCCCTTTCGCGCCATGCGCAAACACTTGCGGAACATCAGGCATGGGCCTCACGCGTGGCCGATGACATGGCGAAACATCTGAACCTGCCGGATGATCTGCGTCATATGCTGCGCCTTGCGATCGCGCATCATGATGCGGGCAAGGCCCACCCCGCATGGCAATCCAGCATGAACGCCCCCAAGGATGGCCGGATATATGCCAAGACCACCGGTGTCGGTGCCAAACGGACAACCAATGGCTACCGGCATGAACTGGGCAGCCTGCTCGATCCGCAGGCGCAGGCCGCACTGTCCAGTCTGCCGCAGGAACTGGAAGCATTGGGCTGGCACCTGATCCTTGCCCATCACGGCCATGCACGCCCCCATATCAACCCGTTCATTCCGCGCGCGGCAGGCACGGCCTATCATCTGCCGCCCGAGCTATCCCGCAACCTGGCACTTGAAGGCGCGCTGCGGTTTGCACAGGTACAGAAGCACTGGGGACCGTGGGGTCTGGCGTGGTGGGAGGCGGTGTTCCGCGCCGCCGATGCCCGTGCCTCGATGTGGAACGACCGGCGCGACACACTATCGGAAGACCAACGGGCCATGCTGGAGACCAAACAATGAGTCAGGCCGTCATCCCCGTCGATCTCTATAATCCCGGTCAGGTATTCGCCTGCCTTGGCCTGATGGAAGCCGCCGACATCCTGCTGGGTGGCGCCGAAGGCCGCTTCGACTGGACGGACGGCCAGAGCCGCTTCGTGCTGCACGCCGACGGTGAAGCCGATCCCGTGCAGACGGTTATCGGCTTCCTGTACACTGCCAGAGTGCAAGCCATCGCGCCACAGGCTTCTGACCTCAGAGCCAAAGAAGCCGGTATCGAAACCATCATGGCCACAGAAGGCATATATCCCTGTCCGGCACCCGTCACCCCCAGCGCCCTGCCCTGTCAACTGGTCGGATCCGGTAAAATCATCCCTATCCGGCACTGGATTTCCTCGCCCCCCGGTTTCGTGTCTTCCGGTCTGGATACAGTCAAGTTCTGGGCAGGCATGGCCGGATATTCCGGTGCTGCGCTGGTGCGTGACCTGCTGGCGCAGATTCAGGCCTGGCCGGACACCTCGTTGACCGCCATCTCAGGCGACCCCTTCGGCAACAGGGATGCCGAAACTGTCTCCGCCCTGCAATCAAGCAATCTGCGTTTTGATTATCGCGCCGGAACCATTCCCTTTGATGCCGGATTTTCCACCAATGCGCATAATCACTATACCTTGCGTGGCTTTCCTCTGGTCGATGTACTGGCTGCCATCGGTCTGGAATATGCCCGCCCCCGACGTCCCGGCTCCAAACTTCAGTATGCCTATAGCGTCTGGCCCATAAGCCTGCCCTGCATCCTGGCGCGAGCGGCCCTCGGCGGAGCGGTTTTCGGCTTTGTCCCGCGTCACTTCCGCATCGAACTCGGCTGGCCCGGTCAGGAAAATCAGGCCCGCGCCATCAAATCCGCCAAGGAGGAATTTTACTCATGACTGCATCCCTTACTCACGACCTGCTGAACCAATGGGCGGACGACCTGCGCGGGCCGGTCGCCCTGACTCTGCGCCAGAAACTGGTACCGGTCGAAGGCGAGGATGGCGTTATCTTCCCGCCGACCTATGCCAATATAGGCTATTCCATTGACACCCTCACCGATGGCACCAAAGTCGCCACCATCGATTCCGTTGGCTCGCAAGCCAACCGCATCGAACCAATCTTCAAACCCGCTAAGCCGGGCTATGCCGACAATCCGCTGGCGGCGCTGATCCCGCAGATCGACATCGAAACGGAGAAAGGCACCGTCTCCCTGCTTGAGGCCGGTCACCGCCTCGGTGACGCGCTGATCCGCTCGACGGCTCTGGCCGAAGACGGCCGTGCCGCTTTTCAGGCCTTTCAGGACAAAGGTGACGCCACCGCCATTGCCAAACTGGCCCCGACCTCGCTGGTCTTTGGCGCCTGGGATTCGCGCGATACGCAGGCCAAGCTGCCGCGTCTGGTGCAGTCGGTGATCCGCGCCTGGGACATCAGCGAACTGACGCGGGGGGCTGTCTATGCGCCACCGGTCGATTATGCCGCTTTGGACGTGTTTGATGAAGACGAAAAGAAGAAAGAAGAGGGTCTGGGCGGCAAGAGTAAACTGGCCCAGCGCGGCTTTGTCCATGTGCCGAATGACGGCCCCGGGGGCATTATCGCCAGAGGGGGCATCTATCGTGATGTGACACTTAATCTTGTGGCTTTACGGGCGCTGAACGGCCCCGAAGGCTCTGCCCTGCGCCGGTATATACTGGGTCTGGCACTGGTCGCCGCTGCCGAACCGGTCGAGGCCTTTCTGCGTCAGGGCTGTCTGCTGACGCCGGATGACACCCGCCCTGCCGAGTGGGTGCTGGTCGAACGCAATGGCAAGCGCCAGCCCTACGACTTCAACGAAACCATAGCGCTCGATTACGCCCGCGTTACGGCACAGGCCTTTGGAGTCGGCAACAACCGCACGGTTGCCTTTGAGAAGGCCAGGGCCAAGAAGGACATTGCTGAAGCGAAGAAGGCCAAATAGCCATGTCTGCGCAAGCCCTGCTGATCGAGGTACGCCTCCATGACGGTCGCTATCACGGGCTGGGGGATAACCGCAGTCCGGAATGGCCGCCCTCGCCCATGCGCCTGTTCTCGGCCCTGACCGCCGGGGCTTTCAGCGGTCGCTGGGCAACCGAAGACCGCGCCCCCAAGGCGGCCGCCTTTCGCTGGCTGGAAACCTTGCCACCGCCGGTAATTGCCGCGCCCCACGCCGTCAAGGGCGCGCCGACCGGAACCTATGTGCCAAACAACGACATTGATTCCGTCGGCGGCGACCTGTCACGCGTCGGTGAAATCCGGGGCACCACCAAGCTGTTCCATCCGCATATCTTCGACGCGGCTACACCGATCCTGTATGTCTGGCCACTTGAGGCCGGAAGTCCCGAAGCCGAAAAGATATGCGAACTCAGTGACCGGCTCTATGCACTGGGACGAGGCATCGACATGGCTTATGCGCGCGCGTATCTCGTGGATGCAGAAGACGCAAACCACAGGCTCACCGCCCATACCGGCATAGTGTCCCGCCCGATATCTTCGGGCAGGGGATGGCGTCTGAACTGCCCGCAATCCGGCAGCTACAACAGTCTGGCGCGGCGACATGAAGGAGCCTTGCACCGCTTTGCCGAACACCGCGAGGGCCGCACACGCCGTACCGTTTTCCGCCAATCCGGCATTATCGAAGCGCGCAGCATTCTCTACGGCCAGAGCGTGCAACATCTGGTTTATGAACTGCGTGACAATGACGGTGCATTCTATGCCCTGTCACCCGATAAGGGGCTGCAACTGGCGATCGATATGCGTGAGCATCTGGTCACGACACTCAGTCAGGCCTATCCTGAACGGGCCACAGAAGCTGTGCGGTTTATTCGCGGATACAAAGAGGCCCGCGATACGGATAAGGCGCGACGACTGCGTTTCCTGCCCCTGCCCTCCATCGGTCACCTCTACACGGTACAGGCCGTGCGCCGCGTCGCCGTCGAAGTACCGTCCGGTTTTCCGTTTTCCGCAGATGATATAGACTGGGCGCTGAATGGCCTGACGCTTTACACCCGTCACGATCCCGAAACCGGTGAAGTGATGCACGAATGTCATCTCATTCCGCCACAATCCGATGCGGCCGGGCGAACGATTGAAGCCGACATGCTGAAACTTTACAGCCAACCCTCACGGCGCTGGCGCACAGTAACGCCGGTGGCCCTGACCGCCCCGCCAGTCGCGCCACATGAAAGCGGCGGGCAGCGCACCCAACGACAGGACAAGGCCGTGGCAAGCCTGCGTCAGGCCCTGCGCCATGCCGGTTTCAATCCTTCACACATAACCCTATCGCTCAGGCAGGAACCCTATCAGCCCCACGGTCTGCCCGCCGCCCACTATCACCACGCCGACGATCCGCGCTTTCATGCCAACGCCCTTTATCACGCAGACCTGACCTTTGCCGAGCCGGTAAGCGGGCCACTACTGATCGGGCGCGGTGCCTTTCTAGGGCTGGGCCTGTTTGAGCCGGTCAACACACCGCCCTCGATCCATGCCTTTGCCCTTGATCAGGCCGTAGCTCCGACGCAGGTTTCCGCTGTCTGCAAGGCCTTGCATCGCGCCGAAATCGCCCGTGTCCGCGACAAGATGAACCAGCGCGGGCGGGCGGCGCTGGATGTCTTTTTCAGCGGCCACACCGCCGATCGCGCACCGGCGCACTCAGGCACTCACGACCACCTGTTTTTCAGTCTGCATCCGTCCGGTCAGCGCCTGCTGATCATCGCGCCTCACAGAGTCATGCATCGTCCGTCTGACGTCGAAAATAACAAATACCTGCGTCAGCTTGACCGCGCCCTGACCGGACTGACCCGCCTGAACGCCGGAAAGGCTGGCGCCTTTAACCTGCGCACCCTGCCAGAACCGGACGATAACGATCCGCTGCTCAGGGCATCAACGGTCTGGGCCTCGGCGACCCCTTATGTGCCCACACGTCACCCCAAACGCGGCGCGGATGCCGAAGCCTTTGTGCGCGCAGATCTGGTCAATGAATGTCTGAGCCGTAACCTGCCGTACCCGCGCACGATTGAGTTGACGCTCCACACCGGCCCGAAAGGCGGCCTCAGCGCCGATGTGCGCCTGTATTTCGCCGTTGCCGTTGCCGGCCCAATCCTGCTTGGCCGCACCAGCCATACCGGCGGCGGCCTGTTCGAGAGAGTAGCGTGATGGAAACAACAGAGCTTACACCTATCCTCAAACCTGTCCGGCGATTTGATCCAAATGAATTGGGTATGCACCTCAAGGCACATCATCCGGGCTGCCCGAAACGGGTGCGCAAGAAACTGATAAGCAACATCATTGAGCGTCCTTGGGTAGGCATCAGCCTCGGAGGAGCCGTTGGCATTACCATCGAAAACTATCTGCGCCATAATATCAGCGGCTATGACAACCTGCTACGCCTGGGCATAGATCGCAAATATGCTCGCAAACTTATCCGGCCCCAGATAGATGCCATTTTGGCATTATGGCGTAACCCGCCTACCCCTAACTTACCCTAGTCCTTATTGCGCTGCGATAACAGAGGTGTGCCTTGCCTTCAACCAACACGCCCTCCACTTCACCGGACACAGCCTACTCAACAGTTCAGGGGGAACTGGAACTTTTTGCACCCCCCGCCGCCGAAGATGAGAGTCTGACGCCCGCACGCATGGTTAATGAATGGATATATTGCCCCAGACTGGCCATACTCGAATGGGGACGCGGGGAATGGGCAGGCAATGCCGATACCGCTTCAGGACGACGGGCGCATAAGGCCACCGACACCGGCAAGGCACCCGCCCTGCCCGCTCCCGAAGACCTGAGTGACGACAAAATATTAAAGACCCGTCGCCTGTTGTTGTCATCGGAACGACTGGGCCTGACGGCAGAACTGGATATACTCGAAGCCGAAGACGGCTGCGTCACACCGGTGGACATCAAGACCGGCAAACGCCCGCACATAGCCGAAGGGGCCTACCTGCCCGAACGCGTACAGGTCTGCGTGCAGGCCCTGCTGCTGCGCGATGCCGGTTATCATTGTGACGAAGGGGCCTTATGGTTCGCCGAAAGCCGTGAACGTGTGCGCATCGCCATCACCGATGAGCTTGTGTCCACCACCTTACGCGCGGCATCGGAATTACGCCTGACCGTTGCGTCGGGTCGCCTGCCGCCACCGCTGGATCATTCTCCCAAATGTGCGCGCTGCTCCCTGTTACCGATCTGCCTGCCGGATGAAGTCAACTGGTTCCGCAAAGGTGCCATTCCGCGCACCCCGCCCCCTGCGGCTTCGCCCGCCCTGCCGCTCTATGTGCAAACACCCGGCGCCCGTATCGGCAAAAAAGATTACACCCTCAATATTCAGGTCGAAGGTGATACCGACCGCCCCGTAGCACTGGATGAAGTTTCCGAACTGATACTGGCCGGGCCAATCTCTCTGTCCACACCGGCCATACATGAATTATTGCGCCGCGAAGTCCCCGTAGCCTGGATGTCATCAGGGTTCTGGTATCTCGGTTCCACCGGCACACAGGGACCCAAAAGCGCGGCCACCCGAACCGCACAATACGGCTTTGCCGCCGACGAAACACGCCGCCACGCCTTTGCCCGCGAACTGGTCAATGCCAAGATACGCAATAGCCGCACCCTGCTCAGGCGGAACTGGCGCGGCGAAGACGGTGCGCGCACCCTGACCATGAACCGGCTGGCCCTGTTGGCACAAAAAGCCCTGCGCGCTGAAAATACCCCGATGTTGCTGGGCACGGAAGGTGAAGCCGCCGCCCTCTATTTCCGCGCCCTGCCGCACCTGTTTACCGAAACGGTATCCGCTCTGCCCGCCTTCGCTTTTGACCGTCGCAACCGTCGGCCACCGGCCGATCCGGTCAATGCCTGCCTGTCGCTTTGTTATGCACTCCTGACCCGCACCTTTGCTTCTGCCATAGCCATAACCGGCCTCGATCCGTGGAAAGGCATCTATCATGTCGAGCGACCTGGCCGTCCGGCTCTGGCGCTGGATCTGATCGAACCTTTCCGTCCTGTACTGGCCGACTCAGCGGTGCTGATGGCGTTGAACAATGGTGAATTGGCGTCGAATGATTTTGTGTTTGCAGCAGGCGGCTGCAACCTCAAACCCAATGCCCGTCGCAACCTGATTGCCGCCTATGAACGGCGTCTGGATCAGGAAACCACCCATCCGGTATTTGGTTATCAGCTATCGATGCGTCGCCTCATTCAAGTGCAGACACGGCTGTTCGCGCGCTTCGTTGCCGGAGACATTCCGACCTATCCGCACTATATGCCGAGGTAATCCATGGCCCGACGCTCCAATGCCGAACACGCTTATGTTGTGGCCTATGACATTGGCGATCCTAAACGCTGGCGGCGCGTTTTCAAGCTGATGAAGGGCTATGGCCACTGGCTGCAACTGTCGGTCTTTCATTGCCGTCTGGATGGCAGCCGCCGCATTGATATGGCCTCACACCTCGAAAGCCTGATCGACCCCACAATAGACCATGTGATCATTCTCGATCTGGGGCCTGCCGAAGAGGTCGAACTGGCCGTAGAGAGCCTTGGCAAAAATTTCACGCCGATCGAACGCCGCGCGGTCGTGATTTGACCCGAAGCGCCACATATTTCAGACTTGCCCACCATAGTGCGACCGCTGTGATACGACCGATTCCGCCCGAACCCCTCGCCACCAAACAACGAGTTGATTTAATAATGTTTTTTGATATTGTGAATATATGGCCTCTTGATGCCATCCATTGATGACTTATGATGACCACCAACCGCTCGCAAACCACCCTGTAAATATCGGTATAGTATACCAAATATTCTCCGGGGGGATTCTCAGGCGGCAACGCCTGAGCCTCATTGAAGCTAGTGTTCCGCCGAGTGATTTTGTGTCTAGTTATGGGGATTCTCAGGCGGCAACGCCTGAGCCTCATTGAAGCTCCAACAAACACGGTTGAGCCTTCGACCGGTATTCCGGATTCTCAGGCGGCAACGCCTGAGCCTCATTGAAGCATAGCGTATTTCTCTTTCTAGGAGGATTACCGACAAACGGGGATTCTCAGGCGGCAACGCCTGAGCCTCATTGAAGCGCCTTGGCCAAGACGACGCCAATCAAAAGACCGGGCGGATTCTCAGGCGGCAACGCCTGAGCCTCATTGAAGCAAGGACGCTGACGCTACGGCTCCCGATGCCAATTATGGATTCTCAGGCGGCAACGCCTGAGCCTCATTGAAGCGTCATTGTAGTGCTCCTCTTGAATGTAGTGCTCCTCGGATTCTCAGGCGGCAACGCCTGAGCCTCATTGAAGCGATCTCGCGCGACCGGCGCTCAAGCGCATTGTTCGAGGATTCTCAGGCGGCAACGCCTGAGCCTCATTGAAGCGACTGACAAATCCCTACGTTCTGGCGGCGGCGGCGGCTGGGATTCTCAGGCGGCAACGCCTGAGCCTCATTGAAGCGAGTAATATATCGTGTCCTTGACGTGAATAGCCGTCAGACGGATTCTCAGGCGGCAACGCCTGAGCCTCATTGAAGCGGTTCTGGGCCGCACGGCAGTCGGTGGCACGGCGGTGCTGCGGATTCTCAGGCGGCAACGCCTGAGCCTCATTGAAGCGCCACCATCGAACGCAACCGGCGTGCCTATGGCAACCGATTCTCAGGCGGCAACGCCTGAGCCTCATTGAAGCACATTCGCAACATGATAGTTGATTTCTGTCTCTGCAGATTCTCAGGCGGCAACGCCTGAGCCTCATTGAAGCAGGGACAGCCTGAATTCCGGTTCAAGCACGTGCCGCGATTCTCAGGCGGCAACGCCTGAGCCTCATTGAAGCGTAATTTCAATGTCATATGGTGATTCAAGACTTTCTGGATTCTCAGGCGGCAACGCCTGAGCCTCATTGAAGCATATGTTTCCATATGCCAAAGTAACCAGTAAAACAAAGGATTCTCAGGCGGCAACGCCTGAGCCTCATTGAAGCGCGTCATAGGCCCGCTGCCAGTCGTGTGTGACGCCGATGATTCTCAGGCGGCAACGCCTGAGCCTCATTGAAGCAATTAACGCTCGGCAACTGCGTGATTATGTCGCGCAAGATTCTCAGGCGGCAACGCCTGAGCCTCATTGAAGCACACATGCCACGCCATGCAGTCTTAACCTGACCGCCGCGATTCTCAGGCGGCAACGCCTGAGCCTCATTGAAGCACCGTTCCTCTGGTCAGGATGTTTTGACCTGCGAAGGCTGGATTCTCAGGCGGCAACGCCTGAGCCTCATTGAAGCGCATGAATACGGGCCACACGCATACACCTAGTATTTGATTCTCAGGCGGCAACGCCTGAGCCTCATTGAAGCAGCAAAATCTTACGAGCTTGCTGACGCTGGTTCCAGAGATTCTCAGGCGGCAACGCCTGAGCCTCATTGAAGCGGCCAGCACGTCGGATGCGGTGTAGGCAGTCTGGTTGAGGATTCTCAGGCGGCAACGCCTGAGCCTCATTGAAGCAGCCGTAGGGTCGAACTCTCTGGCCGCCCGAAACCAAGATTCTCAGGCGGCAACGCCTGAGCCTCATTGAAGCCCAACTGCCGGAATGAAGACGGCACATGCTTGGTGCGATTCTCAGGCGGCAACGCCTGAGCCTCATTGAAGCGAAATATCGGGAGAGTATGGCCGTAGTTCCGGCCTCGTGGATTCTCAGGCGGCAACGCCTGAGCCTCATTGAAGCTCCGGAGCCTGATGACCGGTGGGAGCCGGAGAAGGTTGAGGATTCTCAGGCGGCAACGCCTGAGCCTCATTGAAGCCAAGCTCAGGAGACAGTTCAGGTCGCGGGTGTGGCTTCGGGATTCTCAGGCGGCAACGCCTGAGCCTCATTGAAGCCCGAAGAAGCACCCCGATCCAATGCGCACATTGCTGAGATTCTCAGGCGGCAACGCCTGAGCCTCATTGAAGCGAAATCAGGGTGACTTCGGCACAGGCGCGGGCGGCGAGATTCTCAGGCGGCAACGCCTGAGCCTCATTGAAGCCCGTGAAAACCGGATCCCGCTCGATCTCGACCACGCCGATTCTCAGGCGGCAACGCCTGAGCCTCATTGAAGCAACCAAATCCGTGAGAGAGGCGCGTAACTGCGCAGAGGCGATTCTCAGGCGGCAACGCCTGAGCCTCATTGAAGCACGACCGCTGCGATGGGCATGGACCCCTATAGGTCCGATTCTCAGGCGGCAACGCCTGAGCCTCATTGAAGCGCTACATGCGCGGCGGGTAAATGCGCCTTTGCATAAGATTCTCAGGCGGCAACGCCTGAGCCTCATTGAAGCATGGTCAAAGGATCAAGAACAATAATTTCATTTGCGTGATTCTCAGGCGGCAACGCCTGAGCCTCATTGAAGCGATAGCGTCGAGGGCAAGGCATGGGACTGACGGACAGGGATTCTCAGGCGGCAACGCCTGAGCCTCATTGAAGCCAAATATACCTGAACCTGTCTCCTTATTTCATTTTTGATGATTCTCAGGCGGCAACGCCTGAGCCTCATTGAAGCACAGTTGTCCCCAAACCAATATGAGACAATGCTGACCATGATTCTCAGGCGGCAACGCCTGAGCCTCATTGAAGCGAATAAAATCTTCCGAAACATAGACTGATGACAACTTATGATTCTCAGGCGGCAACGCCTGAGCCTCATTGAAGCGAATAAAATCTTCCGAAACATAGACTGATGACAACTTATGATTCTCAGGCGGCAACGCCTGAGCCTCATTGAAGCACCAGCACCTTCAGCCGATTGAATGACCGGTGCCCACGATTCTCAGGCGGCAACGCCTGAGCCTCATTGAAGCCCGGCGAAGCGCCCAAGGCCGGTGCCTCTCAGACCGCAGGCATGATTCTCAGGCGGCAACGCCTGAGAATCATTGAAGCAATGGGACACCAAACTTATTTGTGTTGATGAAGGCGATTCTCAGGCGGCAACGCCTGAGCCTCATTGAAGCAGGCAGCGGGACGGTCATGGGAACCTTACCGAGCGGTTGATTCTCAGGCGGCAACGCCTGAGCCTCATTGAAGCCCCTTCATGCCGCGTTTTGTTTTATGGACATTGTCTTCATTCTCAGGCGGCAACGCCTGAGCCTCATTGAAGCATGATCAGGTCGATCAGGGCCGGATTCTTATCCGCCCACATTCTCAGGCGGCAACGCCTGAGCCTTGAGGTGGTCCCGGCTTGACGGACAGGAATGCGGCTTAGCTAAGCTTGTATCTGTGGTGTGATTATGCCGCTTGCCTTGTTATTCCCGATCCCAAGTAGAGCTCGTTTGGCGTCTGTCCGCCGAGGGTCGAGTGGGGTCGGTGTCGATTGTAATATTCGATCCATCTGCCGATGCCAAGCCGGGCCTCCGATCCCGCCTCAAAGGCGTTTAGAT
>Ga0222423_1000827_pt1 | contig 17095 bp, 14 predicted proteins | sample 3A0metagenome_FD_182472 | JGI IMG/M metagenome (GOLD analysis project Ga0222423, IMG submission 182472) | Enriched microbial communities from leaf-cutter ant dump, University of Wisconsin, Madison, United States - 3A0 (version 2) | ecosystem: Environmental > Terrestrial > Nest > Insects nest >...
CTTCAAGAAGGAGAACGACGGCATGCGGCCGAACATGGTCGCCGTCGCCGCCTATGACGCGCTGGACCTCATCTACAAGACGCTCGACAAGACCGGCGGCGACGCGACGGGCGACGCCTTCGTCGACGCCGCCAAGGGCATGAAGCTCGACAGCCCCCGCGGGCCGATCTCCATCGACCCCGAGACACGCGACATCGTGCAGAACATCTACATGCGCAAGGTCGAGCGCGTGGACGGTGAACTCTACAACACCGAATTCGAGACCATCGAAGCCATCAAGGACCCGGCCCACGCGGCCAAGTAAGCCACCGTAAAGAACAAGCGGAGAGCGGCGGATGGACCAACCATCCGCTGCTTTCGTTTTGGCGGGAGAGTGCCGTGTCGCGGAGCTTATGCGGTCAGCGCCGCGATGCAGCTCAACGCGGCGGGAAACCCTGAAGGCAAGAAGCGATTTTGCGGGTGCGCGCGCATATTTCCAGCGCAAACGACCTCAAAGAGTTTTCGAAAAACTCGAAGAGTGGTGCCCGGAGGCGGATTTGAACCACCGACACGCGGATTTTCAATTGGAAGAACTGCTTGCAACCAATTGATTTATATTGCGCAATATTGAAGGGTGTTAAGTTTGCGCTAGATAAGCGCAGCCGAACCGTAAGACTTCGCTCTTAACAGCCCGAAATCAGCCCTACACCGACTTAGAACATTACTGCGCGCCGAATTGGATGTGTGGCATGGAAGGTCTGCTCAAACAAACTTAGAAGCTCGCGAGTGAAGTGGTGCCCTTCATTCTTTAATTTTCTAAAAATGGGATCACTATGATCGTCGGTCTCAATTTTTTTCAGCCTATCGCGCACATCAGAACTGTCTATTTGAGACAGAAATAATTCATAACAACTGAATGCATTAGAAAATCTCGCGTCTCCGCAAATGTAACATAATCTATCTAGCGCAGGCATCTCGAATAATTTCTCTAAAATATCCACCTTTGCAGCCTCGGAGCGATCAGCGGTCATGGCAACGCTAAAAAGCCCGCTTGCATACATCAATTTTCTAGAGAAAACTAATTTGATGTTTCTAATTGCCCAAGGTTTCGACGCCTCTGTTGTCTTGTACATGTAGTCGACAGTCATCGTGCGCCAATATCTAATGATATCATTCAATAGGAAGAGCGCTAATTGATGATCTCGTTTCGTGGCAGCAACGTAGCGCTCAATGAGTTCTCGCCTAAGTTCCTTAAAGTGCGCCTCCCCTGCGAGCCATTCGCCCTCTAGCAATAAAAGAAGTCTTCTCGTGAGGCTTTGATTGCTATCTTGATCTCCCCCGAGATTTTTCAAAATTTCGGAGCGCTGAATTACTTTTCCAAAAGCACCGTCTGGTGACGGCTCTATCTCGACGATCGACTTTATAGCCTTCTCGACTTCTTCTGAAGGTCTAGACAACGAGCTGATATCGTTGCTGATTATTACGTAGTCGATATCGGATAAATCCGATGCTTCTCTGCGAGCGTAAGAACCGAAAGTAGCTATGATAGCGTCGGTAGGAATATGCGGTTTAACGGCCTCTCTAAGCCGTCCCAGATTATGCTCAGAGAAACTTTTCGCTTTGTCGTAGGTTTGCCCCACCTGAATGCCCTGCCTCGATGTCATCAAGATTTTTTTTGTCCAAACTTGGGATACTCAATACACCGTCGAATTTCGCTTGTCTGTAACGACTGCAATCTTCCCGCGAAAAAAAATCTGAGGCCGAGTGGACATAAAAGCTGCGCAATTTATATGCAACGCTTTCACCTTTAGGAAGAGTTTCGGCGCGCCGCGCTACGCGCGATTTGAGAAATCTCCTAACTTCCGGGACTTTTTTAAAGAAACTTTGTTCCGACGAAAAATAGTCGGCTTTTGATAACCTATGTATCGCCCTCTCTGCAAAATGTTGGCATATGTGATCAGCCAAAACACCTCGTTCAGACCTAATTAAGAAGCGATAAACGTCATCTTTGTATGACCAGAATCTATCTACGATATTCGCATCGACCTTCGATGTGCGATTTATTGCTGCCATGAGAACGGTTTCTGGCGTGAAAGCATTTGCTCCAGGCTTAAGATACTGCCGCGATCTTAATATTCCTTCGATGGTATCAAAATTGATAGGCCCCGCGAAAAAGTCTTCAAAGGGGTCATGTCTCCCACTGATGACCTCCACCACTTCTTCAGGATCAAGGCCATAATCAATAAGCAGTCGCCAGACACTATTTCCTAATCCGCTGCGTCCAAGGATAATGTCGGTTGTGGCTTGATGGTGGTTAATGCCAAACGCGCGCTCGAATAATGGCTCCAAAGAATGGGATAAGGGCGCGTGGCCAATATCATGCAGCAATGCCGCGGCAGCAACCAAAAGCCTCAAATTCTCTGGCAACTCTCTGGCTTCAGCGTACTTCGTTGCAAGCAAAGCTACGCCGATGCTGTGTTGAAACCTGTTATACCGGGTGTTATTAGGTGCGCCGTTAGGCGTCGGCACAAGCACATAATCAATGCCCCCGAGGAAGCGCACGTCTTTCAAGCGTTGAAAAGCAGCCGTCTGAATTAGCAACGCTAATAGCGGGTCTAGCTTGCCAACGTCTCGCGACTTTAGCGGATTTGAATAATCATAGCCTAGAGCGCTAGATTTCATGAGCGATTAGATTACCACGTTGTGTAGGTCAATGTACGATAATCGAGCCTAACACAATGAGATTGCAAGCGCGAGGAGGCCGCAGGCATAAACATTGCGGCAAAACGAATATGCGCTCGCAATGGTTTTCGCGGGTGTTTCCCGACGTAGTGGGAAGAAGCACGCAACAATGTCAGGAAACGCACAATTTCTGACGTTTCGAACTGCTATAGCCGCTTTCGGCCCACCGCGGACATTCCTTCGTTGTCAAGCTTCGGCTGCTTCGCGCCGACAAGGCGGCCGTTAGATGCCATTGTGAAGTTTCCAGAAGCGGCCAATCGTCAGGCTGCTACGTGGTTATGAGCTTGCTGCTGCTATCACGATTTGAACAATGGCCATCAAAAAGCTGGCGGTTCCCGTTACCCCCGCGAGTGTAGGAGAGCGTAAAAGACGCATAATTTCAGGCCAAAGTGGGTCTGGGGTTTCGATCAGCTTTTCGGCGGATTCTAGTAATGCCATGGCATTAGCCGTGCGAGCGTTTGAGAGACTGGCTGTTTCGATGACTCCCCGCATCTCCCTAAGAATTCGCCGGATCTCAGTCTTTTGATGTTCGGACAAGTTAAAACGGCCGGTCCAAGCCGCGCTGTCTACTCTGGCAGGAATATCTCCCCGCTGTACAGCATCGAACCCAGCGGCGGTAATTTGAAACAGTCTACCGCCAGACATCTGGTACGCCTGCCGCGTGATAATCAAGCCTGAAGCCTCAAGATCGTCTGTCAGAGCTAATATATACTGGTTCGGCTTCTCAAGCCCAGTGTTTTTCTTGATCGTCGGGATTGTGCAGTACCGTGCGTCTCCACTAGCTAAGCGGTGATGCAAGTACTCAAGGATGATTATCTGGTCCCCTCTGGCGCTCATCTCTTCCTCGGGAAATTTTCATGGGCCTCCATAGTATCTCTAGCATTTCAGAGGATGGTGTTTGACGAATTTTGGCCTATATCCACAACAGTTCTGATCTTCTCTATAATTACGGCGGTCATGGACAACTGGTGGCTTTTTTCAAGCGAAACGACCATCGCAAGCCTGACGCTGGCCTCCCGCTGGGATATGAGATGCAGTCACTTGGCGAAGCTGTTTAACCGCCTAGCTTAGATGAAACAGAGTCGTTTCCACCCCGCCAATTTACCCTGTCACTCCACCGTATCGCACGGATATTTAGCCGCGTAATCTCCACCGCATTGCGTCTTCTGCTCAGCCTGCCTGCGCGAGAAAATCTAATAAGTCGAGCTGTTGCCCGGCAAGCTCCGCATAAATCTTAGCTTTCGTCTTGGAACTGCGGAATATCTGATAGTGAGCGACAGCCTTTTGCTGGCTGCACGCTACGGCCACAACTTTTATCGCCTCTTCGACCAGTGCCACTGCATCACTGCCAGTTGGCAATTCAGTTCTCCCCGATTTGGTCTGCAAGAGGTTGCAGGTAAAAAGAACGAACCAGTGGCCATATACAAGATATTGATTGGGTCGTCCGCTTTCGGGATATGAGCCATATTCTGAGATGTACGTTTCGCGCTTCTGCTCAATAATCCTATACATTTCATAGAGTTTGATTAGTTCTATAACATCTCTGCTTTCATGGAATATTTGCTTGAAACGGCTATCAAAAATCGAATCGGACTCGCTCTTGGCCTTGTCTGGCTCACGAAGTTCGTAAGCAAGCAGTATTTGTCCCAATTTCAGTGCATCAATGCGCTTGTCTTCCGGCTTGTCAGCCGCCATGTTGCGCTTGCGCTCGAAGAAGTAGCCCTGCTGCAAGAGGCCTAGCTCCAGTTTCTTCAAAATAGCATTATTTGCTCGTAGATCACGGCTCTGGATACGTGCCTGACTATTTGTAGCGACAGCAACGCGCTCAGCAATATCGGCTCGGTCAGTTGCATAGACGCGAACCATAAGTACGACGTCGTTTACGGCTTCGGCGCTCGTACGGCTGGCCTCGAAGAGCGAATGTGAGGTTTGTGCGCCGTTGACAATCTGAAAATCCTCGAAATGTAAGATTGGGCTCGTATGGCCTTTGTTATAGGAGAATTTCTTGCATGTAATCGTGATGCCATTGTTAAGGTACCAGAATAAGTAACTATCTCGGGACGTAGCCGTCTCAATGATCGAAGGATTGTAACCTCCTTTCGCCCCAAGGAATATTCTTAGGTTGTCATCGAATAGGTGGCGTTTAATTCCCTGGCCGTCTTCTGTCTTTATAAGCTGAATGAAAGAGTTCGCATCTACAGATGCGATGACGCCTCGGACATCGCCATCCGACCGCTCGAGGATTTCTTTACCGATGACTTGCAACGCGCCATTCTCGGGAGATCGGCCCTCTATGGCCATCCCGCGTATGATTTCGTCTGCCCCATAAAACTCGAACGAAACTTGCAAATGATTGGTACATATACTGTCGATGATGGTTTGGGCAGACCGGGAAAAGCCATTTCCGTTGGTGCAGAAGATAACCTTATATCGGCAGATTTTTCCTTTCTCATGCAGTTCCCAAATACGCTGAACTGCTTCAACCAGCCGAAAATTGCTGCATTTAATCAAGCCGTCGGACTTGTCGAATAGCTCGGTGAGAAACAGCGAAACCTTCATTATCTCTGCATCGTTGATTGTTCTATCGCAGCTTTTATGGGTGTCACGATACTTGGATTGAAAGAGGTATATCTCGGCCTGAAGATCTCCTTCCAAGATATGAATGCCATCGATCCCGCGATCATCAGCACCATCCGTAATGGCTTCCTGCAACTGATCCTGGATATCTGGAAATATCTGCTCCATGACAAGAGATAGAAGGCCTATCGACTGAGTAGCAAATGCGTGCCGTGTGGCTGCTGCACGTACCCGCGCATCGATGATATCCCAATCGATCTTTGACAATTTCCCCAAAAAGGCCCCCTTGCCTAGAACGTACCGGTGGATTCCGGTCACTAGATTCCGGCTTCCTTGAACTACAGCGTGCAAAATGAACTATACCGCTACCTATTGGGTCTGCAACAGAATGATGCGAGTGGCCTCTGGCCTGCTGGCATAGGACGTGAGAAGTTGCGGCTCTTGCGCGTTTAAGAAATTTCCCCTCTAATGAGGGAGTGATTCTTAAACGCGAGGTGCGTATGCCTCCTTTCCGTACTGCTATCATCGACAATCCGATTGATGCTAGCCGCAGGCTGGCCGATTTTGAATTGACTATTGAGCAGATGCTTGCCATCCGCGACTCTGCACGTGCAGCATCCGATGACGCCAGCCCGCTGATGCCGCAGAATGCGCCCGGCACGCTCGCCTACATTCACGGCGTTGGGGCCCTTCGTGGCCAGATTCTGGACGGTGAGTGGATGATCGATCGGACGCTTGGCGTTGAAGCGGTCATCAACCATCGACTGGGTGTCCGAATAGGCTACCAGAATGTAGACCGTTCATGCGATCCTGATTTTCCACCTATGCCCCGCTCGGAAAAGGGTAGCGGGTCCGCCCGTCTTTGCCGTTTGCCGCTATTCGACTTCTATGGTGTAGTTCTTGACTCCGACGCGGACCGGTTGCCCAGCGACGCCGCTAAGGATCCTCACAGCGATCAGGTCGTCACTTACTTCGTGATGGTTGGCGAGGACGGCAGCGTGGAGCTGTCTTGCCCGATCATTGCCAACAAGAAGTATGCCGACTTCCTAGAGCGAATCTTTATCGATCGGCCCGACGACGATTGGGATGTGCGTATGGATCCAGAAACTGGCCCTGTCGAAGATTTCGACGTTCCGGTGATCTTCAAAGATCGCACTGCGTGATGTTCTGCGCGGATAGATTAAAGGTAGCCCGCCATCGAAAGAAGCTAACAGGAAAGCAACTGGCGGCAGCAGCGGGCGTCACAGATGTCACTGTCTCGAAAGTTGAGAATGGGCATCAACCGGACGATGCGACCGTGGACAAGTTCGCCCAGGCGCTTGGATATCCACGTGCGTTTTTCTTTATGGACAAACCTGAGGTGCTTGAACCTAAAGCTGTTTCGTTCCGTAGTCTCAAGAAAATGAAGTCTGCTGAACGCAATGCATCGCTGGCAGCAGGATCGAATGGCATTGCCCTTTATCAGTGGATAGACGCGAGGTTCGATCTGCCAGTTCCAGACCTGATCGATTTAAGCAGGGAACAGGGGCGGCCGGAGGTGGCGGCCCGACTGCTTCGTCAGCATTGGGCATTGGGAGATCGGCCCATAGGGAATATATTGCGGCTATTCGAGTCCAAGGGCATTCGAGTGCTCTCCCTTTCGGAGAACACTCACAATGTTGATGCCTATTCGTTCTGGCACGCAGATCATCCCTACATCTTCCTCAATCAGAAGAAGACTGCCGAGCGTTCCAACTTCGACGCAGCCCATGAGTTGGGCCATCTGGTGTTGCACTTTCACGCTCAAGCAGAATCAATGCCGGAAGATGATGCCGAGCGGCAGGCAAATCTTTTTGCGTCGGCATTTCTGATGCCTGACGCTGATCTAAAAAGCGTTCTGTCGCACGTCTATAGCTCGTCGCAGATTATCAAGGCAAAGGTACGTTGGAAGGTTTCGGCGCTTGCCTTGGCTACCAGGCTGAATCAGATTGGCATGCTTTCGGACTGGAACTATCGATCCATTATCATCGATCTCGGGCAGAGGGGATTTAGGACAGGCGAGCCGTTGGGTGTGGAACGGGAAACGTCCACGCTATTGGCGAAAGTGTTTGCAGCGCTTTGGTCGAAGGGCATAACTAGAAGTGACATCGCCAACGATTTGAACCTGCCTTGGGATGAAGTGGAGGCGCTTGTTTTCGGTCTCACTGGGGCGAAATCCTCGCGCCCACAACAGTCAAGCCTTTCGCTTGTAGGCGCCAAGGCAGAATAGTATCTGACCCCTGAAAACCATTCTGTATTCCTCGCTTTGCCTTTAAGATTCCGCTTTTGGGTTGTCAGCGGAATGGCAGGCCCTCTACATTGAGGCCCGAAAGCTGATGGGCTGCTAGCCGATATCAGCTCTTGTCGCATGGCTGCCGCTTTCGCAGCCTTGCCAGGAAATTCGAACCTAACAAAATCCACATTTTCTGAGGTTTTGGGCCTAACCTGCTGGAACGCCTTGAAATCACAGGGTTTCTTTCCGCGCCAATCTCCGGTCGCTCTTTTCGCCAAACGGCAACATAACGAAAAGCACGAAACCCCTGCCTTTTGTGAGGTTTGCATGAAACAGGCCCGAGTGCTGACGGAAACGGAATTCAAACGGCTACTGGCCGTCGTGGCACAGATGAAGCACGCGGGAAGGAACCGGCTGGCCCTGATGCTGTCCCATCTCGCAGGATTGCGCGTTGGGGAGATCGCAGCATTGACGGTGCGTGATGTCGTCGATGGGGATGGCAAGGTTCGCGAGCAATTACGTTTGCGCGCTGAGATCACGAAGGGCGGTCATGCCCGTACTGTTTTCCTGAATGAACGGTTGCGCAGGGAAATCGAACGATACCGAATCGATTGGGACGAGGAACGCGCCGATGATGCCCCGTTGCTGATGACGCAGAAACGAACAGCATTCAGCTCGAACACGCTTTGTCAGTTGATGGCACAGCTATATCGGCTTGCCGGTCTCGATGGGGCTACATCGCATAGTGGTCGACGCTGGTTCATCACGAAGCTTGCCCATTCCGGTGTCAGCCCCAAGGTCATCATGACTTTGGCCGGTCATCGAAACCTGACGACGACGCAGCGCTATATCGACGTTCGGGACGATATGATGAAGGCGGCGGTCAATCTGCTTTAGGATAAGCTTGCCGCCGCGGGCGGCAAGTGAGCCCATTCCGAATGGAATGGGCTGTGACTGCTCAAAAAACCTTGAACGCCGTCAGCTTGTCGAGGAAACCTCGAATTTGCTCAGCAGGGCGTCGGTTCTCGTCCAGTTGCTCAGGGTTGCAGTTTGCAACGTGCTCGTCATCGCCATTGTCTGGCAGCTTCCTCTCAAGCCGATGAATATCGATCATGGCGAGAAGTTCCTGCTGGTGACGGCTGAGATCGGTGTAAAGGTCCAGCATCCGCCTTGCCCTGTTTGCACGCTCTTTTATTTGCTCTTCGAAATGGTCGATAACCCTGTCAGGGACAGCGCGGCCTTTGGCTTTTGAAGAGGAAAAATAGCTTGGTCCTTTTCCAAGCCACTTCTCGGAAAACTGCGCCTGCCCGAAGACGAAGCCCATCTCTTTCATGCGGTCATATACTCGACTGATAAATTCTAAATTGCGTTCCATGCTTGATCCTTCCTATGCGCAGCATTCATGCTGCTTGCTGCTGCATTCGTATTTAAGGATCGGCGGAACGGTCATTCTCAGAGCAGCTAGAGGAACATGGGCCGGACTTTTTGCATGGTGAGCCCTGTGGGTTATCTCCTCGTCAAGCGCTTTGGATTTCGGAACGCAATTTCACCCGAGCATGCATAACGATGCAAAGGACCGAATTAGATAAATAAAACGGATGCAACGTGTGGCACGGAGTATCCAATTTGCTCCGGTAAACACGTAAGCGTCAATTCCTTATTGGTTAAAATTGGCCCTGCTTGTTTGCCACACAGCAAGCAGGGTTTTCGCCACGCATTGCATTTCGAGACGCACCATGGTGTACAATTAAAAATAAGGATTATATAAAATGAATACTAATATACATATAACATCTGTATCATCAGAAAGCTTCACCGAAGAAAAATTTTACGACAACGGAGACTGCGATCTCCCGGAATATGAGGAGGATTCTCTTTGTCGCGAGTATGACTTCAATGAGGTTTTGATGGATTTTACGGCGCGCATCAAAGAATACCCCTCCCTGTACACAAAAGGTAAGGATCTGGAAGACGTGGAACTTCACGTTTATCAGCATATTTCCGACCGACTAGATAGGCGCAACCCCAATCGCGCGGTTGTCTTAATCGACGCTCATCCCGGCCTAAATCTCCTTCAGGCAATCGTTTTCAAGGACTATATCGGCGATATTATAACTGAAACATTGAATGATATCGTCATGGCTGGATATGAGGGGGAGATTGCGTACGATCACGATACTTGTTCGTTCGCTCTCAATTTTCCTGACATCAGTGAAGCAAAGAAGTTCGCGTTTCGTTATACAGAATAAATGCACCGATGATCACGAAATACAGATGAATTTTTCAAGATGAATCTAAAATAAAACCCATCGTACTTTTTAAGTTGATGGGTTTTTTAGCGAAGGTTGCGTCGGCACGCCCATTTGTTTGTCGAATTTCACCTTCGGATTGTTCGTCAGATGCCGCTCTTATTGACCGCGCCGACAGGCCTCGTTGTTTCCCCCAATAAAGCAGCTCCGCGTTAATGGCGTAGCCGGGAAACAATATATTAGGAGAGGCTACTTTCGCACGAAACGACCTTATATAAGGTCATTTCGTGCAAATTTTATCATCCCTCAACCAGAGGCGATCCAGAGCCCTTAAGTCGTGGCAACCGGACGGAATTTGGCTGGGACAAATAGTTGGAAATGGGCGCTCGCAAGCTCAAGGCGGGACCTTCGCATCGACCAAGAAATGTTGCGTTTTTGCAACTTTTCTTCGCTCATTACCTTAAAATCAGCAACAGGGCGACCCGCTGGAGATAAATAAAAAGAACACGAAGTTGGGCCGACTGAGCTGTTCAGATGGTTCGATTTCGTGCGCTTCCATAGCAAAAATGAATTGCCGAACCTGACCGCCCAACGCAGGTTCGGCACATTTTTTATGGAAGTTATCATGGGTATTCTAAACTACGTGAGCGCGTGCGCCGGCTCAGGAAAAACAACGGCGGCACTTCAAGCAATTAGTAATGGTATCGAGCGAGCAGGCATTCGCTTCGTTCTCGCCCAGCCCACCAAGCTTCTCGTCCATTCGACATTGGAACGAGCCCGCGCCCTGCATCCGCAAATCAACTGGCGCGCAATTACAAGCGATGAGCATCCGGGAAAGGCCCGCAGTGAATTCATCGCGGCAATCAGCAGCAGGGAAGAAACGGCGATCATCACCACGCACGCCACATTGTTGTCGTGTTGGCACATCGCGGGAAAGCATCGCTGGAACCTGATCGTGGACGAAATCCCGGCAATCGACGCAACCTTTCGCGCCAATCTCAGCATAACATGGGACTGGTGGGCCTCGCTCATCGAGGTTTCGGATAACGAGCTTTGCGACAATGTTCTCGATGTGCACGTAAAATCCGGCAAGCACGCCCTGATCGAGACGTATGCCCACAACGAACCAGGTGATGACGTGATCAAGGTCACTCAGCCCATATGGGAACTCCTCGCCAATGCACATTGGTCGGTGGCGATGACCCGAAGCAGCTGGCAGAGGGCCGGATACAAAGGGACGGCGCAGATGATAGCGCATGCCTGGCTGAAACCGACCATCTTCGATGGCTGGAACCGTGTCACCATCATGGGCGCCAATTTCGAGAACTCGCTGATGATGTTGGTGTGGTCCAAGCAGGGCGTCGTTTTCGTTCCTGACGATCTGATCCATATCGCTGCACCGACCCACACGAAAGAAACCGGACTTCGATGCCGCGTTCTCTATATAACCGAACGCAAATGGTCGAAGACGTTGCGTGACAAGATCGGCATACCGAGGATTACCGGCGCATTGCAGCCATCGGTGCCCGGACAGCATATCTGGGTCGCCAACAAGGATGTCGAGGACTGGCACTGGAAGCTTGAACAGGGAACCCGGCTTCCTGCTGTCGCTCATGGCCTGAACGACTTCCGGGACCATACCCGCGCGGTGTTTCTCGCGGCCCTGAACGATTGCAATCCGCATTTTACGTGGATGCAGAAGCAATGGGGTATCGAGCCATGCGAGTTGAGCAGGGCCAAGGCTCAGGAAGTCGCCTATCAGATGATCATGCGCACGAATCTGCGTGAGGCAGATGGCGTAGAAGAGGTGACGGTCATCGTCCCTGATCGTCGTACTGCCGATTACATTTGCGATCTGCTCCCCGGATCGAAACAGCATTTTCTTGATCTCGGCATTTGCGAACTCGGTGAAAACAGACGCAATACGCCAAGCAAGGCTCCGACCAAGACGGCAACGGAACGCTCGAAGGAGCGTTACGAGAGAGAGGTGCAACGTAAAGGCGAGCTTGAGCAGCTTGGCCACCTCATCAGGAATATCCATGGTGTTGCCAACGAGCGCGATGCGCCGATCCAGCTTTCGTTCGAGGAAAGTATCTTCAGCCGGAATGTTACTGCTGAGACCTTCCAGACATGGGACGAGGTTTATCGCCTTCTGGAAAGCGTCTGGTCCCTGACCATCAAGGACAAGCACGACAACCTGCTCATGAACGGTGGAATTTTCCGGGCCGCGGATGGCGAGACCGTCAAGGGGCTCGACAATTTCACCCATAGCCACATGCTTCAGCTCGATTTCGACGATAGCGAGCTTGATCCGCGGGAACTGGCGCTCCTGCTCTCCGACATCAAGCATGTCGCCTACAACAGCTTCAACAACGGCCGGGATGGTCTTTTCCGTTATCGCGTCGTCGTTCCGCTTGCCTCCCCTGTCACCGTCGAGATCTACCAAGGTTTCTGGGACATCATTGCTGCTCGCGTCGTTGATGCCGGTTACAGCGTTGGAAAAACGGGCCGTCATTCTGGATTGCCTTCCGGCCTGGACATGAGCAAGAGGACGCCGGTTTCGTGGATGTACCTGCCCAGCCAGGCGTCGAAGAAGCAGCATTCGTTCTGGTTGTCGAACTGGGAAGCTCCGATCCTTCAGCCTTCTGAATGGATTTCCCGCATACCAGCAGCAGTCCCGGAGTATGTGGATGCGGAAATCGTCGTAAACCACGGCGAAAAGCTACGCGCCCTGATCGATGCGCTAAAGCTACATGAGGCCGGTGAGGACGATGGCGAGAAATTCCTTCGTGCCGAAGCTCGCAAGAAGAACGGTTACGAGCGGGCGTTGGAAGCGTGGAAAGCCACCTCCGCCGGAGAGGGAAATGATGGGTTCTTCAGGTTTGCCGCGCAATTGAGATCGTCGGGGCACGACTTGGCGGATGTTCACCACCTCTTGAACCAGCACTATGCAGATAGCGCCTCCGTTGCAGGTGATCGGAAAAAGCAAATCCCGAGTATCGAGGCCAGCTTGAAGCGTAGAGGCCAATTTCCTTCCAGAGGATTTTAGCGTTACCGTTGACTATCCTGTCGGAATCTGGATGATTCAAGGAATCATGGTGACGCGCGAAAGTAGAGCGTCGGAAAGAAGCCTGATGATGCTCTCGTTCCTCTCAGAGGAACGAAATTTTCCGCCCCGAATGGGAAAGGATGCGGAATTAACCATATTTTTACCATGGCCTTGACGAATCGGGAGAGTATTTCCATATTCCTGCTATCGCGGCCCCGATTTATTGCCAATCGGGGGATCGCCTCTGCCTCGGCAGGTGCGGTAAGTGGGAAGGGGCGGCTTGAGCCCTGAAAATCCTCCACGTTGCAGCCCGTCAGGGCAGTTCCCGAAGTGTTTGCAGCAGAGGGAATGGGCGTCAGCAAGCAGCGTGGTGCAGGCAGGTGCAGCTCCGAGAGGGGCGAGGTTTGATAAGAACAGTTAAAATTCCCATCCTTTAGCGACGGGAAATCTGTCCCCGGCAGGGGCTATCGGCGACGATAGGAACCTTCAGTCTAGAGGCGGCACCAACAAGAGACGTTCTGCGATGCGGCTCACCAACACCGGGTAATTCCGGGGGTGAGCTGCTGTGCACAAACGAAATCCGCGCCAGCTCACCTTTCAACCGAAAGGTAGCACCATGTCTACAAAGACCGAAACATCCACCTCAGCGCCAACGAACGCTGCTGCTGACACGCAGACGGTGGAACTTGCCATCAAGGACATCCCTTCACTCGGGGAAGCTCCAAGCGGAGCCGAAGCAGAAAGCTGGACCGAAATCGCCCAGCGATGTGCAGGCGATAACCGGGAGTACGAGGGAAAATCGCGTTTGGCTGCGCAACAGACGCTTGCCATGGCGGTTATGGTGTCTCAGCTTTATCCGTTCAGCTACTGGGAAACCAAGCTGAAGGAAGCGGGGCTGGGGTTTCCGAAAAAGCGCGACGCCCTCACCTATGCCCTCGCGTACATTTTGAAACTGGATGTCGGCAATGTCGACAAGAAGAAGGCCTCGGACCACTCCAAGGCCCTCAATCGTCATGCCTCGGCTGGGCGTTCACTTCTCGCAGCTGCTGGCGAGAAATTCGGGCGTCGAGGCGGCAAGGTGGCGTTCACATACGATCAGGCATGTGTCCGGAAGCTGGTTTCCATGGTCATCGACAACGGCGGCATCAACATGATGGCGCTCATGGAAGGCGACGAATTCGGCGTCAAGGGCCAGTTGATCAAGCTTGCGCCCGACGCGCATAGCTTTCGTCAGGCCGACCTGCTGGAAAAGAAACTCACAAGCGGAAGCGAGATCGTGGTGGCCCTGGCGAGCCGGTCGGAGGGAGATGCGGTGAAGGTGACGCAACAGCTCGACCTTCCGCCCGAGGTTCTTTCCTACCTGTACCCGCAGCTAAAGCTTGCTGACCCGCGCGTTCGTTTCTTGGCGGAGCTTTTCACCGTTGGCGAGGCCGTTACGGAAGAGAGGACCGAGCACCTTCAGAACCCTGACACGGACGACCCCAACGATCCGGGCTCTCCTCGCCGTCTTGCTTCCCGGCAATACGTGTTTCATCCGGGGGGTGAGATGACCATCTCCCCCATCCTTCGCGATAGCAGCGTTGTCGTATCTGTGAAGCCGAAAATCGACCTCCTCGGCATCGAGGTCAAAGGCCACGTCAGGTTCCAGACCTTCGGACGGCGAAGAGCTGCGATCAACATTGTCGATCCGAAGCGGCAAGACGCGTTCGACTTCGAGATGACCGACGCAGGCGAAACGGAAGGCGTTGCACGCATCCGCCTCACGACCCCTGTCGCCAAGGCGGAGGACGACAAGGCAAAGGATGTCGGGATGTTAATCGAGCATGTGCGGTCCCGCCAGGGGAACTTCCCGCTCGTCGTTGCATCGTCGTTTGCGCCGGTTGCAGCTTTAAGCGTGGTTCCCGACCTCATCGACAAGATGGGGATGGTTGCGTCGAAGGCGAAGGACCTGATGAAGAACAAGGTCCCGGTCGTTTTTCAGATCTCGAACGATCGGCACACGGTCAACGAACTCAAGCCGGGGCAAACCAGCAGCACCGGCAAGGATGCCATCAAGGTTAGACCCGACGATTTCCTTGCTGTCGCGAAAGCTCTCGCAAGCGTCAAGGCTATCGATGGTTTCGGGGTGCAGCTGGACTCGGGCATGGTTGCGATCTCGTTTGCAACCGAGTTCGCCGAATATCGTATCCATATTCCCGCGGCCTTGGCGGAGATGGTTCGCTCGAACCGCCATATCGCCACGCTGAGCCCCGTTGAATGGCCCAAGAGTGGCGACGGCACCGAGGCTTCTGAAATGTCGGCCGAAAACAATACCGCGCCAGAGCGGAAGTCCAGACGAGCTGCTGTCTGAGCCTTGTTGCCGGGGGCCTCGTCCCCCGGCTCTCTTCATCTAAGAGGAACACCCCATGGATTTTAACAGTACCTGGGCGGACTACGCCCTCTATCTTCCCGCGCCGAACAAAGACTATGCGCATTTCGCGGTCGAGCGGATGACCCAGACGCTCCGGGATCGCTTGCCAACCGGTGTTCGGGCCATCGACTTTAACTTTCTGGACCCCAACGCCAAGCTCTTCCACTGGCCCAACATGCTGTACACGGCAGCGTTTGCCGTCAACGACAGTCGAGCCGATATGATCAAGAAGCGGGATCGCAACACCAGCTTCGTTCTTGGCGACAGCGGGGGCTATTCCCTCATCAGTGGGGCGGTGAAGGCGTCCCAGTCGTCATTCCGCGCCGAGGTCCTGAAATGGCAGGAGCGTTGCTGTGATGTCGGTATCATTCTCGATATTCCGACAAGAAGCCTGAGCGTTCCCGCGAGTGGCATACGGTCCTTCAGCGAATGTCTTGAGCGGACCAAGGACAACCTGATCTTCGCCAAGGACAACCGCACCGCATCGGACCTGCGCCTACTGTCCGTCTATCAAGGACGGGATCATAAGGAAGCCGAAGCATGGGCCAAGGAAATTTCCGGGTTGCGACTGGAGGGGCTGGCGATTGCGGGTCACACCCGGCTGGACATGTGGTTCTGGGCGAAGAAATTCCGCGACATGCTCGATGCCGAGGATTTCGATCACGTCACCCATATTCATTTCCTCGGCACCGCACAGCCTGCTTTTGCTGTTCTCGCCACCGCGCTTCAACGTGCGCTGCGAAAGCATGTAAGGTCAGATATCACGGTCAGCTTCGATAGCTCCCTTGGCTTCGCCGTTGCACAGCGATACGGGCAGGTCACCACCGGATTGCTGGCCAACGGCGATGACTTTCGCCTGATCAACCACAAGCTCCCGGCCCGAGGTGGAGAATTCGATCCGTCGATGCCGTTTCCATATCGCGGTCCTTTAGCGGATAGATGCACGAACGGCGACTTTATGCCGGGTACCGATCCGTGGCTCACTGCTGCTGATGGAACCGGAAACATGATGATCTCCAATCACGCGGTTTATAGCGAGCTTTCCGCCATCTTGCAGGCCAATCGCCTCATGGACATGAGGCAGCAGGATGGAGAGGCACGGGTGCCATTCGGGCTTCGGAGGGCAGTCGAACTGATCGACGAGGTGTTCGCCGGATCAGGGTCGGGGAAGGCGCTCACTTCTTTGCGCACCGTCATGCGGAATAGGCCGATTGAAACAGGCGATATCCCAGAGCGTATAGACGAGTAGTCGTGCCGAGCCGGTATTATTGACGATGGCGAAGGCCGTACTCGTCGTAAATTGTGCGTTCCCGGAACTTCGCGAGAGCCGGGAACGTTCTGCATCTCTCCTCAAACATCGCCTGCACCACCGGGAGAGGACGAGGTTGAGGCAATTGGGAAACGAGCCCGGTAAGCTGCATCACCGCCAATTCAGGTTCGGCAACGATCTTCCCCGTCATGGCCGCAGCTTCGAGATAGGCGCTGATCGGCATTGTCGGTGTAAAGACATCGTCTCTCACCAGCTTCATGCCGATCAAGGCGTCAAGGCGCAACAGGTCGGAAATCCAGACGGGCTGGAAGACGGGAGAACCAGCAAGATCGTGCAGGGCATCGACGGCATGGCCGCGACCTCGACTTCTGGTGATGATGACTGATGCCCCGCTTTTAGGATCGATCAGACGAAGCACAGGAACCACATCGGCGCCGTTCCTCGCATTTTCCGCCAACTTCGCCATGATCGGCATTGGGAAGGTTGTCGCCAGTCGGCCCGTTTCATCCATCTCGTGAACGGTCAGGGTTTTCCCGTCTTCCAGCGCGAACAGCATCACGGCTCGCCA